>Ga0134126_10012958_pt1 | contig 10531 bp, 6 predicted proteins | sample KB31752_FD_96881 | JGI IMG/M metagenome (GOLD analysis project Ga0134126, IMG submission 96881) | Terrestrial soil microbial communities with excess Nitrogen fertilizer from Kellogg Biological Station, Michigan, USA - KB3-175-2 | ecosystem: Environmental > Terrestrial > Soil > Unclassified ...
CGCGCTCCAGGAGGTGGTGATCACCGCGGAGAAGCGCACCACCAATCTGCAGCAGACGCCCATTGCGGCCACAGTCCTCACGGGCAATCAACTGCTCAACAACGGAGTGATTGCCGTGGATCAGCTGGAGACCGTGGCGCCTTCGGTCGCGGTCGACAGCTTCGGTCAGGGGAACGAATTCAACATCCGCGGCATCGGCAAGGGTGAGCACAACACGCAGACCCAGGCGGGCGTCATCACCTACCGCAACGGCGTGGCCTCGTTCCCGGGTTATCTGCAGGACGAGCCGTTTTACGACATCTCCAGCATCGAGGTGCTGCGCGGCCCCCAGGGAACGTTCGCCGGCGAGAACTCGACAGGCGGCGCAGTCTACATCACCGAGGCGGCGCCAAATTTCAAAGGCGTGAACGGCTATGTCGTCGGGCAGTATGGCAACTACGATGACACCATGCTGCAGGGTGCCGTCAACCTGCCGGTGAGCGATACGGTCGCGGCGCGCGTCGCGTTCTACGACGAATACCGCGACACGTTCTTCCACCTCACGGGCCCGTACTTCGGCGGCAACGGCTCCCTGAAGCAGTCATCCCTGCGCTTCAGCCTGATGTGGCGGCCCTCGGACAGGTTCAGTGCTCTGTGGCAGACCACCTACTCCTACGTGAACAATGGAGGCTATCCGGCGTCGCCGGCGACGGCGACCACGCCGCTTTTCGATGTGAGCGTGAACGGCCCGCAGGCCGCCATCGATCAGATCGCCCGTTCCACCCTCAACATCAACTACAGGATGGACAGCGGTATCACGCTGCGCTCCATCACCGGCGTCCAATGGGGACGCTCGGTGTACAAGGCGGACCTCGACGGGACGGATCTGCTGAATTACACCTTCAAGGACCTGGTGCCCGGAGAGATGTACTCGCAGGAATTCGACCTGATCTCGCCCGAGAAGGGATTTCTCACCTGGGTCACCGGTATTTACTACCAGGGGCTCGACTATTCCTACCCGTATCTGCAGGGGTTCTATATCGGCTATCCACCCGGTCTGTTCGACGAGTACATCGAGGGCAAGGTGCCGAACGATACCGCCGCGGCATTCGGCCAGCTGGGGTTCCATTTCAGTCACGGCGTGAAGTTGCAGCTCGGCGCGCGCTATTCCTGGAACGATTCGACGAATCGCGTCTACATCGTGATTCCGCAGTTCTTCTACAACCAGCCGGATCACCAGACCGAGCACGACGACAGGCTGACCGGCAAGGCGGATCTGAGCTGGGCCGTCAACGACGACAACTATCTCTACGGGTTCGTCGCGACCGGTTACAAACAGGGAGGGCTCAATACCCCCATCGGCACCCAGTTGCAGCAGCCGTTTCGCGCCGAATACGTGACGGACTACGAGCTCGGATGGAAGGCGACCGCGCTCGATGATCACCTGCGCACGCAGCTCGATGGCTACTACGACAAGTTCCACAATTTCCAGGTGTCGATCGCGGATCCGATGCTGCCCACCCAGACGCTCGAGGTGAACAATCCCTCCCCGACGACTCTCTATGGCATCGAGCTGTCGGTCCAGGCCATTCTGGGTCACCTGTCTCTCGATGCCAATGTCGGCTGGGAGCATTCGAGTCTGGGAAGCTTCTTTGCGAACGACCCCCGGGTTCCGGGCCTCACCACCTGCGATCCGCAGCTGGGACCGGCAACCCCGGCCTGCGTGGACCTGTCCGGCCATCCGCAGTCTTACGCCCCGGCGCTCACCTATAACTTCGGCCCGCAATACGTCGTTTATCTCCCGGGAGACAGCACGTTGACGATGCGCGCGAACTATTCGCACGTCGGGTCGCAGTGGGCGACGCTGTTTCAGAACGCTGCTCTGGGGGACTATCTTGGAGCGCGCAATCTGCTGTCCGCACAGATGGAGTATGGACGCGGCGACTGGACGCTCACTGTCTACGGCACGAACTTGTCCAACGAGGCCTACGTTGCCGCGATGGATTCCGGGTTGCGCTGGGCCGGCTCGCCGCGCCAGTACGGCATCCGGGTCATGAGGACCTTCTAGCGGGGACTGCGAGCCGAAGGCCTGCCAGAAGCAGTGACTCGCTTTCAGTGAGGATACGGACGGGACGATGCAGCGATACGCTCTGACTGTGGACAAGTTTCTGGATCACGCTGCCCGATGGCATGGAGGCTCATGCGTGGTGTCGACGACACTCGACGGTGCGGCCGAGCGGATCACGTATGAGCAGTTGCGCGAGCGCTGCCAGCGGACCTCCGGCGCGTTGCTCGATCAGGGACTCGCACCGGGCGATCGCATCGCGACGCTGGCCTGGAACACGCAGGATCACCTGACGCTGTATTACGCCGCGATGGGCGTTGGCCTGGTGTGCCATACGCTGAATCCGCGCCTCGGCGTCGGGCACCTCGCAGACATGGTCAATGAGGCACAGGACAAATGGATCGCCGTGGGCGCCGGCCTGCAGCCGCTCGCGCAGGAATTGGTTGCAGCCTGCCCGTGTCTCGACACGGTGATCCTGCTCGACCGGCAGACGGAAGAGGACATTCAGGGGCGCGCACGCCGATGGAGTCTCGAGGATTTGCTGCGCCGCTTCGGCAGGCCTGCGCACTGGGGCGAGTTCGATGAGGAGACGCCGGCGGGCCTGTGCTACACCTCCGGTACGGTCGGCAAGCCGCGCGGCGTGCTTTATACCCACCGTTCGAACTACCTGCACACGCTGCGTGCGCTCCAGGCCGATGCGATCGCGCTGACCGCCGAAGAGGTGGTGCTGGTCGCCGTGCCGATGTTCCATGCCAACGGCTGGGGATTCCCGTTCGCCGCCCCGGCGGTTGGCGCGAAGATGGTGCTGCCCGGCAGAAGTACGGATCCGGCTCACCTGTACGGGTTGATCGCCAGCGAGCGGGTGACGGTCGCTGCCGCCGTACAGACGGTCTGGCTGGGGCTCGCCGAGCACCTCGAGAGGACGGGCGGCCGGTTGCCGACCCTTCGACGCATCGTTGTCGGGGGCTCGCACTGCCCGGAAGCGCTGCTGCGGCGCATCGAGGAGCGTCTCGAGGCACGCGTTCAGACCAGTTGGGGTATGACGGAGCTGTCGCCGCTCGGAACGATCGAGCCGCCGAATGTCCCTCCGGGACCAGGCGCCCGGACGTCAGGACGAGCTCCAATGGGCCTCGACCTGAAGCTGGTGGACGCCAACGGGGCGGCGCTGCCGCAGCAGCGCATGACCATTGGACGACTGCTGGTCAAAGGTGCAAGCGTCGCAGAGCGGTACTTCAGTCAATCCGAGCTGCCGCTCGATGCGGAGGGCTACTTCGACACCGGCGATCTGGCGCTCATCGATGAGGCCGGCAACCTGACGATCACGGGCCGGGCAAAGGATCTGATCAAGTCGGGCGGTGAGTGGATCAACCCGCGGGAAGTCGAAGACATCATTGGCAGCCTGCCGGAGGTCGGCCTGGCCGCCGTTGTCGGGCGCCCGCATCCGAAATGGGGTGAGCGGCCGGTGCTGATCGTCGAGCCGCGCAGCGAGCATGCGATCGATCGGGAGACGCTCCTGGCGGCGCTGCGCGGCAAGGTGCCGGATTGGTGGCTGCCGGATCTGATCGTGCTCGTCGAGAGGATGCCGCTGGCGGCGACGGGGAAGATCGACAAGCAGCGTCTGCGCGCGGAGCTCGCGGCGGGGCAGAGCGGGTAAGCGAATCGCGTTTAATGCTAATCTCGCGTTCCCAGAGCCGCTTTTCGGGGAAGGTTGCGAGATGGCAAAGCGTCTCAAGAACACGCGACGGCCGCGCACGAAAGCGGAGCAGCGCGCCGCGACCCTCGAGCAGATGCTGGACGCCGCCGAGTATCTTTTCTCCAAGCATGGATTGAATGGTGTGACGCTGCGCGATGTCGCGCTGAAAGTCGGCGTGCACACCTCACTGATGCACTACTACTTCGCCGACAAGCGCCGGCTGTTCGAGGCGGTGTTCACGCGGCGGGCCGGAACGACCAGCAGCCGCAGACTCGACGCCCTGGATCACTACGAGCGGGAATGCGGCGGTTCGCCCACCGTCGAGGGCGCGCTGCGCGCGTCGTTGGACACTGACCTGGACCTCTACATCAACGGCGGCGAAGGGTGGCGGAATTTCGCCGCCTTCGCCTCGCAGGTGAGCAATTCGCCGGAAGGGGCGGCGATGATGGACCTGCACTTCGACCCGGTGGTGCTGAAGCTGATCGGCATCCTGAAGAAGGCGTTGCCCGGCTGTTCGGATGCGGACATCTTCTGGGGCTACGATTTCGTGACCGGCGCGTTCATGCACGTGCTCGGCCGCACGGGCCGCATCGATCGTCTCTCGAGCGGCGTGTGCCGATCGGAGGACTTCGCGGCGGTGAAGGATCGGCTGGCGCGCTTCATGGCAGCCGGCTTCATCGAGCTGTGCGGACAGTCCGCAAAGTCCGCCAAGGCGGCTGCGGCGCGCAGGAAACCGGGCCGCTGACTCACATTAACTGGAGAGTGAATGAATTGACAGGGAAGGGTCGATTGACGATTCTTGTCCGCCATGGCCTGTGTATCAACGACGCGTGGCGCGCTCGCCGGGCTCGACCTCGCGGGTGCGGTCGCGGTGTTCAGAGGCATCCGCTACGCCGAGCCTCCCGTGGGCCATTTGCGCTGGAGGCCTCCCGTCGCAGCCGCCGCATGGTGCGGAATTCGTCGTGCGGAGGACTTCGGTCCGGCATGTCTTCAGACGCCCTCACCCCCGGGCAGCATTTACGCGCAGCAGCCCCGGCACATGAGCGAGGACTGCCTGTTTCTCAATGTGTGGCGTCCGCCGGAGGCAGCGCACGCGCCCGTCATGGTTTGGTTGCATGGCGGCGCGCTGCGCAGGGGAGATGCGGCAAGTGGCCTCTACGACGGCGAGCAGTTGGCGCGCAAGGGCGTTGTCGTCGTCACGGTGAATTATCGCCTCGGCGTGCTCGGCTACTTCGCGCACCCGCAGCTGAGTGCGGAATCGCCGCACGGATCGTCGGGGAACTACGGCCTGCTCGACCAGATCGAGGCCCTTCGCTGGGTGCGGGACCACATCGCTGCCTTTGGGGGCGATCCGGACAACGTCACGCTCTTCGGTGAGTCCGCAGGAGCGCTGAGTGCGATCGAGCTGATGGCGAGCCCCCTCGGCAGAGGACTGTTCCACAGAGTCATCCTGCAGAGCGGCTATCTCGTCTCGAATCCGCAGCTGGCGCGCGCCTGCTTTGGGCAGCCTTCGGCGCAGTCCATGGGCGAGTGGCTGGCGGAGGAATTGGGTGGCGCGGATGTCGCCTCCTTGCGCGCCATGCCGGCTGAGGCTCTGGTGGCCATGGCGGGGGCGGCCGGATTCGATCCGCAGGCCACCATCGACGGTTGGGTACTGCCGCGACAGATCGTCGAATGCCTCGATCGCGGCGAGCAGGCGCCCGTACCGATGATCGTCGGATTCAATGAGGGCGAGGTCCGCTCGTTGCGGCCCACCTTCCTGCCACCCCTGCCGGCGAGCGCCGCGGCGTACGAGGGCCGGGTGCAAAGCATTTATCAGGACCTGGCGCAACGTTATCTCGCTCGCTATCCGGCCGCAGACGTCGAGGAGAGTGCCCTGGCAGCGGCTCGTGATGCCTTCTACGGCTGGAGTGCGGAGCGTCTGGCGAGAGCCCAGACGCGGCTTGGAGTGCGGACGCATTTGTACTTCTTTGCGCACCGCTATCCGGCACAGGAGGCTCGCCGTCTCGAGGCGTTTCATGCCAGCGAGCTGCCGTACGAGTTCGGGCGCATTGGCGCTCTCGAGGGCTGGCCGGACCTTTGGCCGCGTCCGCCGGATGACGCGCGCGAGCACGCGCTCAGCGAAGCGATCATGGGCTACTTCACGAGCTTTGCCCGCAACAGTGTTCCGACGGCGCCCGGCGCCCCGGGGTGGCAGCCCTACGAGGACGATCGCGCCTATCTCGGGTTTCGCGATACGCCGCGACCGGGCCATCGCCTGCTGCCCGGGATGTTCGAGCTGCACGAGGAGGTCGTTGCACGGCGCCGCGCGGCCGGCACGCAGCCCTGGTACGTGAACGTGGGCCTTGCATCGCCCACCGTCCCGCCGCCTGCGTCTCGATTGCCGTCGGGATAGAGGATAATGGAGGGTATGGGAATGAAGCGAAATGCCAATCAGGAAGCGGGCCTTGCTGCGAGGGTAAGACATGCCGGATAGCAGATTCATCGTACGCAAGGCCGCCGTGCTCGGCGCCGGAGTGATGGGCGCGCAGATCGCGGCGCATCTCATCGACGCCCGTGTGCCGACGATCCTCTTCGATCTGCCGGCCAAGGAAGGAGACAGGAGCGGCATCGTCCGCAAGGCGATCGAAGGGCTGAAGAAACTCCAGCCGTCGCCGCTGGCCGGCCGGGAAACGACGGCGCTTCTTCGTGCGGCCAACTACGACGAGCATCTGCCGCTCCTCGCCGGGTGCGACCTCGTGATCGAGGCGATCGCCGAGCGGATCGATTGGAAGATGGACCTGTACCGCAAGGTTGCGCCTCATCTCGCGCCGCATGCCATCTTCGCCTCCAACACCTCGGGATTGTCGATCAACAAGCTCGCCGAAGCCTGTCCGCGGGAGCTGCGGCCGCGGTTCTGCGGCGTGCATTTCTTCAATCCGCCGCGCTACATGCGCCTCGTGGAGATCATCCCCTGCAAGGATTCGCTGCCGGCCGTGCTCGATGACCTGGAGCGATTCCTCGTCACCACGCTCGGCAAGGGTGTCATTCGCGCCAAGGACACCCCAAACTTCGTCGCCAACCGCGTCGGCGTGTTCTCCATGTTGGCGACGATCGCCAATGCGGCCCGATTCGGCGTGCCGTTCGATGTGGTGGATGATCTGACCGGCCCGCGCCTGGGGCGGCCCAAGTCGGCAACGTTCCGCACGGCCGATGTCGTGGGCCTCGACACGTTCGTCCACGTCGTGAAGACCATGGCGGACGGCCTGCCGCACGATCCCTGGCGGGGCCTCTTCCAACCGCCGCCGTGGCTCACCCGGCTGATCGAGGCCGGGGCGCTGGGCGCCAAGACGAAGGGCGGCATTTATCAAAAGAAGGGAAAGGACTTGCGGGTGCTCGATCCGGTGAGCGGCCAATATGTGGAGGCGACGGCCAAGGCCGACGCGGCCATCATCGAAATTCTGAAGATCGGCAACCCGGCAGAGAAGCTGCGGCGCCTGCGCGCGAGCGATCATGCCCAGGCGCGGTTCCTGTGGGCCTGCTTGCGCGACACCTTCCACTACATCGCTCATCACCTCGCAGACATTGCACACTCGGCACGGGACGTGGATCTGGCGATGCGCTGGGGGTTTGGCTGGAAGGTCGGGCCCCTGGAGACCTGGCAGGCTGCCGGCTGGTCGCAGGTGGCGCAGTGGATCGAGGAGGACATCGCTGCAGGCAAAGCTCTCGCGAGTGCGCCGCTGCCGTCCTGGGCGCGGCAACCGGATCGCAAGGGCGTGCACTTCCCGGCCGGCTCTTACGATGCGGCCACTGGGGCGCTGGTCGGCCGCTCGAGCCTCGATGTCTATCGGCGGCAACTGTGGCCCGATACCATCCCCGGCGAGGGCAGGACGACACTTGGCGAGACCGTCCATGAGAACGAGGGCGTGCGCGCTTTCACGACTGGAGATGACATCCTGGTCGTCTCCTTCAAGACCAAAGCGCACTCGATCAGCCCGGAGGTCCTCGAGGGCCTGAACCGGGCAATCGACGTCGCGGAAGAGCGCTTCAACGGACTCGTCATCTGGCAGACCGATCCGCCGTTCTCCGTGGGCGCCAACCTCGAGTCCCTGCGCCCGGCGCTCGAGGCTGGTGACTGGCAGCGCATCGAGGAGATCCTCTCCCTCTTTCAAAAGACCTCGATGCGTCTGCGTTACAGCCGCATTCCGACGGTGGCGGCGACGCAGGGGTATGTGTTCGGCGGCGGCTGCGAGTTCGTGATGCATTGCGACCGGGTGGTCGCAGCCCTGGAATCCTACGTGGGTCTCGTGGAAGCCGGCGTGGGCCTTCTGCCGGGCGGCGGCGGCTGCAAGGAGCTCGCGCTGCGGGCGGCGCGGGAGAGCAAAGGGGACCTCTTCGCATCTCTCAAGGACTACTACATGCTCGTCGCGACTGCCCGTGCCGCCGCGAGCGGCATCGAGGCGCGGGAGCTCGGGCTGCTGCACGCGAGCGATCTCGTCGTCTTCAATCCCTTCGAGCTGCTCCATATTGCCAAGGGCCAGGCGCTTGCGCTCAACGACGCGGGGTATCGCCCGCCTCTGCCGGGCAGACGCTTTCCGGTCGCCGGCCGTACCGGCGCCGCCTCGATCAAGGGACAGCTGGTCAACATGTTGGAAGGACACTTCATCAGCGATTACGACTTCGAGATCGGCTCGCGGATCGCCGAAGTCATGACCGGCGGTGACGTGGAGCCCGGCACCGAGGTCGACGAGGAGTGGCTGCTCGCCCTCGAGCGGCGGCACTTCCTCGCCCTCCTCAGGAATCCCAAGACTCGGGAACGGATCGCGCACACGCTGGCCACCGGCAAGCCGCTGCGCAATTGATCGAGCCGCGGAGAGTCAAGCACATGGCAAGACAGGTTCAAGAGGCTTACATCGTCGCTGCAACGCGCACCCCGGTCGGCAAGGCCCCCCGCGGCATGCTGCGCCAGGTGCGTCCTGACGACATGCTGGCTCACGTCATCAAAAGCGTTCTCGCGCAGGTCCCGGCGATCGAAGCCGCGCAAGTGGCCGATGTCGTGGTGGGCTGCGCCTTCCCCGAGGCGGAGCAGGGGCTCAACATGGCGCGCATCGGGGCGCTCCTCGCGGGTCTGCCCGATACGGTGCCCGGCATCACGGTCAACCGGTACTGCTCCTCGGGCTTGAATGCCGTGCAGATTGCCGCCGACCGCATTCGCGTGGGCGAGGCCGATGTGGTCATTGCCGGCGGCGCCGAGTCGATGTCCATGGTGCCGATGATGGGCAACAAGGTTGCGCTCAACCCGCAGATCTTCGCCAAGGACGAGAACTACGCCATCGCCTACGGCATGGGCATCACGGCGGAGAAAGTCGCACGGCAGTGGCAGGTGTCGCGCGAGGATCAGGACGCTTTTGCGCTGGAGTCGCACAAGCGCGCGGTAGCGGCGAACGCCGCGGACGCCTTCGCTGCGGAGATTTCACCTCTCGAAGTCACTTACCGCACGCCGGACCTTGCATCCGGTGAGGTGCGGTATGCGAAGAAGACTCTGCGGCAGGATGAAGGTCCGCGAGCCGATACCTCGCTCGAAGCGCTGGGCAAATTGAAGACCGTCTTCGATGCCAAAGGAACCGTCACTGCCGGCAACAGCTCCCAGACCTCCGATGGCGCTGCCGCGGTGGTGCTGGTGTCGGAGGCCATGCTGAAGCGCTTAGACCTGACACCCTTGGCCCGCTACGTCACCTTCGCCGTCAGAGGCGTTCCCCCGGCGATCATGGGGATCGGACCCAAGGTCGCCATTCCGGCGGCCCTCGAGCAATCCGGCATCGGCCGGGATGACCTGAAGTGGATCGAGCTCAACGAAGCGTTCGCCGCTCAGGCGCTCGCGGTCATCCGCGACGTCGGCCTCGATCCGCTGCGAGTCAATCCGAACGGCGGTGCGATCGCACTGGGTCATCCTCTGGGCGCCACGGGGGCGATCCGCACCGCGACGCTGGTTCATGGGATGCGCCGCAGGAGCCTCAAGGGCTACGGCATGATCACGATGTGCGTCGGGACGGGCATGGGGGCTGCGGGGATATTGGAAGTGCTCTGAACCGGCAATAGAGGAATTGCTGGTCCGAATTCCACGGTGTCCGATGGACCACGAGAAAGGACTCGACGGGCGTGAAATCGGCGCCCAGCTCGGCCGCGAGGGTGGTCGCGTCGTAGCGCGCCGTCGGTAACCCGCTGCAGCGTTCCGGACCTGAGGGGCCGAAGGTCGCCATGAGAACATGGCCGCCTGGCCGTACGCCTTGGCGAAGCGCCTCGACGTATCGCTCCCGGTCTTCGCGTTGAATGAGAAAATGAAAGACCGCCCGGTCATGCCATAGCGCGTATTGTCTCTCGGGCTGAAACGCGGTCACATCCCGATGCAGGAGGCGGACCGAAGAAGCGGCCGATCCCAACCGGGCGCGAAGCTTCTCGAGCACGGAAGCCGAGATATCGAGGACGGTCAGATCGCCATACCCCGCCGCGAGCAGCTCGTCGACGAGGAGGGAAGCCCCACCGCCGACATCGATGATGGGATCCGTGACTCGCGCGCCGGTAGCTCGAATGAGCTCTACAGACTTCTCCGGGCGTGGCTCATACCAACTGACCTCGTCAGTCCTCTTCTTCTCATACACCTCATCCCAGTGGTCTTGCCCGGCATGCGCCATCTAGGGAAGCCCTGCACAGGTCGCGTTGAAAGCCGAATGTGAGATGCTCAGACAGTCAGAAGTCACGAGTAATGTGCTCCGGAGGGCGCCTCGAGCGCCGTTTGGTGGCTTTTCTCACCCTCC
>Ga0134126_10012959_pt1 | contig 10531 bp, 10 predicted proteins | sample KB31752_FD_96881 | JGI IMG/M metagenome (GOLD analysis project Ga0134126, IMG submission 96881) | Terrestrial soil microbial communities with excess Nitrogen fertilizer from Kellogg Biological Station, Michigan, USA - KB3-175-2 | ecosystem: Environmental > Terrestrial > Soil > Unclassified ...
AGCAGGTTGTGCACGGTCAGCCCGTACTTGAGGCAGTGCACCCCACCGGCGTTCTCGGCGACGTTGCCGCCAATCGAGCAGGCAATCTGCGACGACGGATCGGGGGCGTAGAAGAGCCCGCAGGCGGCGGTAGCCTCCGAGACCGCGAGGTTGCGCACGCCGGGCTCGACGACCGCAGTGCGCGACAGCGGGTCGATCGATACGATGCGACGAAACTTCGCGAGCGACAGCACGACCCCGTCGGGGACTGGAAGCGCACCGCCCGAGAGGCTCGTTCCGGCGCCACGGGCGACGACCGGGACGCGCGCGGCGTGACAGAGCTCGACGATGCGCACGATCTGCGCCTCGTTGTCGGGCAGCACGACCGCCCCCGGAAGCTCGCGATAAAGCGTGAGACCGTCGCACTCGTAGGGGCGCGTGTCCTCGGCGCTCGTCAGCAGCGCTTCGTCGGGCACGATCGCGGCGAGCGAGGAGATGAAGGCGGAGTCGAGCATTGGATCGCGGATTCGCACAACGGGTTCGCGGCGGCATCGCGCCGCCGCCGCCGGGATCAGGACCGCGCCCACGGATGACGCGGAACCGTCCGTGCCGGTCGATTATTTCACAGTCCACGGCGGCGGCGCCTTCGAAGGATCGCGGGCCACAGCGAGCATCGTCGCGTCGTCGAAGCGCTCGCCGTCGCCGGCGTGTGCAGCCGCCGCCGCAGCGATCCGCTCGAGTACGCGCCCTGCCCGATCGCCCGGTGCCGGGTCCTCGCCTTCGACCACCGTCCGCCAGGCGTCGGCGAGGATGGCCTCGACGCGAGCTTCGGAGAAGCGCCCGCCGTCGGCGGCGCGCGCGTCGGTCACGCCGTCTGTGTAGGCGAGCAGTATCTCGCCCGGCGCAATCGTTTCGACCTGCACGCCGTAATGCGACCCCGCGATGAGCCCCAGCGCCGGCCCGGTCGTGCCGAGGCGCCGCGCGACACTGCCGCTGCCGCTACCGCCACCGCTGCCGACGAGAAACGGCGGGTCGTGCCCTGCGTTGACGTAATGGAGCCTGCCGTCGGCCGGATCGAGGATCGCGAAGAATGTCGTCGCAAACATGTTGGCACGATCGTGGACCGTGGCGATGTAATCGTTCGTATTCGCGGCGACCTCGGCGAGCAGCGCGTCGTCGGGGCGCCGCTGCAGCGCGGCCTGCCCGGCGAGCGCGCGCAGCAGCGAACGGAACAGCGCCATGTACAGCGCCGCCCCGACTCCCTTGTCGCAGACGTCGGCGACGACCAGCGCGACGTGCCCGCCGGGAAGGACGTAGGCATCGTAGAAGTCGCCGGCGACGCTTCGCGCCGGTTCGAAGCGCGCCGCGATCGCCCAACCGGGAAGCGAAGGGCATCCCGGCGGCAGGAAGCCCTGCTGGATCTCGCGCCCGATCTCGAGCTCGCGCGCAAGACTCTTCGCGTAGAGCTGCTCGCGGTCGTGGAGCCACTTGCGCGCCAGCGACGCGCCGACGCGTGCGCGCAGCACCAGCGCATTGAAAGGTTTCGTCAGGTAATCGTCGGCGCCAAGCTCGAGGCAACGCACGACGCTCTCCGCTTCGTCGAGCGCCGATACGACGATGACCGGCAGGTGGCGCAGCGCTTCGCTCGCCTTGATCCGCGCCAGCACGTCGTAGCCGTCCATGCCGGGCATCATCACGTCGAGCAGCACGAGATCGTACGGCGTGCCCTCGAGCATCGCCAGCGCGCGGGGGCCGTCCTCGGCGACGTCGACACGGTGTCCGTCAGCGCGCAGCCGCCGCGAGAGCAGGTCGCGATTGAGCTCCTGGTCGTCGGTGACGAGGATCCGGGCTGTCGCAGGGCCGGCGACCGCAGACGCGCGTCCCGCCTCGGCGCTCATGCCTCTCCCGCGTGCGTCGCCGGAGAATCGATCATCCGCATCAGATGCGGCAGCATCGCCTCGCTAGCCCGCTCGCCCTCTTCGATGATGTAGGGGATGCGCGCGGTGTCGAAGAGCCCGATGCGCTCGCGAAACTCCGGAACGATGGCGATCACCTCGCCGTGATGCGCGACGCTGTGGAACGCGTAACGCGAGCGCAGCAGGTTGTTGGTCACGATCGAAGAGAGCTGGAACGCGAAGCGCCCCGGCGTATCGATGCGCTCCTGGTAGTTGCTTTCGAAACCCATTGCGATGATCACGTCGGCGCCATCGCGGACCGCCGGGCCGACCGGGAGCGGATCGGAGAGGAAGCCGTCGATGCAGAGCCTCCCGTCGACCTCGGCCGGCGTGAAGACGAACGGGATCGCGATGCTTGCCCGAATCGCGTCGACGACGCGCCCGCGCTCGAACACCGCCTGTTCGCCGGTGCGAAAATCGGTTGCGGTGATCAGCAGGCGCGTCGGCAGCGCCTCGATGCGGGTGTCGCCGAAGGCGTCGGCAAGGGCGGCGCGCACGCGGCGGTCGCTGCGCATGCCGAAGTGCTCGCCGAAGCCGAGCAGCTTCGGCAGCACGATGCTCAGCATCGCCCGGGTGTCGCGCGTCGACGTGAGCTCGCGCGTCCACAGGCGGGCCGCGATTGCCGCCACCTCGTCGCTCGTCCTGCCCATCGCCATCAGCGCCGCAAATATGCTGCCGGCGCTGCAGCCGACGATGAGATCGATGTCGACGCGCTCACGCGCAAGCACCCGCGCGAGCCCGATCGCCGCTGCACATTTGACGCTTCCGGCGCCGATGACCAGCGCGACCTTGCGCTTCGTCACGCCGGCACGCTCCGGCGGCGGAGCCCCGTCTTGCTCAGCTGGCATAGCTCGACACCGCGGCATCGACGTCGGGATAGATGCGCAGGATGCCGGTGAACCCCGACAGGTCGAGAACGCGCCTGACGCCACCCGACACCGCGGCGAGACGCAGGTCACCACCCTGCCGGCGGCACTCCTTCACTCCGGCAAGGAGCGCGCGCAGTCCTGCGCTGCTCGTGTACTCGAGCTCGGCGCAGTCGACGACCATCCGCGCCGCGCTGCCGGTGAGCTGCGCCGCGACCGTGTCCTGAAGCTGCATCGCCGTCGACCCATCGACGCTGCCGCGAACTCCGACGACGCAGACGTCGCCGTGCTGTGAAACGGAAAGTTCCATGCCCCACCTCGATTGCATTGAAGAAACCTGTCGACGTCCCGACCGATGGCCGTCGCGCCCCCGTCATTGCTTCCGCGCCACGTGTCGAACCAGCGTGAGGCGGTTCTCGCCGCCCGGATCGCTCCGATAATCGATGTCGTCGACGACGCTGCGCACCAGGTGGCAACCGAGCCCCCCCACCTGCCGGTCCTCGACCGACGCGAGGAGGTCTGGCGATGGTGCCTCGCGCAGATCGAAGCGATGACCACGATCGGCGATTCGGATCACCACGCGGTCGGGCTGCGCCTCGACGCTGAGCGCGATCGGGCCGGGCACGAGACCGCGATAGCCGTGCGCGATCAGGTTGCCGCACACCTCGTCGACGGCGAGGCGCACGTCGAAGGCGAGATCCGGGTCGGCGCCGCTCGTGCGGCAGACCCGGTCGACGACGTCGAGAAGCCGCGGCAATTCCTCGAGTGTCGCGCCGACGGTGAGCTCGGCGCGATCTCGAACGAGCGGCATCGTCGCCACCTCGGCATCCTTCCCGTTCATCGTGCGCGCGCAGCGAGGAGCTGCTCGATCTTCGCCAGCAGGCGCTCGAATTCGACCGGCTTCGTCTCGAATTCGTCGCAGCCGGCGGCGAGCGCCCGGTTGGCGTCACCCTGCATCGCGTGCGCGGTGAGGGCGATCACCGGAATGGTCCGAAGGCCCTGATCGGCCTTGATCCTCCGGGTCGCCTCCCACCCGTCGATCACCGGCAGGCTCATGTCCATCAGGATGAGATCGGGCGCGAGCTTGGCCGCCGCGTCGACCGCTGCCTGTCCGTCCTGCGCGAACACCACCTCGTACCCGCGCCGCGCGAGACGTCGCGACAGCATGTCGCGGTTCAATTCGTTGTCCTCGACGAGGAGGAGCTTCGCGGTCACGCGTGTCCCGCCTGCGCGCTTCCGGTCTCGGCATCGCCTGGCGCCGGCTCGGCATCACCCGGCGACGGCTCGGCGCGCCGCTCGACCGGGATCCGCACGGTGAACGTCGAGCCCTTGCCCCAGGTGCTCGCCATCGTGACGTCGCCACCCATCAACTGGCACAACCTGCGGCTGATCACGAGGCCGAGGCCGGTGCCGCCGTACTCACGGCCGATCTGCGCATCGGCCTGGCCGAAGGCCTGGAACACCCGGCCCATCTGCTCGGCGGTCATTCCGATACCCGTGTCGCTGATCTCGAAGAGCTGCCAGTCGCGTCCGGCCGCCCGCTCCTGGCGCAACCGCAGCCGCACCCGGCCTTCGCGCGTGAACTTCGCCGCATTGGCGAGCAGGTTGAGCAGCACCTGCTTCAGCCGCACACCGTCGCATTCGATCAGGCCGACGCCGCGCGCGCAGTCGACGGTGAACGCGTTGGCGTTCTTGCGCATCAGCGGCCGCGCGGTGTCGGCGACCTCATCGAGCAGAGTGCGCGAATCGACGGTCTCCCACACGAGCTCCGTGCGTCCCGCCTCGATCTTCGAGAGATCGAGCACGTCGTTGATGAGCCCGAGCAGGTGCCTTCCGGCGCCGCGGATCCGCTGCAGGTCGGCCACCAGGTCGCTGCGGTGCTCGTCGGCTGCCTGCTCCTCGAGCATCTCGCTGTAGCCGATGATCGCGTTGAGCGGCGTGCGCAGCTCGTGGCTCATGTTGGCGAGAAAGCGGCTCTTGGCGCGGTTCGCCTCCTCGGCGATGCGGTTCTGCGCGAGCAGCGCATGCCGCGCGGCGACCATGCGTCGCGACTGCAGGTACGAATGCACGCCGAACATCGACGTGTAGATGAACAGGACGCCGATCGAAAGCGCCGTCTCGGCGACGGTCGACGACGACGCGATCGGCACTCCCGAGACGACATGAGTCGCCGCCGCCGCGACGGTGAACGCGAGGAGCCCGTACAGCGCGAAGCGCCAGCCTCCGACGCTGAGCGCACCGGCGTTGATGCACAGGAACGAGGCGATCGTCGGCCACAGGCTGAAGCCGGTCAACGCGCTCAGCATGCCGATCAGCACGAGGTCGAGGACGAGGTTGCGAAGCTCGGCCGCCTTGCTGTTGCGGCTGCGGCTCGCGACGAACCAGGCGAGGTGCGGCCACGCGATGCAGGTCGCGAACGTCAACGTCAGCATGTGCCACCCGGAACCGCGCGCAATCAGTGCGGAGGCGAACATCAGTGCCCCGAGAATCCACGTCGGCACCCGCAACCGGTAGTCGAGGAGCACCGTCGGGTGCACCGGGTCCTTGCGGCGCAGCCAGTCGCGCCAGCGCGCTTCGCTCTCCGGCACGGCGACCGCGGTCACGCTTGCGCCTCCGGCGCGCGCGCATCGGTTCCGGCGCGTGCCGGCGCCGCGCGTGCCGGGATGGACACGGTGAACCGGCTGCCGGCGCCGGGCGTGCTCGCGACCTCGATCGTTCCTTCCATCAACTGCGCGAGCTTCGCCGACAGCGCAAGGCCGAGACCGGTGCCGCCGAAGCGCCGCGCTGCCGTCGCGTCGGCCTGGGCAAACGGCTCGAACAGGTGAACGAGGAACTCGGGTGCGATGCCGATGCCGGTGTCGCTTACGTCGAATTCGATGCGCTCGGACGTGCCGGCCGTCGCGACTCGACGGACCTCGAGCACGACGTCGCCGTTCTCGCAAAACTTGTTCGCATTGGCGAGCAGATGGTGCAGGATCTTGCGCAGCTTGTCGGCGTCGCCCAGCATGCGTCCGGCCCCGGCCCTGCTTCGACGCGCAAACGATTACCACGCGCACGAAACCGGTCGCGAAAGCGCGCCTCCATCTCGCCGGCGAGTGCGGCAACATCGAGCTCTTCGACGGCGACTTCCATCCGCCCCGCCTCGATGCGAGCGATGTCGAGCACGTTGTCGATCAGCCCGAGGAGGTGCCGGCCCGAGCTCCGGATCCGCTCGAGATCCTGCTCGTGCGATGCGTCTCCGTCGGCGTGCATGTCGTCGATCAGCATTTCCGCGTAGCCGATGATCGCCGTCAGCGGCGTGCGCAGCTCATGGCTCATGCTGGACAGGAAGAGGCTTTTCGCACGGCTCGCCCGCTGCGCTTCAGCGAGCGCGTCCCTGAGGTCGGCCTCGATCCGCTTGCGTCCGGCGATGTTGCGAAACGAGAACACCGCCCACTCGACGCCGCTATCGCCGGCAGCCGGCACGCAGCTGTACTCGACCGGAAACGGCGTGCCGTCGCGACCGACGAACAGCGCTTCCTGGGCGATGGCCCCCTCGGCGCCGCGAAACACATCGAAGAGCGCGCACTGCTTGCCGTCGCAGCGGCCGCCATCGGCGGTGAGGTGCGGAGCGACCTCGTGCGCGTCGCGTCCGACGAGGTCGGCGACGTCCCTGCCGGTCGCGCGGGCCGCCCATTCGTTCGCGAACATGATGCGCCCTTCACGGTCGACGCCGACGATGCCTTCGGCGACGCTGCGCAGCACCAGTTCGCTGCGCTGCGCCAGTCGCTCGAAGTCTGTCGGCGGGTTCATCGGGGATCTCGCGGGCCGGCGCTCGATTCTGGCTACGGCGTGCTCCCTCATCGGAGACGACAGCGAGCGCACCACGACATCGCGTGCGCTGCGGCAGATGTTACACGGTCCCGCCGGCGGTCCTGCCGCGGCGAGGTGCGCTGGATCGACGCGGGCGCCGACTCGTTGCGAACGCGCGTCGGTGCTATCCTGACATCCCGAAACAGGAAGGTCGGTTTGATGACGGTCCCCTCCGAAGCCACCGCGCCGCAGCGCGCGAGTCCGGCCGAGTCCGAGCGATCCGCGAAGCCCTGTGTGAGCGAGCGGAGCCTCGAGATGATCCGCCGCATGGTCGGATTCGAGACGGTGAGCCGCGATTCCAATCTCGCGCTGATCGAGTGGACGCGCAGCTGGCTCGAGCGCCACGGCGCGAAGGTGACGATCACGTGGAACGACGAGCGCAGCAAGGCGAATCTGTTCGGTACGCTTCCCGCATGCGACGGCAACGCGACGCGCGGCGGTGTCGTGCTGTCCGGGCACACCGACGTGGTTCCCGTCGACGGACAGCCGTGGTCGACACCGCCGTTCGAGGCGACGCAGATCGGCTCCCGCCTCCAGGGCCGCGGCTGCGCCGACATGAAGAGCTTCTTCGCAATCGGCCTCGCACTGTTGCCCGAGTTTCAGCACCGCCGCTTCGCCCGGCCCCTCCATTTCGCCCTATCCTACGACGAGGAAGTCGGCTGCATCGGCGTACGCAGATTGATCGCCGACGTGCTCGCGCAGGGGCTGCAGCCGCTGGGTTGCATCGTCGGCGAACCGACCGGCATGGAAGTGATCACCGCGCACAAGGGCCGCTCGAGCTGGCGCTGTCGGGTCCGCGGCCACGAGGCGCATTCGGCGCTCGCGCCGCGCGGCGTCAACGCGGTCGAGCTCGCCTGCGAGCTGGTGGCGGACATCGCGGCGCAGGGCCGACGCTTCCGCGAGGGCGGACCGCACGACCGCGACTACGACGTCCCCTACACGACCGTCCACGTCGGCACGATCCGCGGCGGCACTGCACTCAACATCGTGCCGCGTGACTGCGAGTTCGAGTTCGAGATGCGCCACCTTCCCGCCGACGACCCGGCTGCGTTCATCGCGGGACTCGAGCAGCGCGCGCGCAACCTCGCGCCGGCAATGCACGCGGTCGACCCGGCGACCTACGTTGCCTTCGACACGCTGTCGACAACCACCGGTTTCGATACCGCCTCACACCGCCCGATCGTCGCCCTCGCGCATCGCTGCAACGAACGCGAAGGTTGTGGCAAGGTATCGTTCGGCAGTGAGGCCGGGCTGTTCGACAGCGCGGGCATCGCGACGGTCCTCTGCGGCCCCGGTCACATCGCCCAGGCGCACCAGCCCGACGAATGGATCGGCCTCGATCAGCTCGCGCGCTGCGAGGCTTTCATGCTCCGCCTTGCCGACGAACTCGCGGCGGGCTGAGCGCGCGCCGGCACCGATGCAACGGCCGCCGCCGATCGAGGTTGGGTTTCCCGATCTCGAGCGATGGTCGGCCGGCAATGTCGGCATTCCGTACGTTTGGCGCTTCGCGTCGGGTGTGCCCGGCCCGCGCGTGACGCTGCAGGCGCTCACCCACGGCAATGAAGTCTGCGGCGCGATCGCGCTCGACTGGCTGCTGCGCGAAGGCTTCCGGCCCTGCCGCGGAACGCTGACGCTGGTGTTCGCCAATGTCGCCGCTTACGACAGCTTCGATCACCAGGACCCGTTCGCGGCGCGCTGCCTCGACGAGGATTTCAACCGGCTATGGGACGCCGATGTCCTGGACAGCGAGCGCCGGACCTGCGAGCTCGAGCGGGCGCGCGAGCTGCGACCCTGCTACGACGAAACCGACTTCCTGCTCGACCTGCACTCGATGACCGATCACTGTCCGGCGCTCGCGCTGTCCGGCAGGCAGCGCAAGGGGCTTGTGCTCGCGCGCGGCATCGGCGTACCCGAGTACGTCGTCATCGACGAAGGCCATCGTGCCGGGCGCCGCCTGCGCGACTACGCCCACTTCGACGAACCCGACGATCCGCGCAGCGCCCTGCTCGTCGAATGCGGCCAGCACTGGGAAGCCTGCGCCGCGGCGATCGCACGCCAGGCGTGCCTGCGCTTCATACGCTACTTCGGCATGGCGGAAACCGCTTTCCTCCAGTCGCATCTCGAAACGGGCACGCCGCCGCAGCAGCACGCGATCGAGATCACCGACGTCGTGACGATCGAGAGCGCGGACTTCTCGTTCGCGCTGCCGCTGCGCGGTCTGACGACCGTCCCCACCGCGAACACGCTGATCGCGCGCGACGGCATGCGCGCGATCGTGAGCCCCTATGCGAACTGCGTGCTGGTGATGCCGTCGCGCAAGGCCCGGGTCGGAGAGACCGCGGTGCGGATCGGCCGCTTCGTCGATTGAAGCGCTCGCCGCCCCCCGGGCGGTCGAACCAGTAGCGGCGCCTGCGGTCGCGCTCGGCGATCGCCTCGATCGGCGTTCCCGGCCCGAGCGACGCCGTGATCGCTCCCGATCGATCGGTTCGCGGCAGCGCGGCACCCATCTGCCGATAGCGAAGGACGACGTCGGCGCGCGGGTGCCGAAACCGGTTGCGGTAGCCCGCAGCGACGATCGCGACGCGCGGTGCGACCGCTTCGATGAACTCCCGCGTCGACGAGGTACGCGAGCCATGGTGCGGAACGACCAGCACCTCGGCGCCGAGCGCCGCTGCGTCGCGCGCGAGCAATTCGCGCTCGGACGCGGCCTCGATGTCGCCGGTGACGAGGAGCCTTCCTTCTCCCGCGACGACCCGAAGCACGCACGAGAGATCGTTGCTCTTGCGCGACCGGTCTTCGTAGGCGCTCGGCGCCGGATGGAGCATCTCGAACGCGACCCCGTCCCATTCCCACCGGTCCCCCGCGGTGCATCGCGCGACCTCCCCCGTGCCGCCGGCCGCCGCGACGATCGGGTGGTCGACCGGCAGCGACGACACGAGCCGCGCGACCGGAACGGCGCGCAGGATCGAGAGCGCTCCCCCCGAGTGATCGCTGTCGGCGTGGCTCACGACGAGCACGTCGACGGCGCGAATGCCGGCCGCGCGCAGATACGGCGCGACGATGCGCGCGCCGGCGTCGACGCTGTCGGTGAAACGGGGCCCGGTGTCGTAGACAAGCGCGTGCCGCGCGGTGACGACGACAACCGCGAGGCCCTGGCCGACGTCGAGCACGACGACGCGCGCAGCGCCGTACGGCGGTGCCGATGGGACGAGCAGGATCATCGGCAGCACCCACAGCGCGCCCAGTGCGCGTCCCGGGACGCCCCGCGGCGCGAGCGACCAGACGAGCCCCGCGATCGCCACGGGAACGGTCCAGCCGCGCGGTGCGTGCACCGTCCAGGTCGCCAGCGGCAACGCTGCAAGCCATTCGAGGTAGCGCATCGCGAGCGCCAGAACGTGATGCGCCAGCATCCATGGCACGTCGAGCGGCACGGCGATGCCGAGGAGCGCGAGCGGAACGACACCCGCGGTAACGGCCGGGATCGCCACCGCATTGGCGAATGCCGAGACCAGCGACACCATCTGGAAGAGCGCGAGCGTTCCCGGCACCAGGCCGAGCGTCACGATCCATTGCGCGCGTGAAGCGTCGCGAAGCATTGCCCAGCCGCGCGCACCGATTGTTCGCGGCACTCCGGGCACGAGGCGTGCGCTCCCGGCATAGAGGAGCAGTCCGACCGCGCCGAACGACAACCAGAATCCCGGCGCGAGCCCTGCCCACGGATCGCAGACCAGGACAGCGACCAGCGACCACGACCAGACGAGCGCCGCGGTACCGGGGCGCCCGAGCCACATACCCGCGGCGGCGACCTGCAGCATCAGCAGCGTGCGCAGCGCCGGAACCTCGGCCCCCGCGAGTAGCACGTAACCGAACGCGAACATC
>Ga0134126_10012962_pt1 | contig 10530 bp, 10 predicted proteins | sample KB31752_FD_96881 | JGI IMG/M metagenome (GOLD analysis project Ga0134126, IMG submission 96881) | Terrestrial soil microbial communities with excess Nitrogen fertilizer from Kellogg Biological Station, Michigan, USA - KB3-175-2 | ecosystem: Environmental > Terrestrial > Soil > Unclassified ...
AGCGGCTGACCGCGTTCAAGGTCCCGCGGTACTGGCAGCAGCTGGACGCGCTGCCCCGCACGCCGACCTCGCGGATCGCCCGGCACCGGCTGCCCACCGGCCACCCGGACGGCGAGTACGACGCCGGGTCCTGACGGCCGGCCGGCGACCCGCGCCGGCCGGCCCCCAGGGCGGGCTGCCTAGATGCGGAAGAACATGTTCAGGTAGCGCTCGGCCGCCGCGAAGTCGCCCCGTACGGTGCCGAAGTTGCCGCGGCCGAACGCGGTGAGCACCAGGCTGCCGGCGTCGAACTCGATCCGCGCCGGCAGGTCCTCGATGTCGCCCGGCTCGTACGTGAGCCCCTTCTCGCTGACCGAGACCCGGAAGTCACCGGCGTTGCGGCCGCTGACCCTGATCCCGATCTCGCCCGGCTCGTCGACCGCGTCGGAGAGCACCGTGCCCTGCCAGATCGCGAACATGAACGGCACCAGCAGGTCGGCGACGTCGCCGGGCAGCCCGTGCGCGCGGCCGGTGCCCTGCCGGATGTCCCAGGAATGGACGCCGTAGTCCATCAGCTGGCCGGCGGCGTAGAAGAACGCCGGCACCGGGCCCATGTACGCGTGCGAGACCATCATGCCGGTCCACTCGTCCGGGCCGAGCGGCTCCAGGATGCCCATCATCTTCGCGAAGTCGTCGCGAAGCCGTTCCATCATCTCGGCCTGCGGCACCCGGCGGAACCCGATGGCCATCTCGTTGACCCGCTCGTGCATCGCCGACAGCCCGAACGGTGCGGGCGCCTCGCCGCCGCTGCGGGCCGCGTCGAAGGCGGCGAAGTAGCCCTCGGTCGTATCGACGATGTGGCCGACGACGTCCCGCGTCGTCCAGCCGGCGCAGGCGGTCGGCCGCTCCCAGGCACCGGGTTCCTCGGCGAGCGCGAACAGCCGCTGGGCCTCCTGTTTGACGACGCGGAGGATCGTGTCCTTGCCCTCGTACGTCATCGCGTTCCACTCGCTCATGCCTTATCGCACCCTTCTATCGCAAGGCCGAGTCGCGACCCTGCGGCTCGGCAGCCCGGCAACGCTCCTGCCGCAGATAGTTGCGCAGCGAACGTGTTTGCACACGACACCGCAGGCGCGCAGCCGTGTCAATGGGCGCGACCCAGGAAGATCACTCCTGGTCCAGGTGGCGACCGGCGAAGTACATGAGCTCGTCGCTGAGCAGCTCGATGCCGATGCCGTCCGGATCGCGCAGGTAGAGCGACTCGGGAATGCCGCGGGCCGGCCCGTCGTACGGGATGCCGTTGTCGTCGAGCACCTTGCGCAGCTCGGCGTGCCGGTCCGGGGGCACCGCGATCGCGATGTGCTGCACGGCCCCGATCGACTCGACACCCTGCTCCAGGCCGAGGCCCGGGAAGTCGAAGAAGCCGAGCAGGGTCTTGTTGCCGAGGTCGAAGAAGAAGTGCGACGAGCCCGGGTAGTCCCGGTTCTCCACCAGCTCGACGAGCGGGAAGCCGAGCAGGCCCTGGTAGAACTGGATCGTCCGCTCGACGTCGCGGCAGATCAGCGCGGCGTGGTGGATCCCCCGCCCGGACGTCGCCGGGCGTTGCGCGGCCGGCAGCAGATACTGCCCGCGCAGCTCGGCACGGCGCTTCTCGATCTGGACGAGCTCTTCCTCGGTGGGCCTGGCCATCATCGTCCTTTCGCACGCGGACACTTGCTCTGCGAAGCATCGACCAGGACACCGCGACGCGCCAGTCCCGCCCGCGAGCCCGCCGGTCCCGGTGCCGAACCGGTCGCGTTGATGGGACCCTCGCGCCGAAGAGCCGTCACCCGCCCGGCGACCACCGCGAGTGGACACGGCGGCCGAGACGTGGAGGTGCGCCGTGCCCGAGGCCCCCGCCCGCCGCCGTACCCCGCGCCGATGAGCGAGCCGGCCGGCCGCGGCTGGCGGCGCTGGGTGCCGATCGCCGAGTGGCTGCCCCGCTACGACAGCGGCTGGCTGCGCGGTGATCTCGTCGCCGGCGCGGTCGTCGTGGCGCTGGCCGTGCCGCAGGCGCTCGGCTACGCGTCGATCGCCGGCGCGCCGGTCCAGGTCGGCCTGTACGCGGTGCCGCTGGCCCTGGTGGCGTACGCGGTCTTCGGCTCCTCCCGCCAGCTCGTCGTCGGCCCGGTGTCGACGGTGTCGGTGCTGTCCGGTTCGTTCCTGGCCAGCTTCGGGGTGGCCGGGACCGCGCGGGCGGCGTCGTACACGGCCGCGCTGGCGCTGGCGTGCGGGCTGGTCATGCTCGTCGCCGGCTTCCTCGGCATCGGCTGGGTGGCGGAGTTCCTGTCCAAGCCGATCGTCACCGGGTTCGTGCTCGGCCTGGTGGTGCTGGTGATCCTCGGCGAACTGCCGCACCTGCTCGGCGTGCCGACGCCGCAGGGCCGGGTGGTCGAGCGGGTCAGTGCGCTGGGCGGCAGTCTCGGCCGCGGCGACGCCGACAGCACGACCGTGCTGATCTCCGCGGTCGCGCTGCTCATCCTGTTCGGCGGCCAGTGGCTGGCGCGCGCCGTGCCCTGGGCGCTGCTGGTGCTGGTCGCGGGCCTCGCCGTCTCGACCGCGCTCGACCTCGGCGCGCACGGGGTCGAGGTGGTCGGCCCGGTGCCGCGCGGGCTGCCCGCTCCCGCCGTGCCGTCGGTTGCCGCCGCCGACGTCCCGGCGCTGCTCAGCTCGGGCGCCGCGCTGGCCCTGGTGGGGCTGGCCGAAGGGCTGAGCGCGGCCCGGCTGTTCGCCGCCCGTGGCGGCTACCGGATCGACGCCGACCAGGAGCTGCGCGCGACCGGTGCGGCCAACGTCGCGTCCGGGTTGTTCGGCGGCCTCGGGGTGGCCGGCAGCCTGTCCAAGACGGCGGCCGTCGCCGACGCCCGCGGCCGCACCCAGATCGCCGGCCTGACCGCGGCCGCGCTCGCCGTCGTCGTCATCGCGCTGATCGCGCCGGTGCTCTCCGAGCTGCCGAAGGCTGTGCTGAGCGCGATCGTCGTCAACGCGGTCTGGAAGCTGATAGACGTCACGGCCCTGCGCCGGTACGCCAGGGTGCGGCGCAACGACATCGTCGCCGCCGCCGTCGCCGCGGTCGGCGTGCTCGCGTTCGGCCCGCTGTACGGGCTGCTGCTGGCAGTGGCCGGCTCGGTGCTCGGGCTGGTGTACCGGTCGAGCCGGGTCGAGATCGACGTGATGGGCCGGCTGGCCGAGGAGAAGGCGGCCTGGGGCAGCATCCGCGACCACCGGGAGCGGGCCACCGTCCCCGGCGTCCTGGTGCTGCGGATGGACACGCCGCTGTTCTGGGTCACGGCGTCGCCGGTCGCCGATGCGATCCTGGCCGACGTCGACGCGGCGGGTGACGTCAAGGCGGTCGTGCTCGACCTGCAGGCGACCCACCAGATGGACACGACCAGCGCCGACGCGCTGGCGGACCTGCTGGCCGCGCTGCGCGCGCGGGGCGTCGACCTCTACCTGGTCCGCGTCGGGTGGGCGGTCCGCAGGGGGCTTCGCCGATCCGGGCTGATGGCCGAGATCGGCGAGGACCACTTCTGGCGCACGATCACTCTGGCCGTCCGCGAGGCCCGCCGCGCGCACGGCATCGAGCCGGCGCCCGCCGCCGGCGCCGGCGAGGACGTCGCCGCTGACGACGCCGGGGCCGAGGAGCGCATCGCGGCCCGCAGCCCGGACGGCGCCGAGCCCGAGCGGCCCGGCGGTCGGGCCGCGCTGCCGTTCCGGTCCAGGGACGGCAGGGCCAGGGACTCGCGCGACCGGAGCGGGTGAGCGCCGACCTCAGCGCTCGGCGCCGGCGACCTGCCAGGCCATGCCGCGGTGGACCACCGTGGGCCGCAGGCCGTGCTCGCGCAGCACGCTGAGCATGCGGTCCGGCGGGTGGGCGAAGACCCGGAACCGCAGCCGGCGCATCCGGAAGCTCAGGTTCTCCGCGCCGAGGACCATCCTCGCGAGCACGCTGTGGGACGGGTAGCTGAAGACCAGCAGCCGGCGCGCGTGCTCGGCCGCCGCCGCCAGCAGCCGCTCGTAGTCGGGGTAGCAGCAGACCACCCGGTGCAGCACGACCACGTCGGCCGGCTCGACCGCGTCCCCGGCGACGGCGATGTCGTGCAGCCTGCGGGTCACCCGGCCCTCGAACCCGGCCTCCCGGACCAGGCCGGCGGCCTCGGCCTCGTACGCCGGGGACAGTTCCAGGTTCACCGCCCGCGCCGCGCCCGCCCGCAGCAGCTCCAGCTGGATCTCCCCGACGCCGCCGCCGATCTCGAGGACGCTGGCGCCGGCGGTCCCGCGCTCCTGCAGGAACGCCAGCATCCGGGCGGCGGTCCGGTCGAGGCCGCGGCCGCGGTAGCTGCTGGCCTTGCGCCGGGCGAAGCCGCCGCGAAAGAACTCGTCGCAGCCGAGCGGGTCGCAGGGGCTCGCCACCCCCCGACCGTACCGACTCAGCGGCTCAGCGCGGTCTGCCGATCCAGGTGGGAGAGCTTCGCGGGATTGCGGACCGCGTACAGCCCGGTGACGAGGCCGCCGTCGAGGCGCACGGCGACGACGGTGTCGGGCTCGCCGTCCACCCGCAGCACCAGCGCCGGGTAGCCGTTGACCTGGACGTGCTGCAGCGCCGCGGCGTCGATCCGGCGCAGCCCGGCGGCCAGCACCGCGGCCACCTTGGTCGCCCCGACCACGGGCGACAGCACGGCCCGCGCCACACCGCCACCGTCACCGAGGAAGACGACGTCGGGAGCCAGCAGGTCGAGCAGTTCCCGCAGGTCGCCCGTGTCGGCGGCGCGCTGGAACGCCTCCATCGCGTGCCGGGTCGCGGCCGGCGAGACGACCTCGCGCGGGCGGCGTGCCGCGACGTGCTCCCGCGCCCGATGCGCGATCTGGCGGACGGCTGCCGGGGTCTTGTCGACGGCGTCGGCGATCTCGTCGTAGCCGAGGTCGAACACGTCGCGCAGCACGAACACCGCCCGCTCGGTCGGGGTCAGTGTCTCCAGCACCAGCAGCATCGCCATCGACACGCTGTCGGCCAGCACGACGTCCTCGGCCACGTCCGGCGCGGTCAGCAGCGGCTCGGGCAGCCACGGCCCGACGTACGACTCCTTGCGGCGGCCGAGCGTGCGCAACCGGGTCAGCGCCTGGCGGGTGGCGATCCGGACCAGGTATGCACGCCGGTCGCGCACCGTCTCGAGGTCGACGCCGGCCCAGCGCAGCCAGGTCTCCTGCAGCACGTCCTCCGCGTCGGCGGCCGAGCCGAGCATCTCGTACGCGACGGTGAACAGCAGGTTCCGGTGGGCGACGAAGGTCTCCGTGGCCGGGTCCATCCGCTCGGCTCCGCCGGCCTTCTCACCGCCGGTCTGCGACGTCATCAGCGGCCCTCCTCGCTCTCCACGTCACCACCAGACACCGCGGTCCGCCGTCCTGTGACACCGGGCGGGTGTGGCGTACGTCTCCGGCCCGCGCTGTCACGCGGCCAGGGGCATCCGGCATCTCGTGCCCGTCCAGTGCAGCTCCAGGAATGAGGACGAGACCATGGAACCCCGTTTGGACCTGCTCACCAACGAGGTGGGCGCCAAGATCAGCAAGCGCATGTTCAACGTCAGCCTGGCGATCGACCAGTCGCCGCTGCCCAGGGCCACCCAGGCGCTGGTGATGCTGCGGGCCAGCCAGATCAACGGCTGCGGCTGGTGCGTCGACGCCCACAGCAAGGAGGCCGCTGCCGCCGGCGAGACCCAGGCGCGGCTCAACCTGGTCGCCGCCTGGCGGCACGCCGCCGTGTTCACCGAAGCGGAGCGCGCCGCCCTGGCGCTGACCGAGGAGGGCACCCGGCTCGCCGACGCGGCCGAGGGCGTGTCCGACGAGACCTGGGCGCACGTGCGCAAGCACTACGACGACGACGAGACCGCGGCGCTGGTCTCCCTGGTCGCCATGATCAACGCCACCAACCGGCTCGGCGTGATCCTCAACTACCAGGGCGGCTCGTACCAACCCGGTCAGTTCGACGCCGCCCTGTCGGACTGACCGATCCGCCGGCCCGGACCCGATCGCCCGGGTCCGGGCCGTACGACCGTTCGGCGCACGGATCTGCATGGCGAACCGATTCAGGTGGGACGACCCCTGGACTGACGAGGAGACCTGTGCACAATCGATTGCAGCCACCGTTCGGGTGAGCCCGATGAGCCGCCGGCGACGTCCCCCCGTGCGTCGCCGGCCCATCTCGCTTTACGTGAGCCCCAGCCGGGTGACGACGGTGCGGGCACAGTCCGCTGCGCCAGCGCCGGTGGTGTCGACCTCCACGTCGTATCCGACGTCCCGGTGCACCGCGGTCGCCTGCCTCGCCGCCATCCCGGGCTCGCGGTCCGCGCGGGCGGCCTCCCGCCGCCCGGCGACGGCAGGATCGCAGTGCACGCCGACCCAGGCCACCGGCAGCCCGGCCAGCGCCGCCCGCCAGCGTTGCTGCGACTCCGCGGCGCCGAGGAAGACGTCGTCGACGATGACCGGCGCGCCGGCCCGGACGGTGGCCGCGATGCCGGCCATCCACGCCGCCTCCAGCCTTCGGAACACCTCCCCGACCGCCACGGCTCCGCCGGCGGCGACACCGAAACCCTCGGCCGAGTCCTGCAGCGCGGGCGGCAGCGAGTCGACGAAGTCGTCGATGCTCACGGCCAGCCACGGCTCGGCGAGCATGCCCTGCAGCTGGCGCACGATGCTGGTCTTGCCGGAGCTCGACCCGCCGTTGATCACGATCACCCTCGGCACCACCGTCCGAACCTACGCGACGGGGGGCCGCCGGCTGGTGGCGAAGAACGTGCGCAGGTCGCCGACGACGGCGGCGGGCTGTTCCATGGCGGCGTAGTGGCCGCCGGTGTCGAACCGGCTCCAGTGCACGATGTTCGAGTTGTCCCGCTCGGCGAACGCCCGGATCGTCTGGAAGTCGTCCGCGAAGACCGCGACCCCGGTGCGGGCGGCGTTCACGGCCGGCGCCGTCTCGGTCCGGGCCTGCTCGTAGTAGTAGCGCGCCGCCGTCGCGGACGTGTTGGTCAGCCAGGAGAGCGAGACCTGGGTGAGGATCTGGTCGGGCGTGAGCAGGCTGGTGCCGTTGCCGAAGGAGTTGAACAGCTCGCTGTACGCGAGCTGGCCGACCGGCGAGTCGGACAGCCCGACCGCGACGGTCTGCGGCCGGGACGCGTTCATCCCGTTGTAGCCGCCGACGGACTGGAACCACGTCAGGTGCTCCAGCGCCGCGTAGTCGGCCGGACCGAGCTGCTCGAACTCGGCCGGGTCGCCGGAGGGGAAGGAGAACAGCTGCAGCACGTGCAGTCCGAGGAAGCCGGGCGGGTCGAGCAGGCCGAGCTCGCGCGCCACCAGCGCGCCGTTGTCGCTGCCGTGCACCCCGTACGACTCGTACCCGAGCCGCCGCATGAGCGTGTCGTACGTGCGGGCGACCCGGGCGACGGTCCAGCCGCGGTCGACCACCGGGGTGGAGAAGGCGAACCCGGGCGGCGACGGGACCACGACCGAGAACGCCTCCTCGGCCCGGCCGCCGTGCGCGACCGGGTCGGTCAGCGGCCCGATCATGTCGAGGAAGTCGACGAACGAGCCCGGGTAGCTGTGCGCCAGCAGCAGCGGCGTCGCGCCCGGCTCGGCCGACGGCACGTGCAGGAAGTGCACGGTCTGCCCGTCGATCTCGGTGCGGTAGTGCGGGAACGCGTTCATCCGCGCCTCCTGGGCGCGCCAGTCGAAGGCGGTGCGCCACAGCTCCACCATCTCGGCCAGGTACGAGTTCGGCGTGCCGTAGTCCCAGTCGTCGCCGGGGGCCGGCCGGGGCAGCCGGGTCCTGGCCAGCCGGTCGGCGAGGTCGTCCAGGTCGGCCTGCGGGATGTCGATCACGAACCGGTGGATGTCGGTGTCGCGCAGTGTCTCGGTCATGACGACGACGCTACGGTCTTATTAGGCAGCAACTCTTCCTAGTTGTCGGGCATTCTTGGCGGATGCGCGATCCCGCCGTACGGCTGCTCAGCCTGCTGTCCCTGCTGCAGTCCCGACCGGACTGGACCGGCTCCGAGCTGGCCGGTCGGCTCGGGGTGAGCGCCCGTACGGTCCGCAACGACATCAGCCGGCTGCGCGAGCTGGGATACCCGGTCGACGCCGTGCAGGGACGCGCCGGCCACTACCGGCTCGGGGTCGGAGCGGCGCTGCCGCCGCTGCTGCTCGACGACGAGGAGGCGGTCGCGATCGCCGTCGGGCTGCGGTCGGGTGCCGGGATCAGCGGCATCCAAGAGAGCAGCGCGCGGGCGCTGGCGAAGCTGGAACGAGTGCTGCCGCACCGGCTGCGCCGCTCGGTGGAGGCGATCTCCGCCACGGTCTCGTCCGGGCCGCAGAACACCCGCACCGACGCCCCTGACCCCGAGGTCGACCCGGCGCTGCTGAGCGCGCTCGCCGCGGCCGTCCGGGACCGGGTCTCGGTGCGCTTCGACTACCACGACCCGGCCTCGCCGGCCGCCGGCCCGCCGCGCCAGGTCGAGCCATACCGGCTGGTCAGCTGGGAGCGCCGGTGGTATCTGGTGGCCAGGGAGCCGGCCCGCGGGTCCTGGCAGGTGCTGCGCATCGACTGGATCACGCTGCGGACGCCGGGCGGCCCGCGCTTCACCCCGTCGGCGCCGCCGGGCGACTACACCGACCTGGTGCTGCGCGAGGTCGCCTCGACCGGGTGGACCGTGCGCGCCCGCATCGCCGTCGCCGGGCCGGCCGAGGCGGTCCTCGCCCGGATCAACCCGGCGGTCGGGGTCGTCGAGACCGTCGACGCGCACAACTCGATCCTGGTGACCGGCGCCGACAGCCTCGCCACGGTCGCCGCCTACGTGGGCATGCTCGACCTGGACTTCCACGTCGCCGGGCCCCCCGAACTGGTCGAGCACGTACGCCGCCTGGCCGACCGCTACCGGCGCGCGACCGCCGCCGGTGGTCAGGAGATCCAGCGGCGATAGGCGTCGAGGTCGACGTTGCTGCCGCAGATGATGACGACGACGTGCCGGCCCGCGAAGCGCTCGCGGTCCTCCAGGACGGCGGCGACGCCGAGGGCCGCGGACGGTTCGACGACCAGGCCGGCGTGCTCGAGCAGCAGCCGGAGGCCCGCGACGATCGACGCTTCCTGGACCAGGACGGCGTCGTCGGCGACGACGAGAAGATCGTCGAGGACCGCCGGGATGGGGTATCGACCGGCGACGCCGTCGGCGATGGTGTCGGCCGAGTCGGTGGTGACCACCCGGCGCGCTCGCCAGGACAGCGTCATGGCCGGTGCGCCGGAGGGCTGCACGCAGATCACCTCGGCTGCCGGTGCGTGCGTCTTCAGCACATGGCCCACGCCGGTGGCCATCGCGCCGCCACCGAGCGCGATCAGGACCGTGTCGAACTGCGCTGCCCCGGCCTGCGCTGCCCCGGCCTGCGCTGCCCCGGCCTGCGCTGCCCCGGCCGCCAGCTCGAGGCCGATCGTCGCGGCTCCCTCGCAGGTCTCGAGGTCGCGACTGTCCTCCACCAGCCGGACGCCGTCCCGCTGCGCGATGCTCGTCGCCCGCTCGCGGGCCGCCTCGAAGTCGCCGTCCACGAGCTCCAGCGCCGCGCCCAGGGCGCGGATCCGATCGAGCTTGGCCACCGGCGCCCACCGCGAGGCCACCACGGTGACGTGGATGCCGCGACGACCAGCCGACCAGGCGAGCGCCTGACCGAGGTTGCCGGCGCTGGCGCACACCACGTCCGTCCGGCCCTGCCCGGCCAGCATGCTCGCGACGAGCTCCGTACCCCTGCCCTTGAAGCTGCGGACCGGGTTCGCCGTCTCCAGCTTGATGCTCACCGTGCACCCGAGCGCGCGCCCCAGCGCATCACACGGATACATCGGCGTGTCCAGGAAGACCGGGTCGATCACCGCACGCGCCGCCCCGACCCGCCCACCATCGAGCCGCGTCCCCACCACCCGGAGAAGCTATCCCCGCCCTACGACCTTTCCCCCGCCCGTCGACAGCCCCGGGTCCCCCGGGCATGATCCCGGACCACCACCCCACCGCCGCCGGGTCCCGCGGGGGTGCCAGCACCAAACCGCCACCAAACGGACGCAGGTCCGCAGCGCCCGCGTCCCGGGAGCGGTCAGAGTGATCCGCAGGCGACCGGTGATCCGCAAGCAACCGGTGATCCGCAGGCGACCCGTGATCCGCAGGCGGCCCGTGATCCCTGGGCCACCGGTGATCCCTGGGCCACCCGTGATCCCTGGGCGACCCGTGATCCTGGCCGACCCGTCATCCGTGGCCGACCGGTCATCCGTGGCCGACCGGTCATCCGTGGGCGACCCGTCATCCGTGGGCGACCCGTCATCCGTGGCCGACCCGTCATCCGTGGCCGACCGGTCATCCGTGGCCGACCGGTCATCCGTGGCCGACCGGTCATCCGTGGCCGACCCGTCATCCGTGGGCGACCCGTCATCCGTGGCCGGCTCGTCATCCGTGGGCAACCCGTCATCCGTAGGCGACCCGTGGTCCG
>Ga0134126_10012963_pt1 | contig 10530 bp, 11 predicted proteins | sample KB31752_FD_96881 | JGI IMG/M metagenome (GOLD analysis project Ga0134126, IMG submission 96881) | Terrestrial soil microbial communities with excess Nitrogen fertilizer from Kellogg Biological Station, Michigan, USA - KB3-175-2 | ecosystem: Environmental > Terrestrial > Soil > Unclassified ...
CGGCCTACTACCGCCACGGCGGCATCCTGCCCTACGTGCTCCGCCAACTCCTTGAGGACGCCCCCGCCTAACCGCCCGCCCCTGATTTTCGCAAGAGCCCGCTCACGGACGATGCTCTTGTTCCGGCGTGTAGGCCCGCTCTCTTGAAGAGGGTCGGGCGCCTACCCGGCAGGCGCGGGGACTTGCTGGCAGGCCGCGGCCGCCAGGGCGAACGACTCCCGCCGCGCGGCGTGGTCGTAGATATTCGCGGTCAGCATGAGCTCATCCGGCTGGTGCCGCGCCACGAAATCGGCGATCGCCCGCTGCACGGTCGCAGGCGAGCCCACGGCCGCGCAGGCCAGCGCATGCTCGACGCCGCGCTTCTCGATCGGCGTCCAGAACGCCTCGATGTCGTCGATCGGCGGGGGCACCAGCCCGGGCTGCCCGCGGCGCAGGGTGACGAAGGCCTGCTGCTGGGTGGTGAAGAGGTAGCGCGCCAGCGCATCGTCCGCAGCGGCCACCACGTTCAAGGCCAGCATCACGTACGGCTTGGGCCACGCCGCCGATGGATTGAACTCCCTCCGGTAGATGGCCAGCGCGTCGTCCATGGCATCGGGCGCAAAATGCGAGGCGAACGCAAACGGCAAGCCGAGACGGGCCGCCAGGGTGGCGCTGAACAGGCTCGAGCCCAGCAGCCAGATCGGCACCTCGACGCCGGCGCCGGGCACCGCGCGCACCGCCTGCCCGGGCACGGCCGGGGCAAAGTAGCCCAGCAGCTCGGCCACGTCGCGCGGGAAGGCCTCGGCGCTGGCAAAGTATCGACGCAGGGCCTTGGCCGTTGCCTGGTCGGTGCCTGGCGCACGGCCCAGGCCCAGGTCGATGCGTCCCGGATACAGCGAAGCCAGCGTGCCGAACGCCTCGGCCACCTGCAGTGGCGAATGGTTGGGCAACATGATGCCGCCAGACCCGACGCGGATGCTCGAGGTGCCACCGGCCACGTGGCCGATCAGCACGGCCGTGGCAGCGCTGGCGATACCCGGCATGTTGTGGTGCTCGGCCAGCCAATAGCGCCGGTAGCCAAGCGCCTCGGCATGGCGCGCCAGGTCCAGCGTGTTGCGGAAGGTTTGCGCCACGTCGCCACCGACGGTGACGGGTGCGAGGTCAAGGATCGAATGGGCAATCACGCGTTGTCCTCGTCAAGGGCGGTCTACAGGAAGTGGGGGCAGCCGGGCCGAATGCCAGCATGCCGCTGCACGGCCGGCCAGGCTCTTCCCTTTCCCCCGCGCGCACGCCATATTGTCTGCGGCGCGGCGCCCCGACCAAGGCCCGCAGCCGAACCCGTGCAGCACCGCGGCACCGGGCAGCCACGATCGGCGCGATGGCGCCAAACCCGAAGAGGAGAGCCTCATGAGCAAAGGGATGGATGCAAAGAAAACCGAGATGAAGAAACCGGCCAAGTCGCTGAAGGAAAAGCGTGCCGCCAAGCAGGAAAAGCGCAAGCAGTCATAAGCCGTCCGGGGGCGCGCCACGCGGCCCGCCCCACAACGCCACGTCGGGGCAAGCGAGGGCATGGCGAGGGCATGGCGAGGGCATGGATGCCCGAGTTGAGGCAACGCAGGAGCGGTTGCCCGATGCCCGAGTTGAGGCAACGCAGGAGCGGTTGCCCGATGCCCGAGTTGAGGCAACGCAGGAGCAGTTGCCCGATGCCCGGCCCGCGTCCCGCGGGCCTGGGCGCCAAGCGCCATGGAGGCCGCGCACAGCAGGCTCGTCATTCGCCACCGCCGATAGTTTGCGCTGCCACGCTCAATGATCGGCGCGCACCGCCGATATCTTCATTGCCCGACACGCATTGCAGAACGGCAGGAGCTGGCGTCATGACGACTTTCTGGGGCCGCCACTTCGGCGCCGCCACACCCGAACCCCCCGCAGCCCGTCCGGAAACGTTGCGTTCGCCCGCATCACCCAGGCCGGACCCGGAACCGCTGGCAGCCGCGCCCTGCGCGTCCGGTTGCAGTCCCGCGGAAATCAGCGAGAGTTTCCACCGCCTCCTGTTTGCCTTGCCGGCCGCCGCCGAGGGTACCCCCACCTCGTCGGGGCGCGCCATGCTCAAGCGCCTGGAGCTGCTCAGCACGCGCTTCGACGTGCGCAGCCTGCCCCGCCTGCCCGCCGTGCTGCCGCAACTGCTGCGCACCCTCAAGAGCGATACCGCCGCTGGCGCCGAACTGGCCAAGCTGGTCGGCCGCGACCCACTGATGGTGGGCGAGGTCATGCGGGTCACCAGCAGCGTCCACTACCGCGCCGCCCAGCCCATCGGCAGCCTGCGGCAGGCGGTGATCCTGCTGGGCCAGGAGGGCCTGCACCGGGTGGTCACGCAACTGGCCATGATGCCCATCCTGCAGGCCAGCACCGGCAACTCCACCCATGCCGGCGAACTCCTGTGGGAACACGCGGAACGCTGCGCCCACGCCTGCGCCTGGCTCATCAAGAGCGACGGCGGCGACACCTTCGAGTCCTACCTCGCCGGCGTGGTCAGTCATACCGGCACCGGCGCCGTGGTGCGCCTGCTTCGCCAGTTGATGACCGACGCCCCGGCCCAGGCCCTCGACTCCCGCTTCATAATGGAGTGTGCGGCGCTGGGGACGCGGCTGTCCTTGCAGGCAGCGTGCTACTGGGAGCTGCCGGAACGGGTGATTGCCGCGCTGGACGAAAACCAGCGGGCGCAGGACGGCGCCGATTCCAAGTTGGGCGGCGCGCTGCAGGTCGCGGACATTGTCGCCATGGCCCAAGTACTGGCCAGCCATGAAGTGTTGCCGGCCGACGTCGACCTCAGTTCAGCGTGGCCCGGCAGCCACAAGCCGGCGCAGATCAAACGCTGCCAGGACGATTTGCGGCAACACTTCGCCGCCGACCCGACAACCGCCATGCCGGCCTGATCCCGCGGATACCCAGCCAGCCTGACCCGCGGACACCCACCGCAGCCGCGGCACCCGCTCGTCATTCCCGCGAAAGCCCTCTTCATCGTCATTCCCGCGGAAGTCCCTCGTCGTCATTCCCGCGAACGTCCCCTTCGGCGTCATTCCCGCGAAAGCCCCCTTCGTCGTCATTCCCGCGAAAGCGGGAATCCAGTTCCCATGCGGCCTACAAGCACTGGATTCCCGCTTTCGCGGGAATGACGCCGAGGGGAGCGAGCGCGCCGGGCTAGCAGGTGGGGACCTTGATGGTGTGGCCGGCGCGCAGATGGCCATCCTTGATGCCGTTCAACTGCGCCACTTCCTTCACGTCCGAACAGGCGAGCTTGTGCACGATGCCGATCAGGGTGTCGCCCCTGCGCACCCGGTAGTTGCGCGTGCGCTTCGCCCTGGCGGCCTTGGCCTCGACTGCCGCGCTCGCCAGGGCCTCGGTGGCCCCGTGCAGGTCGGACGCCAGGATCGGCCATGGCCCGGTCACGCAGCGCGAGCCATAGGCGTCCTTGAGGATTGCCGGCAACTGCAGGGTCGAGCCCGTCGGCTGTTCGGCCTGCGGGTCCAGCCGCGGATTCAGGTTGCGCAAGGTGCGGAACCAGCCCTCGTGCATGCCCTCGGCCGAACCCAGGCAGACAGTCAGTTCGGTCAATGACGCGGGCCGCTGCAGCGTGATCCTGGTCAGCTTGTCGTCGACCTTCGGGAAGCTCAGGTTGTAGCTGTCGGGGTGCAGGAACAGCCAGGCGGCGGCCAGCACCGCCGGCACGTAGGCGCGGGTCTCCGCCGAGAGCTGGTCGTAGACCTTCGGATCGTAAAAACTGACCGACGGGTCGTCGCCCACCATGCGGCGCATCCGCCCCTCGCCAGCGTTGTAGGCCGCCAGGGTGATCTCCAGATTGTTGTTGAAGATCTTCAACTGCTCATCGATGTAGTCCGCATTCGCACGCGCCGCCGCGGCCGGATCAAAGCGCAGGTCGAAGCCATCGTCGTTGTTGAGGCCGAAGCGCAGGCCGGTGGCGTACATGAACTGCAGCGGGCCGGCCGCGCCGGAGCGGGACACCGCATGCACCTTGCCACCCGACTCCTTGGCCATGATGCCGAACAACAAGGCCTCGGGCAGGCCTGCTGCCTTGTAGGCCGGCTCCATCTGGGTACGCAAGTATTCGTAGTTGACATAGGCGTCCATCAGCGCCGGGCGCCACTGCGTCAGCCAGGTCTCCAGCGCCGACTTCACCGGCCCGTTCATGGCAATCAACTCGGAGAGCTTCTGGCCACGCAGCAAGGTCACGCTGCGCTGCGCCTCGGCCGACAACTGGGGTGCGGCGTGGCCGTCGGCCACGGCGGCATCGGATGGCACCGATTCGGCCTCGACACTATTGGCGTCGGCATCGGCAGCACCGGCGCTGCTCAAGTGCAACAGGCGCTCGAAGGCCGTGAAAAACCGCTGCGGATCGCAGCCGGCAGTGTGCAGGCACTTGGTCGATGCCTGTTGCATTTGATCCATGGCCTGGCCCAGGCTGGCCTGGGCGGCTTCGGCGTCGGCACCCTGCTCGCCGGCCTGATCGAGCGCGTCCGAATAGGCGGTGCTGGCCGCATCGAGCTGGGCGTAGAGCTGGTCCACGGCGCTGGCGGTCTTCGGACCGGCGCTGCTGGCGCAAGCCACCAGGGCCACCGCCGCAGCCGCAAACAAGCCGTGGCGCACCAGGGAATGGGCAAGGAAACCTGACATCAAAATTCCATTGGGCATAAAGCCCAACCATAGCCGCCAGCGGACATAGGCTCAACGTTTCATACACGCCGGGGCGTGGCAAGCCCGTCGTGTTCGCTACAATCCCGGTGATCAGCAATGGTTGACCATCCATGAACGACATCCCCATCGCCCCGCGCCGCCCGCACGAGGCACGCCTGGCATGACGCGCTGGCGCGCACCACAACCCAACTCGACTGCGCTGATCACGCGCGAGGGCTTCGAGAAGCTCAAGTCGGAGGTGGACTACCTGTGGCATACCCTGCGTCCACGCGTGGTCAAGGCGCTCGCCGCGGCGGCCGCGGAGGGTGACCGTTCGGAGAACGCCGAATACACCTACCGCAAGAAGCAACTGGGCGAGATCGACCGCCGGGCGCGCTACCTGAGCAAGCGCATTCCGCAACTGAAAGTGGTGGACGCGTTGCCAACCGACCAGGATGCCATCTACTTTGGCGCACACATCGAAGTGGAAAACTTCAACACCGGCCAAACGATGACTTGTCGCATCGTGGGGCCGGACGAGACCGATGCGGCCCTGGGTTGGATCAGCGTGGATTCCCCGCTCGCCCGTGGCGCGTTGAAGAAGCGCGTGGGCGACGATTTCTTCTGCGAGCTGCCGGTGGGTCCAGCGCACTTCGTCGTGCACGCAGTCCGCTACCAGAAATAGTGCCCGCCATGCCCATTCTGGTCCTGCTGCTGGCGGTGGCGCTGTGGGTTGCGCTCGGCTTCGGCCTGGCGCGATGGAGTGGCTGGGGCACCCTGGCCCTCTATTACCGCGGCAGCGTGCCCAACGATGGCCTGCGCTGGCACTTCATCAGCGCCCGGGTGGGGTCGGTCGGCTATCGGCGGTGCCTGACGCTCGGCGCCGATTCGCACGGCCTGCGCCTCTCCATGTGGCTGCCACTGTGCTTCAGCCACCGTTCGCTGTTCATACGGTGGGTAGAAATCGACGGTCTCCAGACCTGCCACGGATCCCCCCGCCCCATGGTGGAGCTGCAGCTCCGGCGCGCGCCTGGCGTAGCCATCGAGCTGCCGCGGCAGCTGGCAATCGCTGCCCTCAGGCAGGTTCACGGCCACACACTGCCGCCGGGAGCCGACGCCCTGCTCGCGGCCGATACCCGCCCGGCTGCGGCGCCGCGGCGGCGTCTCGAATCCGCATGATCGACGTCAACGCAAGGCCGGCGCCATGGCGGCATGGTGTGCGCTCCATCCATCCTCCGTGCCCACCCCGCACGGGCAAAGACCATGAGGGTCGCCATGCTGCATGAAAACGCCCAGGGTGATATCGCGAACCTGGAACTGTCTCCTGCCGAGATGCGCGCCATGGGCGATGCCGTAATGGCACGCGCCGTGGAGCACCTGGCCAAGCTGCCCACGCTGCCCAGCCGCGGCGACTACACCGGCATCGAGGCGCTGTGTCGATCCATGCGCGAATCCGCGCCGGAGCACGGCAGCGAGTTGCCCGACCTGCTCGAGCCCTTGTTCGAGGACTGGATCCCGCGTTCGTTCAACACGCCCGGCGCCGGCTATCTCGCGTACATTCCCGGCGGCGGCGTGTTTCCGGCCGCGCTCGCCGACTTCATTGCCGATACCAGCAACCGCTTCACCGGCGTCTGGCAAGCCGCGCCCGCCCTGGTGCAGCTCGAAGCCAATACCCTGGACTGGCTGCGCGACTGGATGCAGTTCCCCGCCACCACCCGTGGCCTGTTCACCACGGGCGGCTCGATGGCCATGTTCAACGCCATCGCCTGCGCGCGCGAAAAGCTGCTCGGCAACGACATCCGCGCCGGCACCTTGTACGTGTCCTCGCAGACCCACCATTGCGTGACCAAGGCGGCCAAGCTGGCCGGCATCGCGCACGACCGGGTGCGCGTCATCGCCGTCGACGGCCAATTCCGCATGCGCATCGACGCCCTGGCCCAGGCGGTGGCCGCCGACCGCGCTGCCGGACTCAAGCCATTCATGGTGTTCTCCACCGCCGGCACCACCAACACCGGTGCGGTCGACCCGCTCGATGCCATTGCCGACCTTGCCTCCGGCGAGCGGATGTGGCACCACGTCGATGGGGCGTACGGCGGGTTCTTCCACATGGTGCCTGGGCTGCGCCCGCTGCTGCCCGGCCTGCCGCGCGCCGATTCGCTGACGCTGGACCCGCACAAGGGTTTGTTCATGCCCTACGGCACCGGCGCGCTGCTGGTGCGCGACGGCGAGGCATTGCGCGCGCTGCATTCCTCGACGGCCGGCTACCTGCCACAGAACCAGGACGAGTTCTACGACCCGGCCCAATACGGACCGAACCTGTCCCGCGGCTTCCCGGGCCTGCGCATCTGGCTGACCTTGAAATACTACGGGGCCGCCCGCTACCGCGCCGCACTGGCGGAAAAGCGCGATCTGGCCGTCTGGACGGCCAAACAGGTAGCGCGGATTCCTGGCGTGGTGATGGATGCGGAACCACAATTGTCTCTGTTCGCGTTCCACCTGGAGAGCCCGGCACTGGCCACGCTCGAGACGCAAAACGCCGCAACCCAGGCGCTGATGGAGCGCGTCACCCGTCGCGGCCGCGTCATGCTGAGCGGGGCGCAGGTGGGAGAGCGCTATGTCGGGCGCGTCTGCGTGCTGGGCTTCCGTACCCGCCGCGAGCACATGCAGGCCTGCGTCGAGGACCTCGCCGCCGAGTCCGCCGCCCTCCTGGCCGAAGCCGCCACCCGCTGAACCAGCCCGGTGGCCGGTGTCGGTGTCGTGGGAGCAAGGCCGGTCGCCGGCATGGGCTCCTACAATATTCTCGTGGCTGGCGGGTAGCATCGTCCCGGCCGCAACGGCTGGTAACACGCGGCCGTGCGGTGGAATGCCGCGTGGCTATTTTCCTCGCACCAGCCAGGAATCCCTGAGAGCGGCAGCGGCCGCAGCTCCTGCGGGTCGCGCAACAGGCGGCCATCCGCAATGCCCGCGGCGCATACCTCGAACGCCGTGTGCATCCCGACCCCGGCCGGCGCCAGGAACGGCAAGGCCCTGCCCACCAGCAACCGCGTGGGCGTCAGGGCCAGCTCCAGGAGAGCATGGCCAAACACCGCGACTTCGATGGCGCCCTCGCGCCACGCCGCGCGCCGCGTCCAGAACAACTCGTACCAGTCGTGCGCATCCCAGGCGGCCAGCAAGCCGGGATCGCGCACCAGCACCAGCACGCCGCTTTCATCGAACTGGGTCAGCGCGTATTGCGCGCGCGAGCGCCGCTTGGGACCCATCCGCCCCACCTCGGCCACCTGCATGGCATTGAGCGCGAGTTTCACATGCGGATGCCGCAGCCAGACCAGTGCGTTCAGCAGGTCGTGCCAGTTGCCCGCGCGGGTGGCGATGAGGCCGTGGTCGGCAATGCGCTGCTCGTGGTGCAGGCCGTCGGCGAGCAGGTCGGGGGTTTGGGCCGCAAAGCGATACGCGCGATCGACCGGCAGCCAGGCGTTGAGCGTGTCGACGCCGGGCCAGGCTTGGCCGCGCAACAGCTCCGCGTATTCGCGCCAGGCCAGCAAGGGCATGCACGCGAACACGTCCGCGCTGAGCGCATCGCGGGCTGGCGCGCGATAACGCAGGGCTCATGCCTCCCGCAGCACGGACTGCGCTGCGCGTGCTGCACGCCGTGGGCAGGACTGCCACGCGCTGCCGGGCGTCGGCCTGCGCGCGGGCAAGCGCCGCACCACACGCGAGCCGCGCATCACCGGCGCCGCTTCAGGCAGGTAAGCTGGGGCGATCGACAATCGGGAGCGCGCATGGGCCAGAACATCAACCTCAACACCACAAGGATGCAGTGCATCGGCGCCTATCTTGCCAAACCCGCTGGCACGCCGAAAGGCGGCCTGGTGGTGATCCAGGAAATCTTCGGCGTCAATGCGCACATGCGCAGCGTCGCCGACCGCTTTGCCGAGCATGGCTACACCGCCGTGGCGCCGGCCTTCTACGACCACCTGGAAAGCGGCGTCGAGCTGGGCTACACGCGCGGCGACTATGCCAAGGGCAAGAAGCTCGCCGCCGAACTCGGCCTCGAGCGCGCGCTGGAGGACGTGGCCAGTGCGGCCGAAGCCATCTCCTCGGCAGGCAAGATCGGCACCGTGGGGTTTTGCTGGGGCGGCACGGTGGCGCTGCTTGCCGCGATGCGCCTCGGGTTGCCGTCGGTGAGCTACTACGGCGCGCGCAACCTTCCGTTCCTGCACGAGGTGCCGCAGGCCCCCGTCATGTTCCACTTCGGCGAAAAGGACCCGAACATCACGCCGGACATGGTGGCCAAGCACCGCGCCGCGTTGCCGCAAATGGAAGTCTTCACCTACCCGCACGCCGACCACGGCTTCAATCGCGACGTCGGCGCCTCCTACCACGAGCCAAGTGCCACGCTGGCCATGCAGCGCACGCTCGCGTTCTTCGATCGCCACCTCGCCAGCGCATGAGCGCTGTATTTGCCCTGGACGAGCGGCTGGGTGCCGACAGCGTGCCCGTGCTGGACCTGCCGCTGTGCGCCGTGCGCCTGATGAACGACGCCCGCTACGCCTGGTTGCTGCTGGTGCCGCGCCGCGCGAATCTGGTCGAGGTCACCGATCTCGACCCCGCGGCCCAGGCCACGCTATGGCGCGAATGCGCGCTGGCGACGGCGACGCTGCGCAGCGTGGCGCCCTGCGACAAGCTCAACCTCGGTGCGCTCGGCAACATCGTGCGCCAGTTGCACCTGCACGTCATCGCACGACGCGTCGGCGATGCCGCGTGGCCGGGGCCGGTATGGGGTGCGGGCCGCGCCGAGCCTTATGCCGAAGCGGTACTGGCAGCACGACTCGACGCGCTGCGCCAGGCCTTCGCCACTCCGCCGCACGACTCATCCTCTCTCCCCTGATTTGCTGGGGAAAAGGGTTCGATGAGAGGGGGTCAAGCCCGCGGCCGCGATCTTGCTCCTTACCCTGACTCGTCCGGGGAGAGGATGGGGGTAAGGGGGCTCCTGCCGGGTCAAGGCCGTCGCTGCGTCGCCACGGGGTGCTTACTGGATCAGGGGCTTGCCGTCGGCACCGGGGAGGCCTTCGCCGCCCTGGTCGCTGGGCTTGTGCCGCGGGGTGGCATCCTGCAGCGCGCGCGCCTTGGTGTCCTTGGGATTGATCTCCACCAGGGTGCCCTTGTCGTCGTAGTAGGCGCGGAAGCCGTAATCGAGCTGCATGCGCGCCAGGTATTGCAGGTGTTGCTTGCGGATCTTGGAATCGTCGCTGGGCTCGAGCAGTACCGTCTTGGGCAACTTGCCCTGGTCCTTCAGGTAAGCAAAGTGGCTGCCGGTATCGATCGCCGAAAGCACGCCGCCGTCGACAATGAATTGCCCGTCCTTGTAGGCCTTGATGACCGTATCGAACTGGCCTTTCATGCTGGCGGTGGTGACTTCGTTTTTCTTCGTGCCGCCCAGCAGCGAACAGCCGACCATGGCCACGGTGGCACCTAGCAGGAGGGTGGTCAGCGTACCCTTGAGGAGTGTGGCAAAGCGCATGATGGATTTTCCGCAGCGGCAATTGTTCGAACACAGGAGTTTAACCGCGCGGCCGCGGTGACGACAGCCACGGGCCGTGCCGCATTCAGCCAGCGGGCAGTCAGGCGCGCGGCAAGGTCACGCCGGTCTGACCCTGGTACTTGCCGGCGCGGTCCTTGTAGCTGGCCTCGCAGACCTCGTCAGCCTCGAAAAACAGCAGCTGGGCCACGCCTTCGTTGGCGTAGATCTTCGCCGGCAGTGGGGTGGTATTGGAGAATTCCAGGGTGACATGGCCCTCCCACTCGGGTTCGAGCGGGGTCACGTTGACGATGATGCCGCAGCGCGCATAGGTGCTCTTGCCC
>Ga0134126_10012964_pt1 | contig 10529 bp, 9 predicted proteins | sample KB31752_FD_96881 | JGI IMG/M metagenome (GOLD analysis project Ga0134126, IMG submission 96881) | Terrestrial soil microbial communities with excess Nitrogen fertilizer from Kellogg Biological Station, Michigan, USA - KB3-175-2 | ecosystem: Environmental > Terrestrial > Soil > Unclassified ...
CGAGGTGAAATAAACCGTCCTCGGGTCGGCGACCCCGTCGTCAGCGGCGGAGGAGATCTGAGGTTCAGCGCCGCGCCGTCACCGAACCATCGGCGGACAGATCGAGGATCGCGTCCAAAAGCCCTGGGAAGCGATCCTCGAAGTCCGGGCGCAGCGACATGAAGCATCTGGTCCCTTCGTTCCGGGCGCGCACCAGGCCGGCCTCCCGAAGCGTCTTCGCGTGATGGCTCAGCGTCGACTGGGCCAGGCCGTAGTCGAATTCACCGCGGGCGTGCTCTTCCCCATCGGCGAGCAGGCGGACCATGTCCAGCCGAACAGGGTCGCCCAAGGCCGAGAGCACCTGGTCCATCTTCAATTCGTCGACAGCTGGATGCCACGGCGTCCGCATGATCCGGTCCAGTATATATTTCGATGATCGTCGAATATCGAACAAGGAGGCCCGTTGCGACTCGAAGACCAGGTGGCGTTGGTGACCGGAGGCTCGAAGGGGATCGGGGCGGCGATCGCGATCGCTCTGGGCGAAGCCGGGGCAAAGGTCGCCGTGAACTACGCGACGGATATGGCAGGTGCGACACGGACCGCGCAAACCATCGAAGAGAGAGGCGGCGAGGCGAAGGCCTTTCAGGCGGACGTCTCAGGTCGGGCGGAGGTTGCCCGCCTCTTTGACGAGGTCCGCGAGGCGTTCGGGGCCGTCGATGTCCTCGTCAACAACGCCGCCATCTTCTCGTTCCAGCGGCTGGAGGAGATCACCGAGAGCGAGTTTCGCCGGCAGTACGAGGTCAATGTGCTCGGGGTCATCCTGATGATGCAGCGATTCGTCGAGCAAGCGCCGGCCAAGGGGGCGTCGGTCATCAACATCTCGACGGCCGGCATCGCGGCCAACACGCCGGGCTCCGCTCTCTACACCTCGACCAAGGGGGCGTCGACCACGCTGACTCGCGTCTTTGCCAAGGAACTGGCGCCGCGCGGGATCCGCGTAAATGCGATCGCGCCCGGGGCGACCGACACCGAGGGCGCCAGGGCGCAGGATCTGCTCGCCGGAGAGATGGTGGAAAAGCTTGTCGCGGGGACTCCGCTCGGTCGCCTTGGTCGGCCCGACGACATCGGCCCCGTGGCCGTGTTCCTCGCCTCCGACGATGCGCGTTGGGTGACCGGCGACGTGATCTTTGCGTCCGGAGGTTCGCGCTGATTCGAAGGGAGGTCCTGCTTGCCGTCGGTCGACGAGAGGCGACGACGGAATGGGACTCGGTCCAATCTGCGCCTTCGGTAACGTGGCAGCAGGAACATGGCCACCGACGAGCTCGAGGCCCAACCACCCGCGAGTCACTCCCGGAACCGCAGTGACGGTCGACCGCTACGGGGCCGCCAGGTGGCCCTGAACGCGCTACGAGAGAAGATCGACGCGCTCGTTGCCGGTCAGGGCGAGGTCGTGTCGATCGAGGGGCCCCCCGGAACGGGCAAGAGCGCCCTGCTCGACGTCGCCACACAGATGGCGGCGCAGCGGAAAGTCCGGGTTCTCGCCGCGGACGCCGATCCGGCGTCGCACACCGTGCCGCTCGGCCCGATCTTGCAGGCCTTGACCACCGGCGACGACCCGATCGTCAGCGCCGACGACCTGGTCCGCCTCGCTCATCCCGATCAGCGGTTCTGGCTGATCCGCGAGCTTCAGCACGCGATCGAGGTGGCGGCGCTGCGGGAACCACTGATGATCGTCCTCGACGATCTCCAGTGGGCCGACGTGGCGACGCTCGGTGCGATCGGCAGCCTGTCGCGACAGCTCACGACCCACCGGGTCCTCTGGCTTCTGTCCTTGCGTTCGGAAGCGTTGTCAGGCGAGCTGAAGGCCACCCTGGGCCTGGTCGGCGGACCGTCCGGCACAGAGCTCGTCCTCGACCTGCTGGATGAGGCCGCGGTCCTGCAGATGTCGGAAGACTTGATCGGGGCCGCCCCGGACGACGCCCTGTCGTCCATCCTCCAGCGTGCCGAAGGACAGCCGTTCCTCCTGGTCGAGATGGTGGAGGCGCTGCGGGGCGAACAGCGGATCAGCCTGGACGGTTCAATCGCACGTCTCGTCGGAACCGGCATGCCGACACGATTCGTCGACTCGGTCCAGGGTCGTCTGGCCGATCTTTCGCCGGAAGGGAGACATGCGGTGCAGATGGCCTCGATCCTTGGCCGTCAGTTCACCGTCGCTGAGTTGGCAGACATGATCGATCGGCCTCCAGGTGCACTCGTGCAGTCCTTGCAGGAGGCGATCGCAAGCGGCCTCCTGGATCCGGAAGGCGAGCGGCTGACCTTCCGTCACGACCTCCTCCGCGACGCAGTGCGCGCCGCCCTGCCGGAGTCGGTACGGAACGGTCTGCAAAGGCAGGCGATCGAGGTGATGAGCCGTCACGGCGTTCGACCCGCGGAATTCGCGAACCTCGTGGCCGAAGTCGCCGAGACGGGAGACTCTGGATCCGTCGACCTCCTGCGGCGCGCCGCGGCCGAAGTCGGCCGGGTCTCGCCGTCGGTGGCGGTCGGGCTGAGTCGTCGCGCGCTCGAACTGACCACGACGGCAGCCCCGGAACGGAACGCCATCGCGGCCGAGACGCTGAACTTCCTGGTCGACGCGGGCCGGATCCGCGAAGCGGAAAAGCTGCTTGATCAAGTCGGGGGCGATCTGGTCGATCCGGCGACCGAGGTCCAAGTTCGCCTCCACATCGGTCTGTTGATGCTGCAGTACCTGCCTTCCGCCGCCGTCGAGCAATGCCGGCGAGGCCTGAGACATGAGGATATCCCGATGTCCCTGCGTGCTCAGCTGCTCTCTTTGATGGCGCGCGGCTACGATCTGTTGGGGGATTTCTCCGCCGAGGACGACACCGTCGACCGCATCGCGGCCGAGCCGTTCTCCCGCACGGATCCACTCGGCGAAATGATGCGCCTGACGCCCGAAGCCATGGTCAGGTTCGCCGTCGGCGATTGGCGCTCGGCCATGCGCCTGTCCGAGGGTGCGGTGAAGTTGCAGGCCTCGATCGAGCGGCCCACCTCACGGCTCTGGGCCGCATCGGCCTGGCAGGCGCTTCTGATGATCAGCAGCGGCCTGATCGACGAGGCATTTCTTCGGATCGACCCAGGCGTCCGATCGGCGGAAGAAGAAGGGTTGTCCGCGGCACTCCGGGTCTGGTCGATGCTCCGATGCCGGGCGTTGTTTGCCGTCGGTCGCCTTGCGGATGCCACCGCCGAGGCCGAGACGACGATCGAGCTCGGCCGCGACTCAGGACAGGCGCGTGGCGGATACCTGAACCACATCGCGTCCTTCGTCCTCGGCTCGGTCGCTCTCCACACTGGCGAGCGGGGCGCACTCGACAACGCCGTCGCGTCGGCGGAGCGGATGAGCGGCGCACCGTGCCCGAACAGCAGGCGACTCGGGGCGTGGCTCGGGACCCTCCTCGCCCATGCCGCCGGCTCCCGGCAGAAACTCGACGTCGACCTCCTGGATCCACTGGCGACCGGTCGCCTGCACGCAGGAAGCGGACGCCAGCACTCCGATTCTGTCCAGCTTGTCCGGATGCTGATCGCGACCGATCAGGCCGCCGAGGCACAGGGCGTGATCGAGCGGCTCGAGGTCGTCGATCGCAAATACCCGGACTTCCCCTTCCTGCACGCCACGTCCCTCCACGCCCGGTCCCTGCTCGACCAGGATCCCGCTCGCGCCCGCCAGGCGGCGGAGCTGCATCGGATCGATCCCCGACGCTTGGTGCGTGCATCGGCAGCCGAGGACGCAGGGCGGCTCCTCTTCGCGAGTGAGAGGGATGCCGCGATCGGCTTTTTCGACGAGGCCCTTGGTCTCTACGCCGAGGTGGGAGCGGAGCGCGATGTCGCCCGTGTTCGCGGCCTACTGAGATCTCGTGGCGTGCGCCGCGTGGAGGGAGGCCGACGAGCCTCCTCCGAGTGGCCCGAGCTGACCAAGTCGGAGCTCGCCGTCGTACGAGAGGTGGCACGGGGAGCAACCAATCGCGAGGCGGCGCAGCGCCTGTACCTGTCCCCCTACACCGTCAACTCACATCTGCGCCATGTGTTCGACAAGCTCGGCATCCGCTCCCGGGTCGACCTGGCGCGGATCGCTGCCGAGCGTGAACTTCCCGGGGCCGATCCCGTCGACGTTTGATTGCCTCAGGCGCGCTCGGGCACGTGTCTTGGCTTCGAATTGCCCTCGCGGCAGGGTCACGTAGGTGATGGTGGGGCCAAGCTCGGCGCTCAACAGCTCGGCTAGGTCCGGATAACTCAGAAGCTCAGGACCGGGAAGCTCGACCACATCGGGCGCATCCGCCCGTTCGAGGATCGCCGCGGCGGCTGCCGCCACATCCCGCGGATCGACGAACGCCTGGCGTCCCGCCTGAGCGCTGTCTGACCAGCTGCCACGACTCCGGATCGATCGTGCGAAGGACAAGTTGTTGGTGTGGAAGATCGAAGCGCGGAGCGAGGTCCCGCTCAGCCGCGCGAGCGCTGGTGCTCCTCGATGGCGGCGTGTTCGCGCTGGTTGAAGCCGGCCGAATCGAGCGATGTGCCGAGGACCGCCTGACGGACGAACAACAGTACTCGGCCACCGCCGCCCCGTCGATCGGTCGGCGCTGAACTCGGCCTTGGTCACCGGAGGCTCCAAGAGCCACGTAAGCGGCATCGCTGCGCACAGGGACGCGGGTGATGGTCGTTCCGGACGTCGCAGTCGATGGAGACGGTGTCGCGGCCTGGCAACGACGAGAAAGGCGTGGCCGTCTCGGCCGCGTCTCCGACGACGATCCGCACGTCCACCCGCGCAGGAGGAGTTCCGGAATCAACCGCGCTCCGACCTTCCTGGTGGCTCGCCCCAAAAAAGGGGCCGCGCGGTTCCGTCACTCGCCATGCTCCGCCGCGCCTAGGCTATTATCACAATCAACTGTTTGTTCGATTGGGATGAAGCTAACGATTCACCCTCCGACTGCCCCACCCGTGCCTACGTTTGGGAAGCGTAAGCGAATCCTTTCGTCCGCCACTGAGTTGTTCGCGGTGTCAGATTCTGTGTCCATGCGCGCGGTGGCGACCCATGCCCGCGTCGGCCAAGCGACGCTCTACCGCAACTTCAGGAATCGCAATGCCTTGATATCTGCCGTCCTCCAAGAACCGATCGAGGAATTCGCCGAAGCAGCATTGCTTCACCAGGGCGACCCCGATGCGTTCTTCGGGCTCCTCCGTCGGCTCCTCACGGACCTCATCCAGGTGACCCCGATTGCGGTGCTGGCCTCTGATGAGGCGGTTGCCGACATAGAGCTGGCGCGCCAGCGTCATTGCTTGGCCGAGTTATTCGGCACATCGATTCGCGACGCAAAGAAGAACGGAACTCTTCGTCACGAGTTCGTCGTCGATGACGTCTTCCTGCTTCTGCGGATGACCAGGACCCCACTCGAAGGGATTGTCTCCCCTGCCGGACGCTCGTGGACCTCCCGACGAACGTTCAGCCTGATCCGGAAAGGCCTCGCACCAACTTCGGGACCGTCATGTTCCGACGCCGCAGCTCTCGCGCCTCGCGAAACCGCATAGGCATCACGGCTAGAAATCCAGCGTCCGCTCCATGCATCAGAGTCGTTCGATGGTTCTCGACGGGTACATCAGGGTCTCAAGCGTCCGCGGGAGAGAGGGGGAGAGTTTTATCTCGCCATCGGTACAGCGCGATCAGATCGAGGCATGGGCAACGGCGCATGGCATTGGTATCGGGGAGGTCCACGAAGAGCTCGACGAGAGTGGCGCACGAAAACTCCGCCCTCTCCTTCTGTCTGCAATCGAGCGGATCGAGGCTGGCCAATCCGACGGAATCGTCGTATCCAAGTTGGACCGCTTCGGTCGCTCCTTGATTGATGGACTCGCCAATATCGAACGGATTGATGCCGCCGGCGGGACTTTCGTCAGCGTGAGCGACGGACTCGACATCGCGACACCGACGGGGAAATTGATCCTGCGAATCATGCTCTCGATGGCCGAGTGGGAGCTGGACAGGATCAGGGCGAACTGGGATATCGCAAGGTCGCGGGCACTCGCCCGCGGAGTGCACCTCGCCATTCCACCTTTGGGCTACACACGGGGTCCGGAGCGGCGGTTGGTCATCGATCCGGACGTGGCGCCGGTCATCGCCGAGCTCTTTCGCCGGCGCGCCGGCGGTGCCAGCTACCGCGAGTTGGCCGAGTACTTGGAACGCTCCGGCGTGCCCACCGTGCGAGGAGGGCGGTGTTTTGCACCTAAGACGATCGCCCAGATTCTGCACAGCCGTGTCTACCTGGGTGAGGTACGGAACGGACGTCACCTGAATCCGCGCGCCCACTGCGCGATCGTCGACTTGGCGACCTGGCAAGACGCCCAGCGCCCGACGATGGCCAGAGCGAACTCCACGGACAGCTACCTACGTGGTGTGTTGAGGTGTGCAAGCTGTGGACTCGCGATGCGATCGCACTCGGGAGTCAGCACCGACAATAGGACCCAGACATATCAATGCCCCGGTTATACGAGTGCCGGCCGTTGTCCGGCACCTTCTCGTGTTCCCGCAGAAGAGCTCGAGCCGTTGCTGGAGGAGTTCGCGATGCGCGCGGCCAGGCGTTCGTCGCCGAGTCACACCGCGTCGCTCATCGCTAAGTGCGAATCGGCTGTGGACGACGCGATCGCGGACGTGGAGCGATATCGCGACAGTCCGAGACTTCACGAAACCCTCGGTGGGGATAGATATCTCTCCGGTCTCGTGAAGAGACAGACGACGCTGGAGGAACGCGCGGTACGGCTGGCCGCTGTCCGGCGAAGTAGTCCTCCGGTCGACGGGGTGGCAGATAAGGATCTTGAGGCCGAGTGGCCCCAGATGACGGTTACCGCTCGTCGGCAGGTCCTTGGGCGATTTATCGAATGTGCATATGTCGAGCCAGGTGATTCAGGCGTTGTGGATCGGGTCAAGATTTGCGGTCCTGGCGATGTGCCGATCGACATTCCCTCCCCGGGCCGGCCGATCGGCAGGCTCCGACCTTTCGTTCCGGCATCGACGAAGACCGCGAAGCTCAAGCCCACCAAGCGATGGGCGACGAGTCGAGTCGAACAGGAGCTTCGGGATTACCTGGCCGGGAGAGACAAGTTGCCCAGCTACACAGACTTTTCGCGCAACGGGCGTGCGCGTCTCCACCATCAGATGATGCTTTGGGGTGGCCCGTACCACTGGGCCCCTCGGTTCGAAGTCCAGCTGGACCGCCGTCCCGTCCACTGGAACGAGGAGCGGGTATATGGGGCCCTTCTACCGGTTCTCGAAAGGCGCAGTAGTTGGCCGTCAAGTCGAGAGTTCGGGGCGGCCGGCCTCGGCTGTGTCCGGGCCGCCGTGATGCGACACGGGGGGATCGAAAAGTGGGCGAAAATCTTCGGGGTGAGCCCGGGTCACACTGGGATCACGGTCTGGACTCCGGAGAGAATCGAGGCGGATCTTCGTGAATTTGCGGCCGAACGCGAGACGTGCCCGAGCCCCCCGGACTTCTTCAACAGCAATCGGGGTTCTTTATATGAGGCAATCTGCCGCACCGGGGGCCACCAAAAGTGGAAGCGGCACCTTGCGCGTCCGGCGTAACCCTCACGCTCAGAGCGACAGGCCGCCGTCGACCGCCAGGGTCGCGCCGGTAACGGCGGCGCTGCGCGGACCGAGCAGCCAGGCGATCATCCCCGCGACCTCGTCCGGGTCGATCAGCCGCTCGATCGGCTGTTGGTGGGAGAAGACGGAAGCGCTCTCGAGGTCGTAGATACGGGCGCTCTCGGCGAGGATCTCGGTGTCGGTCGAGCCCGGCGCGACCGCGTTGGCGGTGACGCCGGTGCCGCGTAGCTCCGTCCCGAGCGCCCGCACGAAGCCGACCACTCCCGCCTTGGCGGCACAGTAGGCGGCAAGGCCGGGCAGCCCGCGAAAGCTCGCGGTCGAGGCCGTCGCGACGAACCGGCCGCCGCGCGGCTCGGGCCGACGTAGGAGCGCCGGGATGCCGGCCCGGGCCGCGACCATGACACCGCGCAGACAGACCTCGACCACCGCGTCCTCCCGCTCGGGCGAGAGCTCCCACGCCGGGGCCCCGCCGGCGATCACGCCGGCGTTGGCGACGATCGCCTCGACCCCGCCCCACTGCTCCGCCCGGGAGACGAGCGCCGCCATCGCGTCCGCATCGGTGGCGTCGGCAACCTCGCCGCGTGCCCGCTCCTCCCCCGCCGCCTCGTTCGCGGAGGCGACGGTCGCCTCGAGGTCGGCCTGGCTGCCGAGTGCGTAGGGGAGCCTCGGGTCGTCGCCGGCGCGGTCGACAGCGACGACCCGCCACCCTTCGTCGGCGAGTGCAACGACCGTCGCCGCGCCGATCCCGCGCGCCGCGCCGGTGACTATCGCCACGCGGCTCATCGCGGCCCCGCGATCGCCGGCGCGGGCCAGTCGCGCACGGTCGTGCAGAGGTCATCGAGCGCGCCGCGGAGGAGTGCGCGTCCTTCGACGGGGGACGCGCCGGTCGGGTCACCGAGGATCCCGTTGGGGGAAAGCGGTCGCACCCCGTCGACCCGCAGATCCTCGATCAGCTCGGTCAACGGCGCCGCGTTGCCGGGGGAGGCGCGACCGTCGCGGACTCGCTCCGGAGCCAGCGCGAGCATCAGGGAGGTCTCGGTCCGCCCGGCGTGCGCATCGCCGCCGAAGCGCGGCACCCAGGCGCGGACATCGCGATCCTCCGAGCGCAAGAGTGCCACGGCCGCCGCCAGCGTAGCCGCGTTACCGCCGTGCGCGTTGACGAAGAGCAGGCGGTCGAAGGTCTCCGTCGCAGAACGGCCGAGCTCGATCAGAACTTGCTCGGTGGCGGCGGCGCCGATCGAAAGGGTGCCGGCGAAAGCCTGGTGCTCGCCGCTCGAGCCGAACGGCAGGACGGGTGCAGCGACAGCATCGGCGATCCGCGCCGCGGCCTCCTGGGCCAGCGCCTCGGCGATGCAGGAGTCGGTGTCGAGCGGCAGGTGGGGCCCGTGTTGCTCGGTTGCCCCCAGCGGGATCAGCAGGGTCGATGAGCCCGCTTCGATCGCCGCACCGACTTCCTCCCAGGTGGCTCGACCGAGCTGCGCGCCGATCATCGCCGAGCGAATCCCGGCGGCACCAAAACGTCCTCGGGCATCAGGTCGTCGATCGACTCGCGCCCCAGGGCGTTCAAGGTCTCTTCGATCCCGGCGCGGAAGATCTCGAGGACGTTGGCGACGCCGGCCTCGCCGTTTGCCGCCAGGCCCCAGAGGTAGGCGCGGCCGATCATCGCCGCGCGGGCCCCAAAGGCGAGTGCCTTAACCACGTCGGAGCCCCGGCGGAAGCCGCCGTCGATCACGACCTCGATCTCCTCGCCGACCGCGGCGACCACGCCGGGCAGATTGCGGATCGTCGCCGGCGTGCCGTCGAGGTTGTTGCCGCCGTGGTTGGAGACCGAGATCGCGGTAGCGCCGATCTCCACGGCGCGACGCGCGTCATCGGGATGGGTGACTCCCTTCAGCATGAAAGGCCCGGCCCACGCCTCGCGCAGCCAGGCGAGGTCCTCCCAGGACGGCGGCGGGGTCATCATCCACTCGCCGTAGGCGCCGAAGAAGGTCGGTGCGCCGATCCCCTCGACCTCGAGATTCGGCGTGGTCAGGTCCGGCAGCGCGCCGGAGCGCAGGTAGGAGGCGAGCCAGCGTGGCCGCACCAGCGCCTGCGGAGCGAGCGAGGCCATCGCCTTCAGGTCGAGCTTCTCCGGGATCGCCGGGCTGCCCCAGTCGCGGCGGTGGGCGAAGGACCAGTCGACCGTGGCTATCAACCCCGCCGCGCCCGCCGCGCGTGCCCGCTCGAGCACGCCCTCGATCCGCTCGCGCGAGCCGAGCCAGTAGACCTGGAAGAAAGTCATCGGGTTCGCTTCGACCACCCGCTCGAGCGGCTTCGAAGCGAACGAGCTGAGTCCGATCGCGGTCCCCGCCCCGGCCGCGGCACGCGCCACCGCGAGCTCGCCATCCGGGTGGACCGCCTGCACGCCGGTCGGCGAGATCAGCACGGGCAGAGCCAGTTCCTGACCCATCACGGTGGTCCCCATCGCGCGGCCACCGCCCTTGCCGGTGGCGATCCGGGGGACGAAACCGAGCTCGCGGAAGGCCCCGACGTTGTCGGCGAGCGTCGTCCCCGCCTCGGCGCCGGCCCGGAGAGCTGAGAAGACCGACGACGGCAGGCGCTTGCGGGCCCGGCGGCGCGCCTCCTCGACCGACTCGAACCAGTCGCCGCTCGAAGCCATCGCTCAGGCCTGCGAGATGAAGTCGGCGAGCGGATTCTCGTCGCAGACCTTCGCCGGAGGATGCTCCGGCCCGCCGTCGCGCAGACGCGACGCCTTCACCCGCGAGTGGTCGACCGCGGGCGCCGGGATCGCGAGGTCCTCGCCGCGCGCCGCCAGCAAGCCCTCGCCATGGCCGAGCGCGCACTCGGGGTCGGGACCGTCCAGCGGCAGGCCGGTGAAGAACTTCGCCGCCATGCAGCCGCC
>Ga0134126_10012965_pt1 | contig 10529 bp, 9 predicted proteins | sample KB31752_FD_96881 | JGI IMG/M metagenome (GOLD analysis project Ga0134126, IMG submission 96881) | Terrestrial soil microbial communities with excess Nitrogen fertilizer from Kellogg Biological Station, Michigan, USA - KB3-175-2 | ecosystem: Environmental > Terrestrial > Soil > Unclassified ...
GGCCTCTGTGTCCCTATCCCACGTTTGCGCACTGGACGGGCAAGGGAAGCACGAACGATGCGTCCAACTTTGTTTGCCGGCGCTAGTGCTGCGCGAGGGGATCGATGAATAGATACTGGATACCTGCGCTTGCCCTGAGTGTCGCGAGCGCAGGAATGTCGACCGCTCAGGCTCAGGTCGCCCGCGAAGTGCCCTGGCGACAAGTTGCCGGTCATGGTGTGGATCTACGGCGGTGCGTTCATCGGCGGAGCCACCAACTGGCCTACCTACGATGGCACTCACTTTGCCGAGAAGGGCGTCGTGCTCGTGTCGGTTGCCTACCGGGTAGGCGCCTTCGGTTTTCTGGCTCACCCCGAATTGAGTAAGGAGAGCGGCCACGGCTCGGGCGACTCCGGGCTCGAGGACCAGATCGCCGGATTGAAGTGGGTGCGCGACAACATCGCGAAGTTTGGCGGCGATCCGCATCGTGTGACGATATTCGGCGAGTCCGCTGGCGGGGTCTCGGTGAGCATGCTGGCTGCCTCGCCCCGGGCCAAAGGCCTTTACCAGCGGGCGATCTCCGAGAGCGGCGGGAGCTTGACGCCGCCGCACGATGGCCCGGGGCAGGGAGTGCCGACTCTGACGTTTGCGGAAGAGACGGGCCAATCCTTCCTCGCCTCACTCGGCGCGAATGACATCAAGGCCGCCCGAGACTTGCTCGCGCAGAAGATCCTGGCCGCGCAAGGCACGACTCCACGCAATTTCTGGCCGGCAGTCGATGGCTACATGATCGTCGGCGACGAGTACGACCTGTACAAGGCCGGACGCTTCAACGATACGCCATCCTCATTGGCACGAATTCGGATGAAGGAGCAGCCTTCACGCCGCCCAAGGTCGCCGTCGCCGACTATGAGAAACAGATTCACGGCACCTATGGGCAAAAATCAGATCTGATCCTCGCGGCCAATCCGCATGCCACGGACGCGCAGGCCCATACCGCCGCGAAGAACAACTTCCGCGATTCCGTATTCGCCTGGTCGACATGGCGATGGGCCAGCCTTCAGTCTCAGCACAACGGGAAATCCCAATGGTCCAGGCCTGCCACCGTGGCCGGCCTTCAACGACGCCGCACCCAAGGTGATGCACTTCGACCAGGCATCGAGCGCTCGCGACGGCGTGCCCAACCTGCAGCCACTGACGGCGTTGGATGAGTACTTTGCCTGGCGTCGCGAGAAACCGCCAAAGACGCTCCGTAGGCGATCGATTTCGGGGCATCACACAATCTGAGAAGCGCGAATCAGCACGGCGGCGTCGGTGTTCAGGATCAATGGTCAGACCACCGCCGTTCCGGATTTCGGCACATCTCCTCATCGACGCCGGATCCCCGGAAGCTCAGGCCGCCCTCGACTTCGTGCTTGTACTTCGCGAGCACGTCTGCACAGACGGTCGCGGGTTGCTCCAGATTGCCGCCACAGTGGAAGTTCGCAGCGTCATCGGTGCTTCCGCTGCCATTGTAGATAGCGGTCTTGGGATAAGCGCAGATCGGGCGCGTGCGCCCTGAGGTGGGCGCGGCTGAGCCGCCGGCCGCCGGCAAAGAATCGGGAGCGACGCCATGCTCTACCCACTGAACCAGCGCACCGAACGGATCGACGGGCACGGGCCCTGAGCTGTTGATACCGCAATGGCCGACGCCTGGGGCGCGGAACAGGCGATAGAAGTGCTGCAGGCCGGTGAAGTCCGGATCGTCGGAGTGGCTGTAGCGCCGGGCCATCGTGCGGTAGTAGTTGATCACGCCGCGCGGATAGATGAACTGATCGTTCGCGCCGACGAAGGTGAGGAGCTTGCCACCGTGGGCCTTGAATGTGTCCAGCGGCGCAAACGTATCGGTCACGTCGGCGATATTGCGGGAGCCATCCTGGGCTACCTGCGGATACTGCTGGAGCGATACACCCTGCCAGTCAAAGTTGATGTTGTGCTCATCCCAGTGAAACTGGGTCACGCCGAGGCCGAAGGGCGCCGGGGCATCGAGGATGAAGAAATCACTGCCACGATCCAGGCCGAACCAGATCTTCTCGCCGCGCGCATTGCGCGGGCCGTCCCAGATCTCGTTCACGGCTACCGCCTCCTGCGGCGTGAGGCAATTGCTGGCGGGGGCCGTCTTGGTGCCGCAGATGTTGGCTCGCGCATCGAAATGGCAGGTGCGGGGATCGTCAACAACCCCATCGGCGATCCCATCTGCGCGGTCGCAGGAGGCGACCGCCGAGGCTTGCGCCTGAGCCAGCTTGGCCAGGGAGATCGAGCCCCCGGTATTCTGCTGCATCGCGATCTGGCCCCACATCTGGGCCGACTGAAAGCGAGTCCAGTAGATCGCCGGCGCGTCGGCGAGGATGCCCTCAAGCTCGGTTCCCAGCTCTTGCGCCAGCAGGTAACCCTGGCGTCCGCCGGTTGAGCAGCCGTTCCAGTAGTTGAAGGCCGGACGCTCGGAGTAGTACGCCGCGGCGATTCGTTTGGACCAGAGCACCTGCTGCTTGATCGCGTTGCGGATGAAGTCCTGGATGAATTGCAGATTGTAACTCCCGTCCGCACTGACGCCCGGTTCGCAGTTGCCCCCGGTGTGGCCGAGGTCGGTGCCAGAGCCGACGTAGCCTGTGTTGACGGCCGGAGTGACGATCAGGTTACCGGCGCAACCACCGCCACCCAGCCCTTGAGTCCTGCCGTTCCAGGCTCCCTGGACGCCACCACTACCGCCGTCGACTCGGCTGAGCGGCAGACCCACCACGAGGTTGATGTTCTGATCCGGGTTGGTGCCGTAGAGGAGGTTCACCTTGCAGTAGGCGACGTTCGCTCCGCTGGCTGGCACGAGCGTGCTCGTGGCGGACTTGATATCCGGATTGCCGGGGATCCCGGTCGCCGGATCTGTGATCAGTGAGGAGCAAGTCGGCTCGGCAGTTGGGAGCGGAGCCGCTGTAGCGCCGGCTGGGATCAGTGTTCCGCACAGGGTTCCAGCGATCAGCACACCGGCAACCCGAACCGTCAGAGATACCCTGTGAAGCGTCATGGCCTTCTCCCCCCTGATTCAATTCCTCAGAACGAAGCGGATCCGCCGATGAACCATTGCCGCGGCGGCGCATAGGTCACGTCCACATAGCCGGGAACGGCGTAGTAGGCAGAGGCGCCGCTGACGCGATAGGCCTTGTTAGTGAAATTGTTGACCCCCGCCGAGAGGCTGTAGCGATTGCGAGGATCTGCGAACCGGACCGACGCGTTGTAGACCTCGTAGGCAGGCTGGCCGAGCGTGTTCGCGGCGTCGAAGTAAGTGAGGCTCCGAAACGAAGCATCGACGCGGGGAGTGATTGTGCCGATCGGCGTATCGATGCGGTCGGACAAACCGAGATTGCCGCTCCAGCGGGAGGTGTACGCCTGCTGATTGGTCACGTCGATTCGGCCGCCGCCGGGCAGGAGTGTCGCCTCGCTTTGCAGCAGAGCATCGGACAGGCTGTCGTAGTGGAAGTCTGTGTAGCCGAGCCCAAAGTCGATCCCGAACCCCAGCGGCAGATTGGCGGTGGCTTCGAGTTCGAGGCCCTTGATGGTGGCGTTACCGGCATTCTGCACCACGGGTGCTGCGCCTTCCCGCACCTCGATCTGGATGTCTCGATACTTGGCATCGAACAGAGCCAGCGACAGCCGCAGGGCGCGCGCGGTGAATTTGGCGCCGATCTCGAATGAGCTCACGGTTTCCGGCCCGTAGCTGGGCAGGTTCTCGCGGCCGCTGGGATCATTCGGCTGAAACACCGGCTGAATGATGCGAGTATTGAAGCCGCCGCTCTTGTAGCCCTGCGAGTAGCTCAGATAGCTCATCAGCTCCGGGGTCCAGCGGTACTGGAGGCTCGCCATTGGAGTGACTTTGTTGTCGGTGATCTTGTTGAGGATGGGTGCGTACAGATAGGTGTTTGAGCCCGCACAGGGCAGCATGGCCGCCACCGCCGCAGGGGCTATGCACGCCAACGGCAGTCCGGAGGGCGTCGGATAGGGCACGATGTAGTACCCATAGGCGCCGTAGCCTAGGGCGGCGTTCGGCGGTGCGGCGACGAAGTTCGGCGTGGCCTCCTTCGTGTCCTGGGTGTATCTCAGCCCAACGGTTCCCTGCAGCTGCGGAGTGAAATCGAAGCTCTCCTGGGTGAAGAACGCAAACGACTCGTTCTTGATGAAGGCGGCGGTGTCGAGTCCTCCGACCATCGGCAGGGGCAAATAGGCGGGATATTCCTGTGGATCGGTCTCTCGGAAGTAGTAAGCCCCGGCCTGCCAGTGCAGCCGGTCGTTGACCGCATCGCCCAGGAACTGGAACTCCTGCGTGAACTGCTTCATGTCATCGAGATTGACGGTCTCCAGGATGATGAGGGGTGTATTGTCGGCATCACGGACTGAATACGGCTGAGTCTCGCGGTAACCCGTGATCGACTTTATGGTCACTCCGTCGGCCACCTTCCATGTCGCGGTCAGTTGGGAGCCCCACATATCGATGTTGGAGCGAGTGTGGGCGTGCGAGTCCACCTTGTAAGGACCGAGCGCCAGATACTGGTTGTTCGCGCACCGCGGGTCTTTCGTCTCCGGGACAGGTGCCGGCTCGCCAGCGTAGCCCGGGCATCCGGCGGCCACCGAAGCGAACACGGCAAAGGGCGCCGCGGTGTTGATGCCGCCAAAGACGTTCGGGGTTCCGTTGACGTGGTCTGTCATGTAGTCGGAAGCCCAGAGCAGCTCGAACTGGTCCACGGGTTTCCACAACACCGAAACGCGCGCCGCGATCGTATTCACGCCACCAAGATCCTCGCCGTTGGCGATATTGGTGACGTAGCCATCCTGGTTACGAACCGTTGCCGCGAAGCGGACGGCGAACGTGTTGCTCAGCGGGACATTCAGCACTCCAGTGCCTTCTTTCCGGCTGAAATCGCCGAAGGTGGCGGAGAGGCTGCCTTCCGTCTTGTCGAAGGTCGGCTTGTTCGTAATGACTTGAATCGCCCCACCCAGAGTATTTCGTCCAAAGAGCGTCCCTTGAGGGCCGCGCAGAACCTCGATATGGTCGATGTCGAGCAGGGACACGGCGGTGCCCGCTGCACGTGCGAAATACACGCCGTCGACGTAGTAGCCCACGCCGGGATCGGTAGAGGCGATGAAGTCGGTTTCCCCTACGCCACGAATGAAGATCACGCCGGCCGCGTTGTTACCGGAAGAAGGGGCGACGGGGCTGAATTGCAGATTGGGAGTGAGTTGGGTCAAACCCTGGGTGGCGACGATGCCGCGCTCGGAGAGGGTGGCCCCGCTAAAGGCAGCGATGGAAATTGGGACATTCTGGATGTTCTCTGCGCGGCGTCGGGCTGTGACGACGACCTCCTGCACTTCTGCGCCTTCGGTCTCGCCCGTGTGTGCCGTCGGACTGGTCGCGTTGCCGACCGGGCCGTCGCTCGAGGGTCTGCCCTGATCCGCCTGGGCCAGGTGAAAACGAGCCCAGAACGAGGCCCCTTGATCGGCTCCGGTACCGGTCTGGGCGGGGTCCGCTTCAGTGACGCCGGGTGAGGCGCTCTTCTGGGTCGAGGCGGGAGCCGCGGTCGATTTCGGGGGCGCGATGAGCATCGCGCCGCTGGGGTCCATCTTGACCGTCAGCGGTGTGCCTTCGATGAGCTTGTGGACGGCCTCTCCGGCAGAGAGCGTTCCGGAGACACCTCGGGTGTGCATCCCTTCGAGCTCATCGGAGCGATAGACCAGCTCCACGCCGCTTTGCAACGCGAACGTCTTCAAAGCTACGATCAAGTCGCCGGCGGGAACATTGATGGGCTTGCGCTCGTCCGCCATGGCATGGGCGCTCAAGGAGACCAGGCATGCCAATGCCACGAGAGACGACTTGATCGTGAGGCGTTTGAGCATCGCTTCCCCCTTCAAGCGCCACTCCCCCCGCAAACGGTGTGGCCTTTTTTCTACGCGACCCTCAACCGGAACGAGCGAGATGAGAAAATCCGGTAGTGGCTGTAACAAGTCAGCGGGGTCATTTGGGCGAAGAGGGCGCCCCACTGAGCACGATCCGGTCATCCTGCTCGGACGCGACCACCGGAAAATCGCTCTCCACGAGACGCAGGAACGCCTCGACGCTCGTGGTCCGGAAGTTTCCACCGATAGGGATCGCTGCAACCTGCGGGTCCACGATGACGATCTTGTGGCGCGTATAACGGTTGAACTCAGTAATCGCCTCCCCAAGCGGCGTGTGGTCGAACACCAGATAACCGGTGCGCCAGGTGAGCAGTTGCTCGACTTCAGCGACGGGTTTGGTCTGGATGATCACACCATCGGCTGCGGCGTGTGCAATGGCCCCGGGGTGCAGCTGTGCGATCGAGCGGCTTGCCTCGCCAGGCTCGCTCTGTTCGACTCGAACAACGCCCTCAGTGACAAAGACACGCACTCCGTCCGTATCGCGACGCACGGAGAACTGAGTCCCCACTGCGACGATGCGCTTGTCACCGACATGGACCACGAACGGGCGAGTGGGGTCCTTGGCTACTTCGAAGAAGGCCTCCCCGCGTGCGAGGTTGACTCCACGTTCGTGTGGAGTGAGGTCTACCTTGATGCTGGTGTCGGTATTGAGCGTTACGCGCGAACCATCCGACAACGGCACCGCCTCGAGGGCGCCCACATCCGTCTCATAGGCGGGGTTCGACGGAAACAGCTTCCACGCCAGGCCTGCTGCGCACAAGACGAGAACTGAAGCCGCGAGTGCTCGAACTCCTGCCTTGGAGAGCTGAAGTCGGCGTGGAAGCGGCCGAGATGACTCATTTGGAGCCGTCTTGACGTGAGCGCGTGTAAAGAAGGGCGACTGCATCTCCTCAGGTTTCGGCACGGTGCCCGTCGGTACACCACTCCGGAGGACTTTCAGGCGATCGGTGGCTTCCCAGGAGGTGCTCAGCCGCAACCACGCAACACGGTTGTCCAGGCTATCGGCGATCCAGGAGTCGAACGCCCTCTGGTCGCCCTCCGACCACTGCCCACTCTCCCGCCGTGCGATCCAGGCTGCCGCGGCCGATTCGCTGGCACTTCTATTTCCCACGGGGGGAACCCTCGTGTGCGCTCAGGTCAGCCCGCGAGTCGGCGTGCCGGTCCTCGGCCGCGCTCAACAAATCCGGTAACAAGTGGGCGGCATGCGTCATGTGCTTCTCGATCGTTCCCTCGGCGACTCCGAGTTGGGCGGCGATCTCCTTCTGCGACAGATTCTCGACGCGCCGCAGCCACAACACCTCGCGGCACTTCTCCGGAAGCCGGTTGATGGCCTCGGTCACTTTGACGAGCTGCTCCCGGATGCTGGCACGGCGCTCCGGAGTCACCTCGTCTACTAAAACGTTCAAGGAATCCAAATCCCCCAGCAAATCGATGGGGACGATGCGACTTCGGCGAGCTCGGTCGATCATGAGATTGCGGGCGATCGAGAACAGCAGCGCCTTGGGAGCGGTCGGGCGCAGGCGGCCGGCACCTTCCAGAATGCGGACGTAAGCGTCGTGACGGATGTCCTGGATCTCGGACGCATCGGGCCACACCCGGGCGAGGTAGCGCAGCAGCGCCGCCTCGTGCGGGAGGATCTCGCGCACAAACCAGTTGTCCAGAGGCTCAGTCATGGCCTGCGCACATTACCCGCCCTGCGCGTGTAGTCACAACGGTTGAACGGAGCGAGGACGGCGCTGGGGGAAAATGCGCGCTCGTTCGTTTTGGTTTAAATGAGTCGCCGCTTCCGTAGGTGCGTCTCTCGGAAGGGAACGCACAAGCGAAGCGCCCGATGGAGGCGTGTCTTTTTTCCCGGGTCCGGACCATCCAGCTCGCCGCAAAGTGTCAATCAGCGTCGAGCGCGGCACCTTGAACGTCCGACACACGGACGCCTTGCTGGTGCCAGCTTCAAGGGCGGCCAGGATCTGCTCGACCTTCTCCGCATCAATCGCCGGCGGTCTCCCGCCTTGCGGCCGCGACGGCGCGCCGCCGCCAGGCCCGCATTGACCCGCTCGTGATCAGCGCTCGCTCGTACTCGGCAAGCGAGCCGAACAGATTGCGATCGACGACGCGGTGGAGATGGCGTTCGAGGTCGGCCCGCTGCCGCGCGCGCTCGCTGATCAGCCCGACGACATCCGCGCCCGCGCCTCGGCCGCGGTTCGTGCCGCCCTCGCGGGCCGCCCCGGCGGGCGGTCGGTGATGATCGACGGCGCGGCGTGGCGGCGTGGCGCAATCCGGCAAGCTGACAGGGATTAACAGGGGGAGACGCCCCGTTCCAGTGCGCTGCCGATTCGACCAAAGGAGACCGCGGAGGTTCGCAAGGAGGAGAAGGGGGCGCAACTTTCTTCGCAGGATCAGCTCGAAGCCATCGCTGGCCCAGCGAAGTGGCTATCCCTTCCCTTTATCTCACCTTGACGACGACCTTTCCCTTCGCCCGGCCTGTTTCGAGGTAGGCCAGCGCTTCGTTGCTTGACTCGAATGGAAAGATCCGGTCCATGACGGGGTGGATGGACCCAGCGTCAATGAGCCGGGTGATCTCGCGCAACTGCTGTCCGTTGGCTCGCATGAAGAGGAACGAATACGTCAGGCCACGACGGGTCACCTTTTTCCTGACTCCGGAACTCAGCAGACGGACGATGAGGCTCACGAACCATCGCGCTCGGATTTCTTTTGCGAATGCGGGATCCGGAGGGCCGGAAATCGAGACGAGTGTTCCGCCGGGCTTCAGCACGCGCAGGGATTTTTCGAGCATCGTGGCATCCTGGCTATGAAGGACCGCCGACGCCGCCTGACCCCGCTTGGATGAGGACCTTCTGCCCCTTCTTCAGATGGGCTCTTTCAACCAAAGCCTGCCATGCGGTCAAGCCGACCAGCGGGATCGACGCCGCTTCTTCCATGGTGACGTTCTTGGGTTTTGGCGCGACATCGTCTTCATTGACGGCTATGAATTCCGCAAACGTGCCGATGCGGTGGTCAGCCGGCCGCGAATAGACTTCGTCGCCTACATTGAATTGCCGCACTTTCGGTCCAACTCGACTGACGACTCCGGCCACGTCATGGCCCAACACGAGCGGAATGCGATAAGGCAGGATCAATTTGAACTCGCCGCTCTTGATTTTGGAGTCCAGCAGGTTCAGACCGGCGGCGTGAACCTGGATCAGCACATCCTCATCCCGAAGCGCGGGCTCTGGTATTTCGCCAAACCGCATCGGATTCTTCTTGCTGTACCGATCAATGGTGAATACCTTCATGATGGCCTCTCACCGCGACCTACGCTTCGAGCCGCAGGTCTTTTCGAATGCCGGTGTCGATCAAGCCAGTAGGCGCAAACCCTGCGCAGCAAGCGCAGTCGGTTTGCAAGCCCACCCGCGGTGTATCGGCCCGAATCTCGTGGTATTCATCGAGCTTCGAGTCGGGCTCCAGAAAGTTCGTGTCAAACTGCGTCTTCGTGTATGCCGGCTCGATGACCGAGACCCGGATACCCCGCGTGCGCAGCTCGTGATCGAGCTACTCCGAATAGCCTTGGACGGCGTGCTTGGTCGCCGCATAGAGCGCCCCGTATGGCATCGGAGCGATCTCATCCTCGCGAGATCACCTGAATCCCTGTGTGTCGGCGTAGCCGATCCGGCTCATCCATGGGTGAGGCGCTCAATCGCTCTCTTGCAGGCGGCGTCGACGCGATCCAGATCAGCAACAGCGCGTTCGATGGCATTCAAGTCCATTTCGTCGTACGTATGACGCAAGTGGTTTCCGAAGCCGCGAATCGCGCTCCAGGGGATATCCGGCTCGTGTAATTCGGCGAGTGCGCCGAGCTTGACTGCTGCTTCCGATATTTCCAGAAAGCACATTCGAATGGCGTCGTACGCCATGCTTTGATCGGCGAGCACTAGATCTACGCCGCCGCCGCGCGCGAGATACTCATGTATCTTCGCAACGTTGCGACGGATGTCTTGATAGCGTGTTGCGGGCTTGGAGGTCGTCACGCTCAGAACGCCGCGATCGCCTCGCGGCTCAGAGCTTCTTTGAGTTTTTGGCGCCGCGCGGGCAGGACGACGAGATCTACGTCGCGACAGAGCGCCGTTGCGAGCCTCTGTTTCAGGCGCTCAATATACGTGACGAATTGGAACCCGACGGGAGTCGTGTCCGGGGCTAAGTCCAGTGCCAGATCGACGTCGGAATTGGCGGTATCTTCGCCACGCGCCACTGACCCAAACACCGAAATATGGCGCACGCCAGCTGCCCGCAGTTCCGGCTCAAGGGCGCGGAGCGTTCTTAGAACCTGGCTGTCGAGCCTCTCTGAAGTCATGCACCCAGCGTAGCACGCTGGAGCACCGGGGGAAGCGGCCGGGGTGGAGCTGTGGCGAACCAGCTCGGCTACTCGGCGGTCTCACGTCGGCTCGGATAAGCTCACCACCCGGATGGTATTTCCTATGGTATGAATATTCCGATAATTGCAGGAAGCCAATAGAATCAGCTACATACGGGCAGTTTCGAGTCCCTCCCTTTCCACCATAAAATCAATCAGATGCACA
>Ga0134126_10012966_pt1 | contig 10528 bp, 7 predicted proteins | sample KB31752_FD_96881 | JGI IMG/M metagenome (GOLD analysis project Ga0134126, IMG submission 96881) | Terrestrial soil microbial communities with excess Nitrogen fertilizer from Kellogg Biological Station, Michigan, USA - KB3-175-2 | ecosystem: Environmental > Terrestrial > Soil > Unclassified ...
CATCCATCACCCGCTGCGCCACCGCGTTGGCATCGGCGGCCTGGTCCACCATTTCGAGCAGGATCGCGAACTCGTCGCCGGACAGCCGCGCCACCAGATCGGGATGCCGCACGCAGCCGGACAACCGCGTGGCCACCTCCTTGAGTACTTCGTCACCGGCCAGGTGGCCGAGACTGTCGTTGATGATCTTGAAGCGATCCACGTCCAGATAGAGCAAGGCACAGCTCTGCCGGGGTTCCGGTCGCACCGAAGTCAGCACGCGGTCGATGCGATCGCGCAGGTAGCTTCGATTCGGCAGGCCGGTCAGCGGATCGTGCATCACCTGATGCTTGAGCTGGTCCTGCGCGCGCTCGCGTTCGATGATCTCCTTGCGCAGGGCCAGCGTGCGCTCCTCCACGCGATGCTCCAGCTGCTCATAGGCACGTTGCAATGCCTCGGCGGCCCGGCGCCGGGTCAGGCTGCTGGCGATCTGCGTGGCCACGAAACTCAGCAGCTCCTGGTCGGAAGGGCCATACGACACCGCCTCGCTGTAGCTCTGCACGGTCACCAGCCCGATCACCTCGTCGCCGACGATCAACGGCACGCCGAGCCAGCACTTCGCCGGCGAGCCCATGCGCCCCGGCGCAATCTCGCCCTGGCGCTCCAGTTCCTCGATTGCTGCATTGTCGGCACGCAACGGCGCGCCAAGGCGCAGCACGTATTCGCTGAGGCCGCGTCCCAGCGGGCGACTGTCCGGGGGGCGCTTGACGGCGTCCACCACGTAGGGGAACAGCAGTTGCCGGCCGTCATCCGAAAGCAGGGCGATGTAGAAGTTCTCCGCATTCAACAGTTCCGCCACCACCGCATGCACGCGCCGGTAGAATTCGCCACGATCGATGCGCGCCGTGGCCAGTTCGGCGATCCGGAACAATGCCGTCTGCAGGTGCTCGGCGCGCTGCCGTTCCATGATTTCCATCTGCAGGCCGCGATTGGCCTCCGCCAGCTGGGCGGTGCGCAGTTGCACGCGTTGCTCGAGATCCTCCTTGCCCTGTTTGCGCTCCAGCGCGATCAGGATGTGGCTGCCGACGAATTCCAGCAGGGCGAGGTCGCTGTCGGTGTAGCCGATCTCCGGCTTGTAGCTCTGCACCACCAGCACGCCGCCGGACCGGCCATCACGCAACATCGGCACGCCGAGCCAGTCGTGGCTGTCCGGGCCGATCAGGGTCACCGGCCCCGGCACCTGGCTGCGCAACTCCTCGGCATCGCCCATGCGCGCCTTGCCGTCGCGAAGCACATACCAGGTCAGCGTGTGCTCTATCGCGCTCAGCGGCATGTCCCGGCCTTCGCCGGGTGGTGCGGGATCCTCCACATCGACGAAATACAGGAAGCGGATCGTGTCGCGCTCGCCGTCGTACAGCACGATGAAGAAGTTCTCGGCATACATCAGGGTGCTGACGATCGCATGGATGCCACGCAACATCGCCGGCATGTCGTGTTCGGAGCCGGCCAGGTCGGAGATGGCGAACAGCGCCCGCTGCAGATTCTCGGAACGTTCCAGCTGCCGGTGCGAGTGCTGCAGTTCGATCCACTCCAGCGCGCGCCGCAGATGCTGGCCCGCAAGCCTTAGGGGCGCGGCCAGAGCATCGAGGAATCGATCGTTCGCGTGCGCCGGCTGCAGGTGCAGCACCAGCAGCGCCGGCTCGGGAAGCCCGCACAGACGCACCGCGACGCGATGGCGATCGGGATGCCATTGCGGCACATCCGAACTGGCCGCCAGTTCGAGCCAGGGCCGGTCCATCGCGTCGATGACAGTAGCTGGCACGCTCTGGCAGCCAGCGGGATCGCCCAGTCGCCAGAGCACGCAGGCTGCCTGGCAGCCCGCTCTCTCCCGCGCCAGTCCTACGATTGCCTCCGCAACTTCGCCGGGCGAATGCGCGGCGATCAACCGCGTCAACCAGTTCAGTTGCAGCGAGCCATCGAATGGCACCGACCCCATCATGCCCCCTTCTGTCATTGCCGCGGTTTCCCTTGACCCGACCAGTCTGCCGCAGCCCCGATCCAGCATACCCCGTCGGCACTGTGCGACATCCGCCACCACTTCAACAAGGGAAGAGCAACTTCGGTGCCAACACCTGCGGCCGGCTTCACAACTCCGATAAACTGGCCCGCCGGCGCGTGGCATGCCATGCGCCCGATCACATCCGCCCCACGCAGTACGTTTTCGCCGCACCCCGCCGCGCCACAGGCCCGCCATCCGCATGCTCGCCGACACCACCAAAGACGCCATCCGCGCCGCCTATGCGCGGCTGAAGGACGGCCTGCCGGGCTTCCGCGCGCGCGCCTCGCAGGGTCGGATGATCGCCGAGGTGGCCAAGGCGTTCGGCCAGCATGGCGGCGTGGCGGTGATCGAGGCACCGACCGGCACCGGCAAGTCGATGGCCTACCTGATCGCCGGCGTGGAAGTGGCACGCTTCCAGAAGAAGAGGCTGCTGATCGCCACTGCCACCGTGGCGCTGCAGGAGCAGCTGGTGCAGCGCGACATTCCACTGTACCTGCAGCTCAACGGGATCGAGGCGAAGGTTGCGCTGGCGAAAGGTCGCGGCCGCTACCTGTGCCCGCGCAACCTGCTGATGGCGGCCAACAGCATCCACGACGCGCAGATGGGCCTGGCCGGCTTCGAGGCGGACCTGCTGCTGTGGGCCAAGCCGCCGCAGGCGCGCGACAAGCAGGCGCTGGGGAAACTGCGCGTCGCGTTCGACCACCACGAGTGGAACGGCGACATGGACAGCGCGCCGGAGCCGGTCAGCGACCTGCTGCGACCGATGATCACCACCAGCGCCGGCGGCTGCACCGGGCGCAAGTGCGGCCAGTTCATGGCCTGCCCGTTCTTCGCCGCGCGCCGCGCGGTGGACGACGCCGAAATCATCGTGGCGAACCAGGATCTGGTGCTCGCCGACCTGACCATGCCGGGCGAGGACGATGGCTGGGGCGGCATCATCCTGCCGCGTCCGGACGAGACGCTGTACATCTTCGACGAAGGCCATCACGTGCCGGGCAAGGCGATCGATCGCGGCGCGGCCGAGGTCTACATCAGCGCCACCGTGCGCCAGCTGAGCCGGCTCGGCCGGCAGGTGCACGCGGCGTACTCGCTGACCGACAAGGAGCGCCTGGGCAAACTCGGCCTCGATCAGGGCGACGAAAAACTGCAGGAACTGAGCAACACGCTGGAGGAACTGGAAAGGGAAATCCGCCTCGGCTGGCTGCCCGATCCGGCCGAGACCGAACCGATGTATCGCGGCTCGCTGGGCCAACTGCCGGAGCCGTGGGTCGAGCACGCGCGCGTGCTGGACATGCTCACCGGCGAAGTGCAGCGCTGGCTCGCCGCGGTGCGCCGCGCCGTGGTCGAGATGACGGACGGCGGCCCGACCCAGGAAGCGCTGTCGCGTGAATTGGGCATCGCGCTGGAACGCATCGGCAAACAGGCCGCGTGCTGGCGCGCGTGGTCCAGCGACGATCCGGAAGACGCGCCGCCGCTGGCGCGCTGGGTCACCGTGGGTGCCGACCAGCAGCTGGTCTGCCATGCCTCGGCGGTGTCCGCTGCGAGCCTGCTGCGCAACGTGCTGTGGAACAATGCCAGCGGCGTGGTGATGACCTCGGCCACGCTGAGCGCCGGCGGCAATTTCCGCGGCTTCGCCGACGCGGTCGGCCTGCCCGACGACGCGGTGACGCTGAGCCTGCCCTCGCCGTTCGACCTCGCCGCACAGGCGCGGCTGGAAGTGCCGGCAATGCGCACCCTGCCCGACGCACGCGAGGCGCACGCGGAGGAAATCAGCGAATGGCTGGCCGAAAACCTGGACTGGGACGCCGGCAACCTGGTGCTGTTCACCTCGCGCGCGAAACTCGACCGCGTGCTGCAGAAGCTGCCGATCGCGCAGGTGCGCAAGGTGCGCGCGCAGGGCTCGCTGGGCAAGTCGCAACTGGTCGCCGAACACTGCGCCGACATCGATGCCGGCAAGGGCAGCACGTTGTTCGGCCTCGCTTCGTTTGGCGAAGGCCTCGACCTGCCGGGCAAGTTCTGCGAGACGGTGGTGATCACCCAGCTGCCATTCGCGGTGCCGACCGACCCGGTCGGCGCGACTTACGCCGAATGGCTGGAATCGCGCGGCCGCAACCCGTTCATCGAAGTCAGCATCCCCGAGGCCACCCGCCTGCTCACCCAATACTGCGGCCGCCTGATCCGCAACGAAACCGACCACGGCCGCATCGTGCTGCTGGACCGTCGCGTGGTCACCAAGCGCTACGGCAGCGGCATGCTGAGGGCACTGCCGCCGTTCCAGCGCGTGATCGAGAGAACCGCATGATCATCCGCTTCGCCGACTGCCCATCGCAACCGTGGAAGAACGGGCTGGGGAGCACTCGCGAATTGGCCGTCCAGCCGTCCACTGCAGACAGTGACGAATTCCTGTGGCGGGTAAGCATCGCCGAGGTCGACAGCGCTGCGCCATTCTCGTTTTTTCCAGGCATCGACCGCCACATCGTGTTGCTGGATGGCGCCGGTTTCGGCATGACGCTTGACGACCGCGATACGCACGCGTTGACCACGCCCTTTGCACCGTTTGCCTTTCCGGGCGAAGCGAAAGTGGATGTGGTGCTCGCTGACGGCGCGACCCGCGACTTCAACCTCATGATTCGACGCAGCCATGGGCGTGGCGAAGTGCAGGTGTGGCGCGGACCGGCAACACGCAAGCCCGACCCGGCGACGATGCTGGTGTTCTGCGCACGAGGGAGGATCGATACCGTCGAGGGTTCCCTGGGCGCCTGCGATGCCTGGCGCCGGTCGCAAGCCGCGTCTGATCCGCTCACCCTGCGCGACGGCGCGGTCGCCCTCGTCGTCCGCATCGAATCGCCCGGCAGCTGAGCGACCTGGCGTTGTTCGGCGCCTTCCTGCCGTGAGCGGTGATGCCGTTCATCGTGTCGCGCCGGCACGATCGACGCGCCGGCATGGTCTCCGGAGCGACATGCCGACCGGCGATGCGATCGCCGCCGCATGGCGTGACGCGCGGACAAGGTTCGCGTTCTGGCTGCATCTGTGGCTGAACGGTCGCGCCCGCTGGACTGAGGGGTGTCGGGAGTCATCTGCGCAAAGGCGCGGCCGTCCACTAGAATCGGGTCCATGTCCATACCGTGAGGATCGACGCATGGCTGCTTTTCTGCTCTGGTTGCTGCTGCTGGTGTTCTGCTGGCCGCTCGCCCTGCTGGCCCTGGTGCTGTACCCGATCGTCTGGCTGGTGCTGTTGCCGTTCCGGCTGGTCGGCATCACGGTCGGGGCGGTGTTTGCCTTTCTCGGCGCGCTGCTGATGCTGCCGGCGCGCGTCTTGCGCGGCCATCCGGTCTGAGCGAAAACCGGGATGTCCAAGCCGCACTCGCCTTCGTGCGAGCGCAACCGCGAACCGATCCTCGAGGTACTGCGCGAATACTTCGCCGATCGGCGGCACGTGCTGGAGGTCGGCAGCGGCACCGGCCAGCACGCGGTGCACTTCGCCGCTGCACTGCCGCAGCTGACATGGCAAAGTTCGGATCGCGCGGAAAACCTGGCCTGCATCCGCGCCTGGCTCGACGAGGCCAACCTGCCGAACACCCCGCCGCCATTGGCCCTCGATGTGACCGGCGCGTGGCCCGCCGGGCTGTTCGATGCCGTGTTCAGCGCCAATACCTTGCACATCATGGCGTGGCCGGAAGTCGAGCTGCTGTTCGCGCATCTGTTCGCGATCACCTCTCCCGACGCCGTGCTGGTCGTCTACGGCCCATTCAACCATCAGGGCCGCTACAGCAGCGACAGCAATGCCGCATTTGACCAATGGCTGAAAGCCCGTGGCGCGCACATGGGCATCCGCGATGCAGAGGCTGTCGATGCGCTGGCGGTCGGCGCAGGCTTTGCGCTGATCGACGACATCGCGATGCCGGCCAACAATCGCTGCCGCGTGTGGCGGCGCGCGAAGCGCTGAGCTCGAACCTGCACGCTCCGCTTGAACCGGGTAAAAAGGGCGGCATGAAGTCGATCGACACGCTGACCCCCTGTCCCTGTGGCAACCCCGCCGGTTACGCCGAATGCTGCGGCCTCCTGCACGAGGGAGCCACGGCCGCGAGCGCCGAGCAGCTGATGCGTTCGCGCTACAGCGCCTATGTGCTCAGGCGCGAGGATTATCTGCTCGCCAGCTGGCACCCCGATACGCGGCCAGACACGTTGCGGCTGGCCGCGCAACAACCCGCACCGACCTGGCTGGGGCTGGAAGTGCGACGTCAGCAACGCGTCGACGAGGACCATGCGATCGTGGAGTTCGTCGCCCGCTATCGCCTCGGCGGCGGTCGCGCGCAGCGCCAGCACGAAACCAGCCGGTTCGTGCGCAAGGACGGATGCTGGTATTACCTCGATGGCGAGCTGAAGAGCTGAGGCTCAGAAACCCTGCACGCCCGCGTCATGCAGGCGCGCGACCTGCACGCGCAGCGCGGGACAACCGAAGAATTCGACCAGTTGGTCGGCGCGGCCGGGGCCAATGCCGGCCAGCGTTTGCCAGTCGCTGGCCTGGCGAGCGCTGGCGGATGGCCAATCGGTCAGGCCCGTCGCCACGCTGGCCGGCACACCCAGTGCCTGCAGCCAGCGGGCGAAGGATTGCCGGCGCGCCAATGCGAAGGAACGCGCCAGCACCGCCGCGCGACTGGAGCCGAGACCGGGCACGGATGCCATTTGTTGCGGCGTCAGCTCCGTCCAGTCCAGCAAGCCATGCAGCAGGCCCGCTTCGACCAGGGTTTGCCAGGTGTCGGCACCAACGCCCTCGAGGCGCAGACCCTGCTTGCCACCCAGCCACACCAGCCGCGCCAGGAACTGCTGCTCGCAACCGGGGCTCAGCTGCCAGCACGTCAGCGCGGTATGGGCTTTCGGATCCGGCACGCTCAGCGCGGCCCGCTGCTGCGTGCGCCAGACCACCGACTTGAGCCGTGGAATGGTCAGCCCGGCAAGTACCACTTCGACCTGATCGCCCGGACGAATGTCGAGCTGGCGCCAGCGACGCAGCGAGCCGACGCTGACCCGCTGCACCCGGTGATCGTCCAGTTGCACCGGTTCGAGCTGCAGCACCGGGGTGATCCGGCCGCTGCGACCGATCGTGAAGTCGACCGCGCGCACCTCGGCCAGCGCCGAGGCCGCCGGATATTTCCACGCGACCGCCCAGTCCGGCGGTGCCGCCTTCCAGGTGGCAGCTGCCGGTCGATGTCCCTGTCGCACCACGGTGCCGTCGGCCGCGAACGGCAGCGCATGGCGATACCACTGCTCGCGCCAGCGCGTGACCTCGGCCAGCGTGCGAACCGGCTTGGTGTAGCCGGCGCTTTCGGACAATCCCATCGCCGCAAGCCCCGCCAGCCGCGCCGGCATGTCGGCCGGACCGCTGGGCCAATCCCACACGAACAGGCCGATGCGGGCCGCGGTGGCATCGTCCAGATGCTCGCGCGCCAGCGCCCCGGCGACCGCCGAGCGCGCGTTGACGCCGCCGGCATCGGCTTGCACGTGGCCGGGCAGGCGCCAGTACAACTCACCCTGCAGCACCACGCGCCCCGGCGCATGCGGCAACTGCTGCGGAATCGCCGCGATGCGCTGCGCCAGCCCCGTCCAGTCCGAACCATGCAGTCCGTCGCCGCGGCTGCTGGCCTGGCGCAAGCGGCCGTCCACATACAGCAGGGTGACGGCCACGCCGTCGGCCTTGGGCTGCACCCACAGATCGCGACCGCCGCGCTGGTCCATCCACTGTGCCAATGCCGCGGCGTCCGTCAGCTTGGCCAGCCCGGTCTGCGCCACTGGCGAGGTGATCCGGCCGCCGGCATCGGCCAGGTGTTTGAGCGCAGCCGGCGCCTGCGCGGGAAAGCAGCGCTGCCATTGTTCCAGCCGCGTCTGTGCCTGGTCGTACACGGCGTCGTCGACCGGCGAATGGCCTTCCACTCGATAGGCATGGTTCCAGCCATCGAGCCGATCATGCAGCGCCGCCAGTTCCCGGCCGGCCTGCTCGGGCGACCAGTCGGGGCACGCCGCCGCATGCGCGGCGTCGAGGGTCGGTGCGATGACGGCGACCAGCAGCAGCCACGCTTCCTTGCGCATGTCGTTGCTCCATGGATGGACGGGAACCCCAGCCTAGTCAGCAACCCGGGGACGCAGCATCCGGCGATACCGACCCGCGGCGTAGGCTTCGGGCCCGGCACTACGACAGCGGCGTATCCGCGAATTCCAGGGTGGTCTCGCCGAGCAAACGTCCGTGCGGCCCGAAGCGCCGCTCCACGATCACGCCCCCGCCGGCATGGCCGACCGCCACCACCGTGCTGGCGCGGGTGCCGTAGTCGGCGCCGCGGATGAAGGCGCTGGACAGCCGGCGCTCGCGCTCCAGTCCGATGCCGGTGTCCGGCAGCTCCGCGTCCGTGGCCACCCGCTCGTCTGCCAAGGCGTCGAACAGCGAGGCGAAGTCGGTCGCAGTGCCGGCATCGAGCCAGACCCGCATTCGCTCCATCAAGGCGCGCGTCTTCGGCCACGGCGTGTTGAAATCCGCATTGGACAGACCGTGCACGCCGGGCTGCACCGCCTGCATGTGCGGTTCGGGCCGGTTACCGAGATAGAACGCATCGTGCGCGTCGAACGTGAGCAGGTTGAATGGCCGATAGTCGGATGCCGTAGTCAACAGCCGCCTTGCGTGCGCGGCGGCATCCGGCTCGCCGCCGAGATAGTCGGTGGCGAGCAGGCCGCGCGAGGCGCCGTGCTGCGGATCACGGGGATCACGCACATTCGTCACCACGCAGCAGCGGCCACGGTCGGTGACGCCGAGCCAGGTGCCACCGGCCTCCAGATCGCGACCGCCGATGATAGCCGCATCGCCCCAGCGCGCCAGCGCCGCGCTGGGGCGCACGTGAAACTCGTCGCGATTGCCGGCCAGCAGCAATCGCCAGCGCGGATGCACGTTCCAGGCAAACGCGATCAGACACATGAACTGCTCCTCATCAAGAAGCCGAACCAGAGTCGATTGAGCATGCGCCTCGCGCCGAGGGGAGTTACCCGCATTGTGCACGATTCCACCGCGCCGCGGCATAAGGGTTTTACCAGTACAGCGAGGCGGCATCAACCGCTCACTCGCTGGATGGCAAGCGCACCAGGCGGCGCGACGCGGCGACGCCGGGCACGCCTGCGCAGATGCAGCCCGGCTCAAGCGCAATGGGTGCGTACAGACAAAATTATTTTTGGACGTCCAGACTTCCATTCGAGCATGTCATGGACGCATGCGCAGGCGCGATCACACGGCACTGTTACCAAGGGCCTACGACGCAAATGCATACGACTCCACGCGGGCACTCGCATCTTCTTGCCGTTGCCTGACTGTCATGTTCGGTAACTAGCATGCCGGGCGGCGCTTTACTCATCCTCAGCATCCGGATCTCCCATGCCGCAGCCGACATCCATCTTCCGCACCTGCCGATTCGCCCACCTCGCGCTCTGCCTCGCCGCTGTCCTGACGGCACCGGCCTACGCCAACGACGACACCATCGCGGCATCCGTACCAACGGCCGCGGACGCCACCGCCACAGCACCTTCACCGCAGAATGCGAAAAGCCTCGCCCCGGTCAGGGTGACTGCCACCGCGACCACGCCGGATGCGCCGACCCATGGTTCGATGCTGGCGACCGAGCCGCAGTCGATCATCGGCAGCCTTTACCTGCAGGAGAACATTGCGCCGACCGGCGACTACACCGACGCGGCAGCCATTTCGCCGAGCGTGTACACCGTCACGCCGAACGGCTCCGGCTTGATGGAGTCGGCGGTGGTTTCGATCCGCGGCTTCCAGGACGGCCAGTACAACGTGACGTTCGACGGCATTCCGTGGATGGACTCCAACGACTTCACGCACCACTCCACCTCGTACTTCACCAACCAGGAAACCGACAGCGTCACGGTCGATCGCGGCCCGGGCACGGCCAGCACGCTGGGCAACGCCACGTTCGGCGGCACCATCACGGTGGATTCGATCAATCCGCGCAAGCAGTTCGGCATCAGCCCGTACGTCAGCCTCGGCAGCTGGGCCACTGCCGTGGAAGGCGCCCGCATCGATACGGGCAGCTTCACCGGCAGCGGCACCAGCGCCGTGATCAACCTGCAGAACAGCTCGTCGGACGGCTACCTCACCTATGCCGGCCAGCGCCGCCAGAGCGTGTTCGCCAAGCTCGTGCAGCCGCTGGGCGACAGCACCACGCTGACCTTCGCCGCGATGGCGAACAAGCTCAACCAGTACGTGCCGTTCGGCGCCACCAAGGCGCAGATCGCGGAGTTCGGCGTGAACTACGGGCTCAACAACGACCCGACCAGCCAGGCCTACTACCGCTACAACAAAGACGAAATCAACACCAACATGGGCTATGTCGGCCTGCATTCGGCGTTCGACGGCTGGACGATCGACAACAAGGCCTACACCTACGGCTACAACCACTTCGGCTTCAACGGCGAGGATCCGAACGGCGAAACGCC
>Ga0134126_10012968_pt1 | contig 10528 bp, 11 predicted proteins | sample KB31752_FD_96881 | JGI IMG/M metagenome (GOLD analysis project Ga0134126, IMG submission 96881) | Terrestrial soil microbial communities with excess Nitrogen fertilizer from Kellogg Biological Station, Michigan, USA - KB3-175-2 | ecosystem: Environmental > Terrestrial > Soil > Unclassified ...
ATCCTGGTGATCGTGAACTTCGTGGTGGTGACACGCGGCTCGTCGCGCATCGCCGAGGTGGCGGCGCGCTTCACCCTGGATTCGATGCCCGGCAAGCAGATGGCGATCGACGCCGACCTCTCCTCGGGCCTGATCGACCAGGAGGACGCCAAGCGGCGGCGCAAGGAACTGGAGCAGGAATCGACCTTCTTCGGCGCCATGGACGGCGCCTCCAAGTTCGTGCGCGGCGACGCGATGGCGGGCCTGCTGATCGTCGCCATCAACGTGGTGGGAGGCATCCTGGTCGGCGTCGTCCAGCACAAGCTGCCGCTGCAGCAGGCATTCTCCAGCTACACGATCATGACGATCGGCGACGGCCTCGTCAGCCAGATCCCGGCGCTGGTCATCTCGATCGCCGCGGGCCTCTTGGTCTCCAAGTCGGGCGTCGAGGGCTCGGCCGACAAGGCGCTGGTCGCCCAGCTGGCGATGAACCCGGTCAGCCTCGGCATGGTCTCCGCCGCCGCCGGCGTCATCGCGCTGATCCCCGGCATGCCGATCTTCCCGTTCGCGGCGCTGTCGCTGGGCGCCGGAACGCTGGCCTGGCGCCGCTCGCGGGCCGCCGCCAGGCCGAAGGTCGAGCCGCCGAAGCCGGTCGAGGCGAAGGAAGAGCCGATCTCGGCCAGCCTCGCCATCGACGACGTGAAGATCGAGCTCGGCTACGGCCTCCTGCACCTGATCAACGACCTCGAGGGCCGCCGGCTCACCGACCAGATCAAGGCGTTGCGCAAGACGCTGGCCGCCGAGTTCGGCTTCGTGATGCCGCCGGTGCGCATCCTCGACAACATGCGCCTCGCCAACCAGGGCTACGCGATCCGCATCAAGGAGATGGAGATCGGCGCCGGCGAGGTGCGGCTGGGCAAGCTGATGGCGATGGATCCGCGCGGCGGCCAGGTGGAGCTGCCGGGCGAGCACGTCCGCGAGCCGGCGTTCGGCCTGCCGGCCACCTGGATCGACGAGAGCTTGCGCGAGGAGGCGGCGTTCCGCGGCTACACCACGGTCGATCCGGCCACCGTGCTGACCACTCACCTGACCGAGATCCTCAAGGAGAACATGCCGGACCTGATGTCGTACGGCGAAGTTCAGAGGCTGCTGAAGGACCTCTCGGCCGACGAGAAGAAGCTGGTCGAGGACCTGATCCCCTCGGTGGCCACCGCCAGCACCGTGCAGCGCGTGCTGCAGGCGCTGCTTCGCGAGCGGGTCTCGATCCGCGACCTGCCGACCATCCTGGAAGGCATCGCCGAGGCCGCGCCGCACACGGGCTCGATCGTCAGCCTGGTCGAGCAGGTGCGCGCCCGGCTGGGCCGGCAGATCTGCTGGTCGAACCGCGGCGACGACGGCTCGGTGCCGATCGTCACCCTGTCGCCCGACTGGGAGACCGCGTTCGGCGAGGCGCTGATCGGCCAGGGCGACGACAAGCAGCTGGCGCTGGCGCCCTCCAAGCTGCAGGAGTTCATCCGCGCGGTGCGCGAGACCTTCGAGCGCGCCGCCCTGCAGGGCGAGTCACCGGTGCTGCTGACCAGCCCGCTGGTGCGGCCCTACATCCGCTCGATCGTCGAGCGTTTTCGCGGCCAGACGGTCGTGTTGAGCCAGAACGAAATCCATCCGAAGGCGCGTCTGAAGACGGTCGGAACCATTTAGCAGCGCCACAAAAAGGCCCCCGCGGCCAAGCTTCAAAGCCGGAACGATCTTCGCCGGAAGCTGTTTCGATCTCCTGGGGGGAACACCTTAGGGAGACCTGAATGCGCTCTTCTACGCCCCTCCTCGCGGCCGGCCTTGCTCTGGCGGTGGCCGGCCAGGCCCTCGCGCAAGGCGCCGGCGCGCCCACTTCGCCCGGCGGCGCCGCGAACCCGCCAATGACCTCGCCGTCGACCAGTCCGTCCGACGCCAATCCATCGCCTTCCTCGAAGCCCTCGACGCCGTCGACCTCGGCGCAGCCCGACCAGTCGGCCGCGCCCTCGGCCAACGGCTCCAGCGCGCCGGCCAGCGCCACGGCGCCCGGCGGCGGCGCCCAGTCCGCAGCGCCCAGCTTCACCGTCGGCGAGACCGTGAAGGACAACACCGGCGCCGCGATCGGCACGATCTCCAGCCTCACCGGCGCGGGCGCCAGCCAGATGGCCGTCATCAAGATGGGCGACCAGAGCTTCCAGGTTCAGGCGAGCCGCCTGGGCTCGGCGGACGGCGCGGCCGAGATCAACATGACCAAGGCCCAGATCGCCGCCATGCTGAAGAAGTGAGCCGCGTAGCTTGCAATTGGACGGCGGCGCTGGCGTTGGCAGCGCCGCCGCTCCTGACGTTCGCGTGCTTGGCGCCGTTGCCCTGCGCAGCCCTCGCCGCCGTGCCGGCCGTGACTGCGAACGCCGGCCCGGCGCGACCACCCGAGAGCGGCGCACACGACTCGGCCGCGATGCTGGGGCCGCTGGCGATCGGCGCGGACGTGCGCGATTCCGGCGGCGCCGACATCGGCCACGTGACGCGGCTGACCACCGACAAGCAAGGCCGCCAGGTGGCCGAGATCCGCGACGGCGAGGCCGTCTACGCGATCCCGATCGAATATCTCTACGCCCGCGGCGGCGCGGCTTTCAGCACCGTGACGCTGGACGCGCTGAAGCACGGCTGGAAACCCAGGTGAGGCGATCGCTCAGGCCGGAGCGTGGCCGCCGCGCCATTGCGGCCGGGCGCGGGCGCTGCTAGCCATGCCGGCCATGGGCGGCCTGGGCGCCGTGCGGGGACAATCGGTTATGGGACCAGCCAGAGGTGTCTCGCGCGGGTATCGACGCGGCTGGCTCTCGAGCATCCTGACCTTCGAGACGATGATCACCGGGCCGGTGATCCACCTGGTCTATTGGGCCGGCCTCGGGGTCATCCTGCTGGCCGCTTTCGGCGTGGTCGGCGCCTCGCTGGGCGTCGGCATCCGCGCGATCAGCGAGCGCAGCTGGGAGACCCTGCTGGTGGTGATCCCGGGCCTCGTCGGCGGCCTGCTGATCGTGCTCGCCGGCGGCCTGCTCTGGCGCGCCTTCTGCGAGTTCTACGTGGTGATCTTCCGCATCGGCGACGACCTCGGCGCCCTGCGCCGCGCCGCCGAAGAAGATCAACGCCACGCCGGCCCGCCGGCGGCGTAACCCCTCACGAACGGTTCAGGAACGGCGGCGTCAGCTCGACCTGCGCGTGAGGTTCGTGGTCGGGGTCTTTGACGCACCACCGTTTCCCGGCGCCTCAGAAAAAGCCTGGGTCGCTTTCGCGGGAAAGAGCGGCGTGAATGGGGGGGCTGCCTAGCGCCTCAGCGCCGCTTCCCACGCCTGCGCCGCCGCCTTGGGCCGCCCCACGTCGTCGAACAGCAGCGGGGCGTCGGCGGCGTTCTCGCGGCGCAGCCAGGACTGCGAGTCCTCCAGGCCCCAGAACGTGAAGTCGGAGCGCTGGTGCGGCGGCAGCGCGGCGAAGGCCTCGGCCGCTTCGGCGTAGACACGCGCCTGGCGCTGTGTCGCGCCACCGACGATCGAAACGTCCATCTCCGAGATCCGCACCCGCAGCCCGAGGCTGGCGAGGTCCTTCAGCGCCGCGGTGATGGCGCCGGGCGCCAGGTCGGCCGGCACGTGGGTCTGCGTGCCGAGCCCGCCCAGCGGCGCGCCGGCCTTCAGCAGCGCCTCGGCCAGGCCCAGGAAGGTCGCCCGCTTCTTCGGGTTGGTCTCGAGGTTGTAGTCGTTGAGGAAGAGCACCGCGCCCGGGTCGGCGGCGTGCGCCAGTTCGTAGGCGATCCGCATGTGGTCGAGTTGGCCGAGCCGCTGGCTCCAGAGGCTGTCCCGCCAGCCCACGCCGTCGTCGTTCACCGCCTCATTGACCACGTCCCAACCCACGGCGCGGCCGCGATAGCGGCCCACCACCGCCTCGATGTACGCCGCGTACGCATGGGCGAAGGCGTCGCCCTGCAGCGCCTCGAGATAGGCCGGCTTCTGCGCGTACCAGACCAGCGCGTGACCGAAGAGGCGCATGCCGTGGTCGGCCGCGAAGGCGGCGATGCGGTCGGGCGCGTCGAACCGGTACCCGCCGTCGGCCTGCAGCACGTACTCCATCTTCAGCTCCCACTCCGGGGTCAGCTGCGAGACGTGCGTCGTCATCAGATCCACCAGCGCCGGATCGTCCAGTTGGACCGCCTGCACGCAGGTCCCGACCGGGAACGGGGCGATGCTCTTCAGCGGCGCGATCGAGATCGGCGGCTGGTCTTCCGCCGCCTTTACGCCGCACGCCGCCAGGGCCAGCGTCGAGGCGACGAAGGCGCGGCGACCGAGACGCATCCCATCCGGGCGCATCAGCGCCGCCCGGCCGCGCGCCGCAGGCCCATCTCGTCGAGCATGGCGGTCTCGCGGCGGGCGCTCTCGCGCGCCTCGGCGAGGCGGGCGCTCTCGGCCACGTGCTCGTAGCGCTTCAGCTTCTCGAACGCCTCGGCGAGCGCCTCGCGCGCGCCCTGCTCTTCCGCCAACGCCAGATCGATCGCGCGCTGCGCGGCGGCCTTCCGCAGCTTGAGGCCGGCGGTGTAGGCGGGGAGACTGCGCGCCGCCTCCGGGTCCGTGCGCGCTATGGCGATCTCGGCCTCGCCGCCGGCGACCAGCACCGCCAGCTTCAGCTCTTCCTGGGTGCGGCGGTCGACCGTCTGGGCGAGCCGCGTCTGCAACAGCTCCAGCTCGAAGTTGGAGAGCTTGATCAGCTGGTCGGCCCACTTCACGGACTGGTCTCCAGCACGCCGTCCAGCCGGTCGAAGGCGTCGGTGAGGCTCGTGTAGTCATCCTTGTCCTGCGACAGGAACGACTCCAGCGCCGGATTGAGCGCGATGGCGCGGTCGACCGCCGCGTCCGACCCCGTGCGGTAGGCGCCGATGCGGATCAGCTCCTCCATGTTGGCGAAAGCGGCGAGGCTGGCGCGGGCGCGGCTCACCGTCTCGCGCTCCAGCGGCGTCTGGCAGCCCGGCATCGTCCGGCTGATCGACTTCAGCACGTTGATCGCCGGGTAGCGGCCGCGCTCGGCGATCGCCCGCTCCATCACGATGTGGCCGTCGAGGATGCCGCGCACCGCGTCGGCGATCGGCTCGTTGTGGTCGTCGCCGTCGACCAGCACCGTGAAGAGCCCGGTGATCGGTCCGGCGACCGCGCCGTCGGGGCGGACCGGGCCAGGTCCGGCGCGTTCCAGGAGCTTCGGCAGCTCGGAGAACACGGTCGGCGTGTAGCCCTTGGTGGTCGGCGGCTCGCCGGCCGCCAGCCCGATCTCGCGCTGCGCCATGGCGAAGCGGGTGACGCTGTCCATCAGGCAGAGCACTTCCAGGTCCTGGTCGCGCAGGTACTCGGCGATGGCGAGCGTCATGTAGGCGGCCTGGCGGCGCTTCAGCGCCGGCTCGTCGGAGGTGGCGACCACCACGACGGCGCGCGCGAGGCCCTCGGGCCCCAGCGTCTCCTCGATGAACTCGCGCACCTCGCGGCCGCGTTCGCCGATCAGCCCGACCACCACCGCGTCGCAGGCGGAATGGCGGGCCAGCATCGACAGCAGCACCGACTTGCCGACGCCGGAGCCGGCGAAGACGCCGAGCCGCTGGCCGCGGCAGCAGGTGGTGAAGACGTCCATGGCGCGCACGCCGAGCTCGAGCCGCTCCCCCACCCGGCCGCGCGAGTGGGCCGCCGGCGGCGCCGCGCGCAGCGGATAGGCGGCGGGACCCTGCGGCAGCGGGCCCTTGCCGTCGATCGGCTGGCCGAACGCGTCGACCACCCGTCCGAGCCAGCCGCGGGTCGGGCGCACGGCCGCGCCCTCGGGGCGGATGCGGATCTCGGCGCCCGGCGCGACGCCTTCCAGCGGACCGAACGGCATCAGCAGGGCCCGCGTCTCGCGGAAGCCCACCACCTCGGCCTCCAGCGGCGGCGCGCCGCGGCGGTCGACCTCGGTGCGCGCGCCGATGGCCAGCCGCGTCAGGCCGCCGCGCGCCTCGATCAGCAGACCGTTGACCGCGGCCACGCGGCCGGAAACCACCAGCGGATCGACGCGCTCGACGGCGGCGATGAGATTGCGCAAAGAGAAGCTGCCCCGGATACCAGCGCCGCGATGGTCGCCCGCCGGGCTTAAGCATTGGCTAACCGCGCGCGCCTGCGAGGCTCGGATGACCACACCCGAATTGACGACCGAACCAACGCACAGGATCACTCTCTGGGGCCGGCGCAACTCGATCAACGTACAGAAGGCGCTGTGGTCGCTGGGCGAGCTCAACCTGCCCTATGCGTACGTCGACGCCGGCGGCGACGCGGGCGGCCTGGACGAGCCGTGGTTCCGGGCGATGAACCCGCACGGCAAGGTGCCGGTGCTGAAGGACGGCGAGGCGGCGATCTGGGAGTCGAACGTCATCGTCCGCTACCTCTGCGCCGCCTATTCCAGCGGCGAGCTATGCCCCGCCGACGCCGCCGGGCGCGCCGGGTGCGAGGCGTGGATGGACTGGACCTGCGCCATCCTGCAGCCAGCGATCGGCGGCCTGTTCTGGGCGTTCTACCGCACACCCGCCGCGCAGCGGAACGCCGGGCAGATCGCCGCTTTGACCGCCGATTGCGCCAGCGCGATCGGCGCGCTGGACCTCTGGCTGCGCCGCCGCCCGTTCATCGCCGGCGAGACTTTCTCGATGGCCGACATCCCGGCCGGCGTGCTGGTCTACCGCTACTTCGAGATGGAGGTGGCGCGCCCGGAGGCGCCGGCGGTGCAGGCGTGGCGCACGCGCCTGGCGGAGCGCGCGCCCTACCGCGAGCACGTCATGCGGCCGTTCGCCGAGCTCTCCGGCCGTCTGGCGTTCTGATCAGCGATAGCCCCAGGCGACGATCGGATAGCCGGCCTGGTCCTGCGCCTGCCGCAGCGCGTCGCGCACCGCCATCGAATAGCAGCCGCCGGGCGGCTCGCCGGAGCCGGGGTAGACGTCTTCCACCCGCTGGCAGACGTCCCTCGCCGCTTCCACGATCCGCGCCTTGGCGATGCGCGCGCCGCCGCGCGTCGACAGATCCAGATCGCCCAGCGCCACCGTCATCGAAACCTGGTTCATCCGCACCATCCGGCCGGTCGTCGGCTGATGGGTGTAACGATCGGGGGCGTAGACCGTGACGCCCTGCACGTCGCCGACCGTGGTCCCGCCATACGGCGAATAATCGTCGGCGCGGGCCGCCGACACGGCAATCGCCAGCGACGCAGCCGCCAGCGCCAGCCCGGCCGAAAGGCGGGCGGTCGGACTCAACTTCTTGACGAACATGCTTTCTTCTCCCAGGCGATTTCGGGACGATTCACGCATCGCAGAGGACGGCGGCGCCGCGGGTGGAACACGCCCGCGCGGCGGCAGGTTCCGGCCGGGCGCGCCCCGCCCGCTCCCGCCCGGCTCGGCGACTCACGAAAGAGTCATCGGCGCGCGACGATGCGCGCCCGCCGGGTGCTTGCCCGCGATTCGCAAATCAGCTTAACGATTCGGCGCAACGAGCTTTCACCATTAACCTGTCTTAAATTAACTCGTCGGTAATCTGGTGGACGAGCAATGGGGCAGATTCGGGCCGTTCACGAAAAGTTTCCGCCAGATGAGCGGGGAGGGGTAGATGCGCGTTCTGTTGATTGAGGACGATAGCGCAACGGCGCAAGGCATCGAGCTGATGCTGAAGTCGGAAGGCTTTAACGTCTACACCACCGATCTGGGTGAGGAAGGCATCGATCTGGGCAAGATCTATGACTACGACCTCATTCTCCTGGATCTCAACCTGCCGGACATGAGCGGTTCCGATGTGTTGCGCACGCTTCGCGTCGCGAAGGTGAACACGCCGATCATGATCCTTTCCGGCACCAGCGAGATCGACACCAAGGTCAAGACGTTGGGCGGGGGCGCCGACGACTACATGACCAAGCCGTTCCACAAGGAAGAGCTGGTGGCGCGCATCCACGCCGTGGTGCGCCGCTCCAAGGGCCACGCGCAGTCGGTGATCCGCACCGGCGACATCACCGTCAACCTTGACGCGAAGACGGTCGAAGTTAACGGCATCCGCGTGCATCTGACCGGCAAGGAATACCAGATGCTCGAGCTGCTCAGCTTGCGGAAGGGCACCACGCTGACCAAGGAGATGTTCCTCAACCATCTCTACGGCGGCATGGACGAGCCGGAGCTGAAGATCATCGACGTCTTCATCTGCAAGCTGCGCAAGAAGCTGGCCGCCGCCGCCAACGGCAAGCATCACATCGAGACGGTGTGGGGCCGCGGCTACGTGCTGCGCGACCCGCAGGAAGGCGCGGTCGCGGCCTAGCGCCGGATGGTTTCAGGCGGAACCGCCTGAAAGCTGAATCCTGCTCTGAATTCAAAGTGTAGATCGCGATTCAGCGTTCATTGTGAACGCATTGCGATCTATGGGGCGGCGTCCGACCAAGCCTCTATCTCGACCGTCCGGGCGCCGCTCGCCAGCGACGCCTGCGTGGCGTGCGACAGCACGAGCGCCTCGATCGCGCGGTCGGCGTCGAGCAGCGCCGGATCGGCGCGGCCCCCGATGCAGTCCACGAACCGCCGCAGCTCCACCGCGTAGGGATTGGCGCCCGCCAGATCGATGTCGCGCGGCGGCGCGCGCTCGTCGCTGATCGTGAAACTGCTGATCGGCGGCCCGTTCTGCTCGAACGTGTTGCGCAGCTCGATCATCGCGCCCTCGAACAAGGCGCGAAAGCCGGCCATGAACGGGCAGCCCACCGGCATCAGCCCGCTCGCCTGCACGGTCGCTGACCGGCCGCCGTCGTAGGTCACCACCGCCGAGATCTCGCCCGGCCCGCCCCTGGCCTCACCGGCCGCGCTGGCCGAGAGCCGCGCCGGGCGCCCCAGCAGCCAGTTGGCGAAGTCGAAGTCGAACGTCATCAGCTCGGTGGAGGGATCGCTGTAGTGCGCCTTGTGCTCCGGTGAGCCCGGCCGCAGGTACGAGCCCAGCCGCCAGGTCGAGAGGCTCAGCAGCCGGCCGTACGCGCCCGCGTCCGCCAGCGCCTTGGCGTGCGCATACGGCGCCACTGAACGCATCAACAGTCCGACCTGCAGCAGCCGGCCCGCGACGCGCGCCGCGTCGCGCATACGGCGCGCCTCGCCGAGCTGCAGCGCGAACGGCGTCTCGCAGAACACGTGCTTGCCGGCCACCAGCGCCGCCAGCACGAACGGCGCGTGCGCCTCGCTCGGCGTGCAGACCGAGACCGCGTCCACCGCCTCGCTCGCGATCAGCGCCGCCGCGTCGGTGTAGGCGGCCGCGCCGCAGCTCTCCGCCAGCGCTTTCGCCCGCGCCTCGTTGCGGCTGAACACGCCCACGACCTCGGCGTCCGCCATCTCGCCGAGCACGAACGCGTGCTCCGCCCCCATTCCCCCCGCGCCGATGACGCCAACCCGAACCATGCTGACCGCCTTTCCACATGGGCAAGCCGTAGGCTGCGTCGCGTCCGCGTGCGTCAGGAGCGACGCCCTCTCAGCGACGCCAGTTCTCCACACGCATGCCTTCCGCAATCGCGGTCAAGACAGTGCTCAGCGGCGGGTCCATGCTTCTCGCCATGGACGACGCCCCGCTCCAGACCCAGGCGACCGCCGATCCGCTCGAGCGGGCGATGGCGCACGTCGAGGACCACGCGTTCGACCCGCTGACGCTGAGCGACCTGGCCGCTTTGGCCGGCCTCTCGCCCTACCACTTCGCGCGCCAGTTCAGTTACCGCTACGGGCTGACGCCGATGGCCTTCGTGCGGGCCAGGCGCCTGGGCCTCGCCGCCAAGCTGCTCGCCAGCCCGCACCCGCCGGCGCTGATCGACCTGGCGTTCGACACTGGCTTCGAGTCTCAGGAAGGCTTCACCCGCGCCTTCAAGCGCGCCTTCGGGGTCAGCCCCGGCCGCTATCGCAAGGGCCGCGCCGCCCCCACCCCATCGGAGATCCTCGCCATGTCCGACATCGCCTCGGCCGTCCGGCTGACCCAGGACCCCGCGCCGGTGAAGAAGCCCGGCTTCCGTATCGCCGGCGTCGCCGCCGTGTTTGACGAGACCACGAAGGCGGGCATCCCGATGCTCTGGGGCAAGCTCACGCCGCGCCTGCCGCTGCCCGGCCAGCTCGGCGAGGGCGCCTACGGCGTCGGCCGCCCGGACAGCAGCGGCGAAGGCTGCTTCCGCTACATGGCCTCGGTGGCGGTCGGCGCCGACGCGCCGATCCCCGACGGCGTCGAGGCGTTCGACGTGCCGACCCAGACCTACCTGATCTTCCGCCTGGAGACCGACGGCTCCGAGCTGCACCCGCAGATGCAGGCGGCGCTGCGCCAGATCTGGGGCGACCGCGTGCCGAAGTCGGGCCACAAGCTGGCCAACGGGCCGGACCTGGAGGTCTACCCACCCGGCTTCCTGCCGGACCGTCCGAGCCGCATCGAATGGTGGATCCCGGTCGAGGCCTGAGCCCGGCCGGCGCACCGGTGGCTTGACGCGAGCCCGCCTTCAGCGCCTCCGTGCCAGC
>Ga0134126_10012969_pt1 | contig 10527 bp, 7 predicted proteins | sample KB31752_FD_96881 | JGI IMG/M metagenome (GOLD analysis project Ga0134126, IMG submission 96881) | Terrestrial soil microbial communities with excess Nitrogen fertilizer from Kellogg Biological Station, Michigan, USA - KB3-175-2 | ecosystem: Environmental > Terrestrial > Soil > Unclassified ...
AGGCCGCGCGCAAGGCGGCGAGCGTCGTCTACAACCGCATCATGGTGACCCACCTGCTCATGGACAGCAAACATCCCAACCGGGTCGCGGGCGCCGTGGGGTTCAATGTCCGCAACGGCGATTTCTACGTCTTCCGCGCGAAGGCGGTGATCGTGGCGGCGGGCGGCGCATCGCACATCTTCAAGCCGCGCGCGGCCGGCGAGGGGATGGGCCGCACGTGGTACGCGCCCTGGAGCAGTGCCTCCGCCTACGCCCTGCCGATCCTGGCGGGAGCGAAGATGACCCAGATGGAGAACCGGATCGTCCTGACCCGCTTCAAGGACGGTTACGGTCCGGTGGGCGCGTACTTCCTCCACCTCAAGACGTATACGCAAAACGCTTACGGGCAGGATTACGAGGCGTTCTGGCGCGACTCGATCGAGAAGATGGTCGGCGACTACGTCAACCACCATCCGGTGCCGACCTGTCTGCGAAATCACGCATTGCTCGAGGAGGTCAAGGCGGGTCGAGGCCCCATCCGCATGGTGACCAAGGAGGCGTTCAAGGACCCTCACAAGGAGACGGTGGGTTGGGAGAACTTCCTCGGCATGACCGTCGGCCAGGCGGTCGTGTGGGCCTCGCAGAACATCGACCCGAAGGAGACCAACCCGGAGCTTACGACATCCGAACCCTATGTCATGGGATCGCACGCGACCTGCTCGGGCGCGTGGGCAAGCGGACCGGAAGATTACGCCCCGGCGGAATACCAATGGGGATACAACCGGATGATGACCGTCGAGGGCCTGTTCGGTGCCGGGGACACCATCGGCGGCACGGCGCACAAGTTCTCCTCGGGCTCCTTCACCGAGGGGCGTATCGCCGCCAAGGCGGCCGTCAAATATGTCATGGAGCGCAGTAACGACCGGCCCGAGGTCAGCGAGACAGAATACGCGCGGCTCAAGGAGATCATTTACCAGCCCCTGGAGACCTACCGCATCGCCCGCAACGAGATCGTCGGTGGCACGGTGTCGCCGAGCTACCTGCTGCCGCTTCACGGGCTGCAGCGCCTCGAGAAAATCATGGATGAGTACGTGGGCGGCATCAGCTCCCACTACACGACCAATGAGCCACTGCTGACCCGCGGGCTCGAGCTGCTCGCGATGCTGAGGGAAGATCTCTCTTTGCTCGGAGCGGAGGATCTGCACCAGCTGCAGCGGGCATGGGAGCTGCAGCATCGCGTGCTGGCCTCGGAATGCGTGACGCAGCACACGCTGTTCCGACAGGAAACACGCTGGCCGGGTTACTACTACCGTGCCGACCATCCGCGGCTCGACGACAAGGATTGGCACTGCTTCACTCTCTCTCGCTACGACCGGCAGACCGGCAGTTGGGAGATGGAGAAAGCGCCCGTGTATCACATCGTCGACTGAGCTGCGCATGCCGGAGCTGGTACCACCCCACGGTTCTGACGCGGTCAAACCGCTGCTGGCGCCCCTGGCGGCGCGCGCCGGGCAGCTCGAGCGAGCCGAGCGGCTCCCGAAAATTGCGCTCGACTCGCGCGCGGTCTCGGACGTGCTCATGCTGGGGATGGGCGCATACACGCCCCTCGATGGCTTCATGGGACAGGACGACTGGCGAGGAGCCTGCGTGGACATGAGACTGTCCACGGGGGTGTTCTGGCCGATCCCGATCACGCTGCCTGTTGCCCGGGATGTCGCGCAGCGGATCCAGGTGCAGGAAGAGGTGGCTCTCGTCGCGAGTGAAGGCGGGGAGATTCTGGCGATCCTGCAGGTGCGCGAGAAGTTCAGGATCGACAAGGCGATCGAAGCGAGGCACGTCTATGGCACCACCGATGCCGGGCACCCGGGAGTCGCCAAAGTCATGGCCCAGGGAGAAATCAACCTGGCCGGCCCGGTGTTGGTCCTGAGCGAGGGCGAATACTCCCGGCGATACCCGGCGCTCTACATCCGTCCGGCCGAGGCGCGGACTCTGTTCCGCGAGCGGGGCTGGTCGCGAGTGGCGGCCTTCCAGACGCGCAACCCCATGCACCGCAGCCACGAATACCTGGTGAAGATCGCGCTGGAAGTGCTCGACGGAGTCTTCATCCATCAGGTGCTCGGCAAGCTCAAGCCGGGGGACGTTCCCGCCGAGGTGCGTACCCGAGCCGTTCAGGCCATGGTCGACAACTACTTCCGGCCGGGCACTGTGGTCCAGGCAGGCTATCCCATTGAGATGCGCTACGCGGGTCCCCGCGAGGCGCTGCTGCATGCCCTCATCCGCCAGAATTTCGGCTGCTCACACCTCATCGTCGGCCGTGACCACGCGGGCGTCGGCCAATACTATGGTCCGTACGACTCGCAGCGGATTTTCGATCAATTGTGGGATGGCGCCCTTCAAACCCAGGCGCTGAAGCTCGAGGTCACTTTCTACTGCCGAAGATGCTACGGGATGGCGACGGCGCGGACCTGTCCTCATGATCCGCAGTTCCAGATCGCCATCTCCGGTACCCGGCTGCGGGAAATGCTGGCCACCGGGGTCGAGGTACCGCCGGAGTTCAGCCGGCCCGAGGTGGTCGCGATACTCGGGGAGTACTATAGAGGGAGGCAATCGGGAGAGATCGGCACCACGGCATGATCATCGCGCAGATATCCGACACGCACATCTCGCTCGACGCGGCCGACGCCGGCTGCAGAGCTGCGGATCTCGGGCGTACGCTCGCGGATATCAATGCCCTCGATCCCGCTCCCGATGTGATCATTCACACCGGAGACGTCGTCCACGGTGGCCGCCGCGAGGATTATGCGGCGGCGGCTACCCTGCTCGCGACAGCGCGAGCACCCGTGTATGTCGCGGCAGGGAACCGCGATGACCGGGAAAATCTGCGTCACGCGCTTTCTCGCTGGGTCCCGGCGGCCGACTCCGGGTTCCTCGATTATGGGGTGGAGGACCTGCCGGTGAGGCTGATCGCGGTGGACACCGTGAGCCCAGCCACCAACAAAGGGGACTTCTCCCCCGATCGGGCGCAAGACCTGGCGGCGCTGATCGAGGCGGAGCCGCGCAAGCCGATTGCGGTTTTCATGCATCATCCGCCATTCATGGTCTCGGTGGGGCCGGACCCCCTCAACTTCGTGACATCGCAGGCAATGGCGAGTCTGCAGCGGGCCCTCGAGCGATCGGGGCGCGTAGTGGCCGTCTTCTGCGGCCACGTACACCGCTCGACCTGGGGCCGCATCGGCGCCATCCCGGTGATGGTCGCGCCCTGCACGGCCACTTCGCTTCGCAAGGGCGACTTTCCGCCGCAGATGCAGAGCCGGCCCGTCTATCATCTTCACCGGCTGAATGCCGCCGGCGAGCTCGTCACCGAGGTCAGGATCGTCGCAGCCGCATCAAACTGATGTCCGCACCGGTGCGCTCGGTGACCACGATGGCTCAGGTCGCATCCGCCTTCTTCTCGATCTCCGCAAGCGTGCGCTTGGCGAGCAGATCGAGCGCGTCCACGACGGTGCATCCCCAGAGATGCAGGGGGCTGAGAACGCTGAGATCCGTACAGCCGATGAGCAATGTGTGAGCGCCGCGGGCGACGAGAGATTTCGCCACGCCGAGGACACTCGAACGGGCGTCTTCCTCCCCCTTCTTGATGGCGTAGATCGCACCCATCAGTGTCTCCTGCTCCTTCTCGTCCGGCACCATGAGCAGGCTGTTGCGCGTCGCGAAGGCCTTCTGGAACAGTTTCATCTCGAGCGTGGTGGTGGTCGCGAGAAGGCCCACCGGCCCGTTGGCGCCGGACCCCGCTCCCAGGGCGTCGGCGACGATATCCGGCATGCGGATCAGCGGAATACCGGCGTCCTCTTCGAAAGACTCGACATAACCGTGAGCGGTGATACAGGCCATGACGCAAAAATCAGCGCCGGCTTGCTTGAGGCTGCGCCCCATCAGCGCGATCGCGGCGCCCGGATCGGGACCGGCCCCGCGCCAGGCCTCGTTCCGGTCCGGCACCGCAGGATCGATGCTCACCAACAGCGCCGGACGTGACTGCTCGCGGCGGCCGCGCGAGAGGGCGTAGAATTTCTCCAGGAAAACGAGCGTCGCCTCGGGGCCCATGCCCCCGAGCACGCCGGCCCGCCGTGATTTCGCGCGAGATCCTTTCACGCCCGTGTGCCGGGACCCTGAAGGTGATCGCCGTAAGCGAACAACGCCGGCCAGCCGCCGGTGTGCCAGAACAACACCCTTTTGCCCTTGGTGAGGTCCCTGCGCCGGATCATGCCGATCAATCCCGCCGCGGTCTTGCCCGTATACACCGGGTCGAGCAGGACCCCTTCCTCGCTGGCAAAAAGTCGGATGGCCTCGATCGTGCGCTCGTCGGGGATCGAATAGCCCGGCCCGACCCAATCATCGCCGACGTTCACCCATTCCGCGGGAACCGTCGCCTTGCTTTCCAGGAAGGCGAGGGTCTCGCCCGCGAGCGACTCGATATGTGCTTTCTGTACCGCTGTCGGGTGGCGCGTGCTCACTCCCAGCAGTCTTCCGGGAAAGCCGAACAGCGCTTTGCCGGCAAGCAGCCCGCCGTGCGTGCCGCCGCTGCCGCTTGCGACCACGATATCGTCGAAGGAGAGATGATCTTTGGCGCATTGGCCAAGGAACTCCAGCATGGACGCCGCATAGCCCGATGCGCCGAGCGGGTTCGACGCGCCCCCGGGGATGAAGTAAGGCTCGACCCCCGTGTCACGCCGGACGGTCTCGCGCGCTTTGGCAATCGACGCCTTGATGTCGGAGCCGAAGGGCGAAACGAAGATGCCCTTCACACCGAGCAGGTGAAACAGCATGTTGTTACCGCTCGCCTGGGGCGAGTAACTGCCCTTGACCCGCTCCTCGATGACGAGATAACAATCCAGCCCTTCGCGTTTCGCGGCGGCGAGAGTCAGACGGCAATGATTGGACTGTACGGCGCCGACTGTCATGACGGCTTTGGCGCCAGCCTCGAGCGCGGCAGCCATGACATATTCGAGCTTGCGCGTTTTGTTGCCGCCGCCGGCAAGTCCAAGCTGATCGTCACGCTTGATCCAGATTTCCGGACCGCCCAGGGATTTGCTCAGCCGCGGCAATGGTTCCAACGGCGTGGGGAATTCCGTGTAAGTCCGGCGCGGCAACTCAAATAGCTTCATGTTGTTCTCCAGTTCGATTCTCCGGACTACTGCGGCGGTGGCGTCCGGAATCGTGCACAAAAATCTACGCCTTGCAATTTCGCGAGTCTGTGGGCTCTGAGCGCGAGCACAACCGAAAGAAGAGTGGCCACGGCGAGCTGAAACCAGGGCTGCAGATACCAGGGGGTGCCGCGCTCGTAGATCACGGACACGGCGAGGACCACGCCGATCGCAACTGCGCATACGGCCATCACCTGCACGAGCCCGCCCTGCGTGCACTGCGGCGCGAACTCGCGCCTCTGCCGCCAGCGCGGCCACCATGCGAGCAGCATGGTGGCGAGTCCGAGTCCCGCGAACACGAGCGCAATGCTGATCGCGCGCAGCGCCACGCCGATCTGCCAGCCGCCAAATACGGCGTCGAACAGGAAAATGCTGCCGATGACGGCCGAAAGGACTACCGCGGCCGCGGGCGCATGGGCCGTATTGGTGCCGGCGAGCCCCAGCGGCACGAAACCGTCCTGGGCCCAGGCAAAAAGAAAGCGGCTGGCGTCGAGTAACTGCGGCGCGATGGTTTTGACGACTACGACCGCCACGAGCACATTCAGGAAGATGTCGACGGTGGGGGGCGTGAGCATCCCAACCAGCGCGGGCGTCGTGAGGAGGTCGCCGTGGCCCGATTTGACGATAGGCAGTGCACTCCACCACGGCACGGCGTGAAACAGCGCGTAGGAAACCAGCGTGTAGAGCACGAGGGCGATCGCCCAGCCGGCGACGATGCCGCGGGGCATGTTCCGCCGTGCGTCAGCCACTTCGCCGGCAAGCGAGGTGGAGGCATCCAGCCCGCCATAGGCGAACATGAACAATCCAATCACGGAAACGAACGCCGCCATCGAAGGATGTGAAGGCCGCGGCGTGACATGAATCCCCGCGACGGCACTGATCCTGGCGACGGCGCTCGAAGGCGTCGCCGCAAAGCCCGCCACGATGACGATGGTGGCCGCAACCACCACCAGCACACCGGCCGCGTAGATCAGATAGCCGTAGTTCTTGACGCCGCTCACGTGCAGGGCCGTGAGCAGCCATATCGCGGCCAGACCCGTCACCAGGTGCCCCGTGGGTGTGGTGAACCATTGTGTGGCAAATCCGCTTGCATGCGCCGCGTCGCCGAGAAACGTGCCGGTCGCATACGCCAGAAAGCCGATCGCGCCGCAGATGCCCACGAACCAGAGGAACGCGATGGCAAAGCCGGCGTATGGGCCGAGCCCGCGCGTAAGCCATACGTACGTGGCGCCCGCCCGCGGCATCACCACGGAATACCGGACGAAGAGCACGACTTGCGGAATGAGCACGAGCCCGGCGACCAGCATCGCCAACGGAACCAGGCTCTCCGCGCCCGGATACGTCTCGAGGCTGTGAGGCATCACGAAGTTGATGCCGCTGCCGTATTCCTGGGCCACGGCGGATAACGCCACCACGACGACCCCGACGGCGCGGACCAGTCCAGTGCCCGCGGGGACCCGTTGCTCTTGCGCCGCGGCTTGCATCCCGTCGACTTGCATTGGCATCAGCGGCGGACACCCACATCGGAGTCGCGCAGCCCGCCGTAACTCTCGTGTATCAAAAACTCATCGATGCGAGTCATGCAGCCGAACAGGCCGACGCTTCCGCCGGTATGCAGAAACAGGATGTTTTCGTCCCTCTTGAAGTGCTGCCTGTTGGCAATCAGCCCTATCAGGCGGTCCATGGCCCTGCCTGTATAGATGGGATCCAGCAATATGCTCTCGTATCGCGCCACCGTGGCGACGGCCGCGAGCGCGCCGGGCATTGGGATGCCATGCGTATCGCCGAACTGGTCGGAGTCGACCGTGACATCACTCCTTGGGGGAGTCTGCTCGAGGCCGAGATGCGCTGAGGTGTGGCGGACCAAGTCGTATACCTTCTGTTCCTGGGCCAACTTCGGCAGCCCTATGCCAATGCCGAGAACCGGAATCCTGATGTCCGCGAGCTGAAACCCGACGATCAGGCCAGCCTGCGTGCCGCCACTGACTGTAGCATGAACGAGTCGGTCGATCCGCAACCCCTGCTCCCGCAGCTGATTGGCGATCTCGAAGGCGCAGTTCACGTAGCCGAGCGCTCCTATGGGGTTGGAACCACCCCCCGGGATGACATGCGGGTGCTTGCCGAGAGCCTCGTATCTGTTTGCCAGGCTGCGCGCCGCCGACTCCAGGTCGGTTCCGGCGGGAAACCGATGAATATCCGCGCCATACAACCGGTCCAGCAGCACATTGGCCGATCCCGAGTAGAGCCTGTCGTCGCCCTCGGCCCTGTCTTCCAGGGCCAGGGCGCATCGCATGTTCAGCTTGCTCGCGATGGCGGCGGTCTGGCGGGCGTGATTGGACTGGATCGGGCCCGATGTGATGACCACATCCGCCCCTTCGGAAATGGCATCTGCCATCAGGAATTCCAGCTTCCGCGTGCTGTTGCCCCCGGTCGCGAGCCCCGTGCAATCGTCCCGCTTTATGAACAGATGGGGCCCGCCCAGATAGCGCCCCAATCGGTCCATCGGCTCCAACGGCGTCGGCAAGTGAGAGAAGTGCAGCCGATCATGTCTACCGGTTGGATTCACGCATACCGCCAGTCGTCGCTCAGAGCAGCAGCAATCGGGTTTCATAGTAGACCGCGACGGAAACGCAGTGGTTTCCAATCCGGAATTTCTCTATTCCAACTTCGACTGAGCCTCCGCCGGCGATTTGTGCAATCCTGAACACGCTTCCGCAGTGATTGAAGATCTGCAGGGGTGGGAGACGGGGCGGGGCGCAAATCGCCTGGCCCGGCGGGAGTCGAGTCTTGGGTGTCGGGATATCCCAGAGGCCATCCATAAGGGATAGGAGCTTCATCCGTGAATAGAACCCTAGGAGCTTCGTCCGTGAATAAAACTGTTCATCGCGGTGTCCAATACGCATTGATTGGCTGCGCCCTGTCGGCGTTGGCCGCCCCGGCTGTTTTCGCTCAGACCGCACCGGCGGCCAGCGGTCCGGCCGCCGAGCCGGCCCAGTCCGGGCCGGCCAATGGCGCCGTGACCGAACCCGCACTCGCGGAATTGACTACGGTAGTCGTTACCGGAACTCACATCATGCAGTCGAGCGCCGGGGAAGCGCAGCCCATCCAGAGCATTTCGGCCAACCAGATTCTCCAATCCGGCTATACGAACGTCTCCACGGTGCTGCAGAACATTCCTCAGGCGGGCGCCTCTCTCACGTCGGAGGAACAATCCGACAGCAGCAACGGTGACGCAACAACGATCGACCTGCGCTACCTCGGCGCCAGCCGCACTCTGGTGCTGATCAATGGCCAGCGATGGACCCCCCAGTTGAACGGGCAGGTGAATCTGACCGCAATACCCGCTTCCATGATCGAGCACGTCGATGTCCTGCAGGACGGGGCCTCGGCGATCTATGGCTCCGATGCCATCTCGGGTGTGGTGAACATCATCATGAAGCGGGACTTCAACGGCGCCGAGGCTCATGCCTACTACGGCGCGTATGACGAGCCCGGCACCAGTCCGGACGGGAGAACCCAGGAATACGACTTCACCATCGGCAAGGGCGATGAGCACTCCGGCATCATGTTTGCCGCCGAATTCCAGCAGAACAGCGCGGTCTTCGCGCAAAATCGCTACGAAAGCGCCCCCGGACCCTTCACGCAGACGACCTACCTGCCCGGCTTCGACCCGCCGACTCTGACCATTCAGAGCCCGGCGCTCGCCAAGCAGACGATCGGCAGCGGCACCTGCACCAAGGCGGGCAGCTGCCAACTGCAGGCGGCGGGCGGGCCGAACTACGACCCGACGCTGGGTAACTTCACCGGCGAGTTGTTCAACACGGCGTACGAGCCCAGCCAGTTCATGATGCACAAGCCGGACGAGAACCAGTCTCTCTACCTCAGTGCGCACTATCAGCTCGCGAAGAACGTCACCTTCACCACGCTGGCCGCATACAACGCCGAAGACTCCCTGGGTCAGATCTCATCCGCCTGGAGCGCCGGCTCCGGCGGAGCGTACCAGGTGTATGGCGCCGGCTACGGCATCGGCGCAAACAACCCGTACAATCCGTTTGGTGTCGACCTGGTGGGAAATCCTGCCCAATACTGCCCGGACGGCAAGACGCTCGGCGGAGTGGCAGTGCCCTCGTGCACCCCGAACTACCTGCTGACCCAATTCAGCGAAACGATACCGCCCGTCTACGACCGCATTTCGCGCGACCACATCGACACCACCACGTTTCGCATGGGTCTGAACGGTGTCTTCAATTTGATCGGCAGCAAATGGAACTGGCAGGTCGGCTACAACTACGGCAAGACCTACGACACGGCGCAGGATACGGGATTCACCAACAACGAGAGGCTCGCGGAGCAGCTGGACTCTCCCGGGATACAGCAGTGCAACGGGCCGGGTCAGTCGGCGCCGGGCAGCAGCGGCACCTGGGACCAGATCAATGGCAAGTACTATCAGATCCTCATTCCCGGGTGTGTGCCCGTCAACCCCTTCGGAGGCTTCAATTCGGTAACGGGTGAAAGCGCCGTTACGCCGGCCATGGCTGCCTGGAATCAGGCGGCCGAGAACTTCATAACCTCGGTGACGATGCGCGATCTGACCGGAGACATCACCGGCAGGCTGATCAACCTGCCCGGGGGCCCGCTGGCCATCGCGGCAGGCGCGGAGTCCCTGCAGGATCAGGGATCGGAGATACCCGGCAACCTGCTGCAGGAGTGCCTGACGACGCTGAGGTGTATTCAACCGACCTTCGGCCGGACATGGACCTATGCCGAGTACCTCGAGCTGAACGTTCCGGTGTTCAAGGACCTGCCCTTCGCCAAGGCGCTCAGCATCGACCTGGCGGACCGGTGGTCGCAGTTCCGCTGGCAGGGCGGCACGCCGGGCACTCCGGAAGCCGGGCTCAAGAATGGCACTTCGTCGAGCACCGGGCGCATCCAGCTCCGCTGGCAGCCCATCTCCGACCTGGTGGTACGTGCGAGCTGGGCGCAGGGTTTCCGCGCCCCCAGCATCAGCGATCTCTACAACTCCGGCGGCGCGAGCTACAACATCCTGCAGGATCCCTGCGCGCCCGCGTCGCAAGGCGGCAACCTGGTTGCCGGCACACCCCTGCCCGCGGGTTGCCTGGGCGTCCAGCATGAGCAGAACGGAACCCGCATCCAGACGGCGACCGGCGGCAATCCGTTGCTCACGCCGGAGAAGGCCATCTCCCGCAGCGCCGGATTCACCTACAGCCCGCATTGGATCGACGACTTCAGCTTCGGTGCGGACTACTATGATATCGACCTGACCAACGAGATAGGCACCGTCCCGGCCCAGTACATCCTCAACGAGTGCTATGTCAAGCAGAGCCCG
>Ga0134126_10012970_pt1 | contig 10526 bp, 9 predicted proteins | sample KB31752_FD_96881 | JGI IMG/M metagenome (GOLD analysis project Ga0134126, IMG submission 96881) | Terrestrial soil microbial communities with excess Nitrogen fertilizer from Kellogg Biological Station, Michigan, USA - KB3-175-2 | ecosystem: Environmental > Terrestrial > Soil > Unclassified ...
GACCCGTTTATTACGCCAATCTCACCCGCCTTCACGCTGGTAATGTCGATCGAAAGGCGAGAATACAATTCTCCCTGCGCATGCTGCTTGCGGCCATCGCCGTCGTGGCGGTCACGTTGTCGCTGTATCGGCTTGGGCGAGTTGGTGCGGCCATTTCCTACACGCTCGTAGCGTTCCTGGTGTTTATTGTTGGGCCGATTGTGATTGTGGGCCAACGTAGTCCTCTATGGATTGCAATGGTCGCTGCGCTGTTCGTCGTATGTATCGGCGTCCTTGCCTTTCTCGTCGCTGCGCACGCGTGCTGATCTCAATCTCTTAGACTTCACGGGCACATCGAGGCGTACGATTGCCCCTGCGGACAAGGCGGACGGGTCATGCGGAATACCAACGCGGACATTCTGTGAACCTATGGCAACGTACAGCATTCTGAAACGCGTGCTTCTTGGGCCGCAGCATCACGCCACGGGCAAGACGCGGCACTACCACGGGGAAGCGGCGCTGCCACAGCCTTCGGAGTTGCTCATAGCGCAGTATGCCGGCGATCCGGGATTTTATCTGCTCTATTTCGACGCGAGCGGCAACGAACTGACGGACACTTACGACGACAGCATTGACGAGGCGATGACACAGGCGGATTTCGAGTTTGAGGTAAAGCCAAGCCATTGGCAGGATGCTGCTGGCTAACCTGCGAAGCGGAGATCAGCGGGTCGGGAGTCTTTGTTGACGTGCGATGGCGGCTTGGATAGTCCGCCGCGATGCCACGAAATCGCCGGGGCGGCCGGCCTCCCTTTAATCCTCGTTAGTCCCTCCGGCCCCGAACCTTCGGCCGCTATCGTCGACCTTGCCCCGCCCGGGCGATATGTTTCTGGGCGATGTCCGCGGCTGTTCCCACGATTCGCCTCACGATTCCGCACGCCGTGCGATCGTGCTGCGGCGGCCAAGCCGAGCTTTGCGCCTGGCTGCCGACAGCGTGCGCGGCCTGCTCGCGCAATTGTCGCAAGAGCACTCGCAGCTACATCGGAGCTGTGCGACGAGCGAGGCGAAATCCGGCCGCACATCAAGGATCTTCGTGACTCGCCCGTTATTTGCGGTGACCCAAATGGGCCTTTGGCACGCGGCTTGCACTTCTCATGGTTTTTGAGAGCCCTAGATTCTTAGCAACTCGGTTAGCCATCGAGGAGTCAGCCATGTCAATGCACAAAGGAAAAGCTGCTCTCTCGGCGCACGAGCATGAAGCCAAGCCGGAAGACAGCAGCGAAACCAAACGCCACGAGGAAGAAGAACAGCACCCGGTCGCCGTGGCCGCGACGGCCGCGGGCGGCGGCATCGCCGGCGCCGCCATCGGCGCGGCCGGCGGGGCGATCGCCGGGCCGATCGGGGCTGCCGCGGGCGCGGCGGTCGGTGCGATCCTGGGAGGGATGGCGGGAAAGCAAATCGCCGAATCGTTCACGCAGGAGGACATTTACTTTCGCGAGCACTTTCCCGAGCAGCCCTACGTGAGGCCCGAGCACAAATACGAGGATTTCGAGCCTGCATACCGTTACGGCTGGGAAGCCGGAGAGCGCTTCGAGGGGACGTATTTCGAAGAGATCGAGCCGGAGTTGCAGCGCGGCTGGACCACCGCCAAGCCCTCGCTGCCGTGGGAAGAAGCGCGGCTGGCGGCGCGCGACGCCTGGGACCGGCGCCGGCAACGCTTGCTCGACGCCACCGAGCGGCCCAGCGAGGTCACCCAACCGCCCGTCGAAAAAGATCAAGCCGTGATTCGCGATGAAGAGTGACCGCGCCCCTTTTCAAGCGGCCCGCCGCCCTTGATACTGAGCGCATGCGATTGGGAGTTTTCGGCGGCACGTTCGATCCGGTCCACTACGGCCATTTGCTGTTGGCAGAATTGTGCCGCGAGGCATGCCGGCTGGATCAAGTCTGGTTCGTGCCCGCCGCGTCGCCGCCGCACAAGCAACGACAGGGGCTGACGCCCGCCGCGCGGCGGGTCGAAATGCTCGAATTGGCGACCGGCGGCCACGAGGCATTTGCCGTTTCGCGGTTGGAGGTCGAGCGGGGCGGAGTGAGCTTCACTGTCGACACCTTGGCGCAACTCAAAGCCGAGGCGCCCGATCGCGAACTGTTTTTCTTGCTGGGCGCCGATTCGCTCAGGGATTTGCCGCAGTGGCGAGAGCCGCGGCGAATTTGCGAACTGGCGCTGCCGGTGATTGTCGGCCGGTCGGGGGCGCCGCCCCCCGATCTGGGCGCGCTGGCGCCTCTCGTGTCGCCCGAACGTCTCGACGAAATTCGCCGGAACCAAGTGCAGATGCCGGAGATCGGCCTCAGCAGCCGCGACTTCCGTCGCCGCGTCGCAGCGGGGTTGAGCATTCGCTACCAGACGCCGCGGGCCGTCGAGAAGTACATCGAGGCCGCCGGACTGTATCGCGGCGAAAGGCCGGAATGAGGACTGAGGGAATCTCGGCCCCGCTCCCCGCCCACCCAGCCCCCTCACGCTCACGCGGCTTTTTTCTCGGGAATCAGCCGCTTCAACGAAGGCGTCAAATCCAACGTCGTCGCCCGAGGTTCTCGCCGAAGGACTTCAACGACCAGTTGCAACTGGTCGGGCGGGCTTAGCGCCAGATCGACAAAGATCCACTTCTGGCCCTGGATTTCGCAATCTCCGCCGCCGCTGCCGCCGAGCCACTCTTGGCGAATTTTGTAACCCAACCGCTCGGCCGCCCGCAGCGCGTGATCCAGCAAGTCCGCCGTGTGCATCCCAGCTTCTCCAATTCGCCAACTTCCTTGGCAATTAGGACTTACGTCGCGAGATTATACTCGTTGCCGTTTCAGTTGCCCAGATGAAAGCGACGATGCCATTGGTAGCCATGAACGGACCGCTTGGAAACGTTGAAGACCGGCGAGGGGAAACCAGACGCATGACTACGGACAGCGCCGGCGAGCTTAGCCCGGAAGAGCAAATCGCGATGCTCAAGGAGCAACTGGCCCACGCCCAGCGCCTGACCGCGCTCGGCGAACTGGCGAGCACGACGACTCATGAGTTCAACAACGTGCTGATGACGATCATCAACTATGCCAAGATGGGGATGCGGCACAAAGACCAGGAAACCCGCCAGAAGGCCTTCGAAAAGATCTTCGCCGCCGGCAACCGCGCCGCGAAGATCACCAACACCGTGCTGGGCTTCGCGCGCAACCGCTCAGGATCGTTCGAGCCGACCGACATGGTCAAGCTGATCGACGACTCCCTGCTGTTGCTCGAACGCGAGATGAACAAGTACCGGATCGCAGTCGAACGACAGATCGAGCCGACCCCGTTGGCTCTGGCCAACCCGAATCAGATTCAGCAAGTGCTGCTGAATTTGTTGATCAATGCCCGGCAGGCCATGCCCGAGGGTGGCCGGGTCGTGATCCGCCTCGGCTGCGAGCCGGCTTCGGGGATGGTCGAATTGATGGTCCGCGACAACGGCTGCGGCATTGCGCCCGACGCCTTGCGGCGGATCTTCGAGCCGTTCTTCAGCACCAAGAAAGGCCCCGACGCCAGCGGCAAAGGCGGCAGCGGCCTGGGGCTTTCGGCCTGCCGCGACATCATCGAAGCGCATCACGGGCGAATTCGGGTCGAAAGCACCGTCGGCAAAGGGACGGCCTTCACGATCAAGCTCCCGCTGGCGGCCGAGTCGCCGAGCGCCGCCGCTACGGCCCGGACGGCTCAGGCGTCGGCGGCGGTCGATAAAACACCGGCATTCGGCGCCACGCCGGCGGCAAGATTCCCAACCGGCTCATCAACTGGTTGATGATGAACTGCTCGGCCGCCGGATCGCGGCCTTGCGGAATCCAGCCCGTCACCACCGGCTGCTCCGTCACGATCGTCTTGGTGTGCCGCTGCGAGGTGTCGTATCGCAACGTGCCGGCGGCGGCCGTGGAATAGAGCGGGCGCGGCACGTCTTCAAGATCCTTGAAGACGTTCACTTCCACGGTGAATCCGCCGTTGACCGCGACGACGTGAACCTCCGCCTTGCGGCGCATCGACTGCAACGTGCTTTCCAGCTTGTCGTAGAAGGTGACCGTGTCGCTGCGCCACGGTTCGAGCCAGCCGGCGCTGAGTTCGAAGTGCGTGTCGATCCGGCCCTCGGTCAGGGTGTTTTGCCCCGTTTGCGGATCGTAGACCAGCCGCACGCGTTCCTCGCGGTCGATTGTGTACGAATCGTCGACGACATCGACCAGCGTGTTCCACAGGCGCTCGCTGTCGGCGATCGGCACGAAGGCGGGATTCGGCTGGGGGATGACGAACACCGGCGATGCGCAGCCCGAGAGCGCACAGCAGGCAAGCACAGCGGTCCAGCCGATTCGCCGCATCAACAAATCCGTCGAGGCGCAGTTTCGTCGCCGCCCCTGGAGATGGAAATGATTTCAGAAATGGCCCGTCGCAAAGTTTCGGGGGCGGCAGTTTGGCAAGAAGTCGCGACGGCCGCAAGGCCGGATGCGGGGGTTGGGATTGGTGGTTGGGGCTTAGAGCCTGGCCCGCGAACTCCCTCTCCCTCCGGGAGAGGGCTGAGGTGAGGGCGGGTTGATGAGGCGATTCTCCCTCACCCTAGCCCTCTCCCAAAGGGAGAGGGGATTTTATTCCGGCATAGCGACCAGTCCTCGGATAGCCTCTTAGGACCGGACGGCGAAGTGAGGCAGCTTAGGAAAGATGCGTCAATCTCGGTCAACCTTTTCGCATCCAAAGAGAATCGCAATGCCTGCTCCGCCAAGCCGACCTCTGGGTAAGATCAGGACGAGCCTCGTTCTCGGCAATCTGCCCGGTGCCAAGCCCGGCGGACACGCGAAGACGGCCATTTTTCGTTGGCAATCTTCGACATAAAGTGGCCGCCTTCGACATGAAGCGGCCCCCTCGATGCTCGCGGCCGACATTCCGCGCCGAGGAAGCGCAGGCTGGGCTTTTTGGGGCAAATCCACGACGGTGAAACTTTTTCCCGGTTCGGGCGTCTAAAGGGGCAGAACGACCTATCACCCGCAGCCGGTTTAGGGAGGCCTTCGCCATGTTTCGCGCCCTCTTCGAGCGCTCGCCCCGCGGTTCATTTTGGCTCCATTGGTTGTTGGTGGCGTGGGCGATCGGCGGCGCGCTGTTGCTGCTGCCCGACAGCCTGCTGGCCCAGGGGCTGCTGGTCAACGTGAACGTCAGCCAAAGCGTGCGACTGCCGAGGATGACACCCGTCGGCACCGTGGCGACGCCCGCCACGAGCAGCTACAAGCTCAAGGAGATCGACGTTCACGCCAAGCTGTTCGACCAGGTCGCCAAGGTGCAGGTCTCGCAATCGTTCGTCAACACGGGCAGCGTACAGATGGAGGTCTGCTTCCTGTTTCCGCTCCCCTACGACGGCGCGATCGACCAGTTGACGCTCTTGGTCGACGGGAAAGAGTTCCCCGCCAAGCTGCTGGCCAAGGACGAGGCCCGGCGGACGTATGAGGCGATCGTGCGGAAGAACAAAGATCCGGCGCTGTTGGAATGGATCGGCACGGGGATGTTTCAGACCAGCGTCTTTCCGGTCCCGCCCGGCGCCGAGCGCAAAGTGACGCTGCGATACTCTCAGTTGTGCCGCAAGAGTCACAATCTGACGGATTTCCTGTTCCCCCTTTCGACGGCCAAATACACCTGCCAACCGGTCGAAAAGCTGAAGATCGAGGTCGCTATCGAAAGCCAAGGCGACATCAAGAACGTCTACAGTCCGACGCATGCCATCGAGCTGAAACGCGACACACATCACGCCACGGCCATCTTCAAGGCCGAGAACCAAACGCCAAGCTCCGATTTCCGGCTGTTGTTCGACATCGACTCGGGCAAGCTCGGCACGAGCGTGGTGTCGTACCGGCCGAAAGCCGACGACGACGGCTATTTTCTGCTGCTGACCAGCCCCGAGATCAAGCGCGACCCGGCCGAGCGGCCGAAAAAGACGGTGCTGTTCGTCGTCGATCGCTCGGGCAGCATGTCGGGCGTCAAAATCGAGCAGGCCAAGGGGGCGTTGAAGTTCGTGCTCAACAACCTGCGCGAGGGGGATCTGTTCAACGTCATCGCCTACGACAGTGCGGTCGAGTCGTTCCGGCCCGAGCTGCAAAAGTTCGACGATGAGACGCGCAAAGCGGCGCTCGGCTTCGTCGAAGGCCTCTATGCCGGCGGGAGCACCAACATCGACGGCGCGTTGACGACCGCGCTGGCCCAATTGCAGGATTCGGGCCGGCCCAACTACGTGTTGTTCATGACCGATGGCCTGCCGACGGCCGGCGAGCGGAACGAAATGAAGATCGTGGCCAATAGCGAGACGAACAACCGCGTGCGGGCGCGGATTGCGGCCTTTGGCGTCGGTTACGACGTCAACAGCCGGCTGTTGGACAAGCTGGCGCGTCAAAACTCGGGGCAGAGCGAGTACGTGCGGCCCGACGAAAACATCGAGGAGCGCGTCAGCCGGCTCTACAACAAGATCGAGGCGCCGGTGATGACCGACGTAGCCATCAAGTTCGCCATTGACGAACTGCCGACCGAGGCGGGCGAGCCGGTGAATCGGCTTTACCCGAAGAAGGTCTTCGATTTGTTCGAGGGGGACCAACTCGTGTTGGTCGGCCGCTACAAGCGGCCGGGCGCGGCGAAAGTGACGGTCGCGGGCAATGTCGGCGGCAAGCGACAAAGCTTCGATTTTCCCGCCGAACTGACCGCCCAGAGCAAGGACGAAACTTTCGCCTTCGTCGAGAAACTTTGGGCGTTGCGGCGCGTCGGCGAGATTATCGACGAATTGGATCTGAAGGGACAGAACCAGGAACTGGTCAAAGAGCTGGTCGAACTTTCCACGCGACACGGCATCATGACGCCTTACACTTCCTTCCTGGCCGACGAAAACGTCGACCTGCGCGGGCTGGCCCAGAACGCGACCACGGCCCGCTCCCGGCTTGGCGCCTTGAGCGAAGCCGAAGGGCGAGGCGGCTTCGAGCAGCGCGATTTCAAGGGCCGCTTGCAAGCCGCCAAGCAAGCCGCCCCCGGACAAGCCGCCGGAGAGCGTTTCTACTATCTTGACAGGAGCGGCGGCTCTGGCATCGCGGCGGGGGGCCGCGGGGCGGGGGCCGCGAAACCCTCGCTGCGCCTCTCCGTAAGCGGAGTGGCGCCAGGCCTGCAGTCCGCCGCGGGCGCGGAGCTTAGCGAGGCCGCGCCCCAAGCAGCGGTCAAACAGGTCGGCGCCAAGGCGTTCTATCGCCGCGGCAAGCGCTGGGTCGATGCCGACGTGACCGAGGAGCAAGAGAAAAAGTCGATCCGTTTGAAACAATTCAGCGATGACTATTTCAAGCTTGCCGAGCAACACGGCGGCAAACTGTCGCAATACCTCGCCTTCGACGAGGCCGTGCTCGTGAATCTCGACGGCCAGGCCTATCTGATCGAGCCGGAGGAATAGGCGACGGGCGGCGGAAAGCCGCGGCGCGCCGCACGCAGATTCCTCCGGGCGGCCGCGCGGGAGGCGCCAGATCGACGCTCGGGGTTTCGACTCCCCCGAAGCGGCCGGGAGCGTTGACGAACTCCCCGGCGAGTCTTAGGATCTGCCTGTAGGGATACATGGCGCCGCCGCATTCGCCGATGGCTGGCGAAAAGCGGCCTTTCATCACTTCTCTTTCAACATGGAAAGGGGGAACGCTCCGATGCCATTGTTTGAAATCGAGACGGAGTCGCACATCATCATTACCTGGGCGCAGGATCAGGACGCCGCCGCCGACGTCGTCGCCGACGCCTATCCGGGCGAGCGCGTGCTCCGGCTCACCAAACGGCCGCGAGATACGTGGGTCATTTCCAAAAGCGCTCTCGGGATCCACGGCGAAGTCGACATCTGCCACACCGCGCGCGACTGCCTCTCCAAGGCCGCCGGCGACAAGGTCCACGCGATTCGGCTCTACATGCACGAAACCGGCTCCGATCTGGAGCGCGCCCGGAAGGTCATCGAATCGAACATGGTGATGGGCTGGTAGACCGGCCCTGCTCGCCCGATGCTTCTTGCGTCGCGGGCGGACGGCGCGCCCTATTTTTCTTTTGCATTCGCGACTTTCGCCATTATAAATGGGCGCCGAGACGACCGGCGCCGCGCATGGCGGTTCATGCCGGCGGCCGGCAAAGTCTTCGCGAATCTGTTGGAGGATGCCATGTCGCGTCGCTCGGTTGCCGCCGTTTTGTTCTCCGTGGTTTTGTTCGCGGCCGCGCCGCACATCGCCCTCGCCCAGAGAGGACTGCGGGCGGAGGGGCAGAGACAAGGCGGCGAAGCCGCCATTCTGAACGAAGTGTTCAACGACGTGGGCGGCTTATTCCAAGGCATGAATCAAGGCGGCAACAATCAAGGCCCCCGCAACTATCCCTCGAATCGCTATCCTTCCAACGGCTACCCCTCCAACCGCTATCCGTGGAACGGCTACGACAACGATTACAACAACGGATACTACAACAATAACAACAACGGCTACTATCCCCAGAACAACAACTACTACCCGCCGTCCGGCTACAACGTGCAGCCGACGATCCCTTACCCGAACACGGTTCCGGTTGCCAAGCCGGCGGCGCCTGTCAAACCGCGGCCCAACGCTCTGCCGAAACCGCTGGCTCTGGCGCCGGTCAAGAACGTGGTCCACGGATTGACGAGCCACGGATTGACGACTTCCGACATTCACGATTGGCACGATCAAGCGGCGGACAAGGTGAACGATGACGTCAACGTGCTGCACGGCTTTTTGCCGAACAATGCGCAGCAGACGATCCTGCTCAACACGACCGGCCTGGGGCCGGCCGACGTCGCGAAGGCGAAGGACTTGATCGCCCAGGGTGATGCGGACGGTCTCAAGCAGCTTTTTCAGGATAACAACGTGGCGGCCCAGAACGCCGATCCGCTGTTGCAAATCGCGGCGGCCCAATCGGCGCTCAACGGCCTCAAAGACAAGGCCCAACAGGGCGACGCCACCAACGCCGACGTGGCCCAAACCGTGGCGGCTCTGCAACCCTTTGTCGCTCCCGGCGGGGCCCAGCAGGCCGACTCGGCGATCAGCGACATTTTGATCAGCAGCAAGTTGATTGACGCGCTCAATCATGCCCATCCAGGCAACAACCCGATTCCGGGCGGCGGCGCCTTGGTGTTCGTCGTGCCGGGCCTGGCCCAGGGCCTCGTGTATCCGCTGGGCAATGGCGCGGTGCTCGCCGGCGGAAACTTGCCCGACGATAGCGGCATCAGCGTCTTCCGGGGCGGCGTCGCCCAGGCGACGGGCCTGAGCGTCGGCGCCGGCGGACCGCTGCCGCCGGCCAGCGGCGCCGGCGTCGCCAGCGGCGTGCTGCTGACCAACGACGGGTCCACGGCCGTCAATTACACGGTCAACGAGCAGCACTTCGCTTTGCAGCCCGGCTACAACCAGGCCCTGCCCGACGGCACGACCTGGACCGTGGCCTTCGACAAGGGGGCCGGCGCGGGAGAAACGCGTTACAGTCTGGCCTTCGGTACGTATGCGTTCACGGTAAAGGAAAAGGGTTGGGAGCTGTACAAGAAGACCTACAAGGTTTCGCTCGACAACAGCGGCAACTCGCAAGATTTCAGCTACGTCGTCGGCGGCAAGCCGCAAACGCTGGCCGCCGGCCAAGCCCAAGAGTTGACGGCCACTTATCCGATCGTGGTGCGTTTCGACGACGGCGCCGGCCAAACCATCGCGCGCCGGTTGGAAATGGGCACGGTCAACGTGGCGCTTACGCCCGACGGCAATTCGCTCGATTTGTTCGCCGCGACCGACGGCGGCGGGCAGCCTGACGCACCCGGCGAGGGCGACGTCCAAGTCGCCGAACCCGCGCCCGGCCGGCTGAACCTGTTCAGCAAAGCGGCGGGCGCTCGAGCTAGCGGCGTGCAATTGTTCGGCAATCGCAAGCGCGCCGCGGCGATCAAGACCACGAGTTCTGGCGCCAACTGAGGCGCGCGTTACGACAACAGCGCCGGGACGATTTTGGCGTGCGAAACTTCCACGTCGGTCAGGCTGTCGTTGCGGCCTTCGTGCGGATAGGCGAGCCGCGCGTGGTCGAGCCCCAGCGCATGAAGCAAGGTGGCGTGCAGGTCGTGGACGCCGACGACTTGCTCGACCGACCGATAGCCGAATGGATCGGTCTGGCCGTGAGCGTAGCCCGCCTTGAAGCCGCCGCCCGCCAGCCACAGCGAGAAGGCGTGGCGATTGTGATCGCGTCCGTCGCTGCCTTGCGAGACCGGCAGCCGGCCGAACTCGCCCGTCCAGAGCACGATCGTCGAATCAAGCAACCCGCGCTGCTTGAGATCTTTGACTAGTGCGGCGCTCGGCTGATCGGTGCGGGCGCAGAGGCCCTTGAGGCTTTCGGCGTTCTTGCTGTGCGTGTCCCAGGGTTGGCCGCTGAGAAAGACCTGCACGAAGCGCACGCCCCGTTCGACCAGCCGCCGCGCGAGCAGGCAGCGGCTGCCATATTCTTGCGTCGCCGGGTTGTCGAGCCCGTACATGCGGCGCGTGGC
>Ga0134126_10012971_pt1 | contig 10526 bp, 8 predicted proteins | sample KB31752_FD_96881 | JGI IMG/M metagenome (GOLD analysis project Ga0134126, IMG submission 96881) | Terrestrial soil microbial communities with excess Nitrogen fertilizer from Kellogg Biological Station, Michigan, USA - KB3-175-2 | ecosystem: Environmental > Terrestrial > Soil > Unclassified ...
CAAAAAACTTCGCGACAATCACGCCATGTGGAACAGCATTCGTAACCTGAAACATGTCACCTTCATCCCCCCCGGAGAGCTGCAAAGGATCAATGAGTATGTGGTCGAACACGCGGTAGCGCCCTATATCCTGCAGGCTGATATCGAAGAAGAATCCGAGGATACATTTTAAGACCTGAGAAAGAGAGATCAAGATATCCACCCGCGCCATCGAAGGCACGATCCGGCATTTCAATTCCATGGCGCCGGAAATTTCTGTAGGCCGGCGAAGAAAAGGACCCGCCCAATACGGTGTTCATAGGTTCCATCCTGCCGTCTATGCCACCGAGTCGTCTATTCGTTGATTTCCCACTAATTGCGCGGATGATTTTGGTAACTTAAAGGACCAAAACAAAGCTCATGAAACTCAAAATTCTGCTCATAGGAGCCATCCTGTCCTGGCATGCGGGATACACCCAAACCGGCCCGAGCCCAGGCCCGGCAAACTCCCAAAAGGACATAAATGCAAAAACAGTCAAGGCCTGGTATACCGCTTTCGAGAAAAAGGACTGGAATTCGATGCAGCAGATCCTCGCAGCCGGCTTCACCTTCTCCAGCCCGCTCGACGACCATATAGACATAAAGGCCTTCAAAGAAAGGTGCTGGCCAAACGCCTATAAGATCAAACGCATCGACGTCGACAAGTTCATCATCAATGGTGATAATGCCGTGGTGATCTCCAACGGTTATACCACCGAAGGCAAGCTATTCCGCAACTCCGACTATTTCAAGTTAAAGAACGGCAAGATCAGCGCCTACGAATGTTTTTTCGGACCCGGTGTAAACTATCCCAGTTCGGGTAAATAATCAACTATAAATACTTACCTATGGACCAAGGTTTGATGTGGCAGCTTAAACGGCTGTTCGAGGAACGAACGGGTTGGGGCGACAGCGATCAATGGGACAACCAGGATTTTCTGGAGCTGAGCAGAATGATCTTCGATCAAACGGGAATTGCTTTGAGTCACGTTACACTAAAGCGAATATGGGGCAGGGTCCGTTATGACAGCCTGCCCCATACTAAAACCCTGAATACCATCGTACAATTCCTGGGATACGCTTGCTGGCGCGAATTCCGCGTCAAGAATGGATCCGCCTCATGGACCCGAGCCATCGAGGGCCCCAACAGCCTTGCCGGCCGAAGTCCCACCCCCAAGCTCCCTATAGCTGCCTTACACGCGCGCCCTTGACCTGCGACGTATGGGCACTGAAATAACCCAAAGCCCCACCAGTAAGATTCGTCGGCGGATTGCCGGGGATCGCCTGCTCCGATTCCGAGGCACTCTGGTCTACCCCCGACCAATAGTTGTACATGGGCTCGTCGATACACTGCATCTCGACCTGCACCGTATCACCCATATGCAGCGTACTGTCGTTGCTCGCACGTTCGAGACTGAAGTTGTTCTCGAGCCCCGCAGAGAACTGATCCGTCCAGTAATAGAAACTCCGATCTAAATACCCATCGATAGTCTGATCGAAGTAATAATAATCAACTCCCTGCCCCCGCGGATTGACGAATTTCGGCACCGCCACCAGCACCGCCTTGCCGCCATTAAGCATCGACTCGATCACGACGCTATCCAGGTTCACCCGGGCAGGCATCGAAGACACACCCGCAAAAGTATCCTTGCCGATCACCACTTGCAGGCTATACGTCTGCCCCGGGATCCCTTGCAGCGATACGGTAGAATAAGTGCCGTCGCCATTATCCGTCAACAGATCCTTATGCCCCGCGCCATCCGCGATGGTGACCATAGCGCCGGACACACCGGGGTATTGGTTACCCGCATAAAAACCCACGGTTTGCGAGACCCGAACCGTGTAAGGCCCTGCCTCATCCGTGACATTCCCTTCGATGACATACACCGGCGAGGAATTGTGGACCTTCAGATCGATGACTTTCGTACAGGCGCCCAGCCCGACGCAACAAAAAAGGGCAAATAATTTCCGCATAGAATAAGAATAAGAATTAGAATTTGATGGTGTAAGCGATATAGGGGATGATACCGAAAAGCGTCGTCTGTTGGGCCTGTTCCTGGTCAGGGTTATTCGGATTCTGCCGATAACTGATATAATAGGCATTGTACCGGTCATAGGCGTTGTAAGCCCCGAAACTCAGATCGGCCTTGTATCTCCTGTGCGTATAATGCCTGGTGGCGCCCAGATCGAGGCGATGATAGGCCGGCAACCTGTCCCCATTCCTGCTGGAAAAGTAAAAGACATTCCGCCCATCGACATCATATTTCCCATTGGGATAGCTTACCGGGCTGCCGGTATAGTACACCCAATTAGCACTAAAGCTCCATTTTTCATTGGGATGGTAGATGGCTACGATGGCGGCATTGTGCGTCCGGTCCTGCGGCGCCATATACCACGCCCCGTTATTGATGCTGTCGATCTGCAGCTGCGACCGCGATAGCGTATAGCTGATCCAGCCGGTGAGCTTGCCTTTGTTCTTCTTCAGCTGTCCCTCCACGCCATAGGCCCTGCCCTGTCCATAGAGCAACGACGCGTCTACGATATCGGTGGTCTCGATCTCGGCGCCCGTCCGGACATCGATCTGATGCTGCATCTTTTTATAAAAGGTCTCCACGCTCCAACTATACATCCGGTCGGCCGTCTCGCGGTAATAGCCCAGCGACACCTGGTCCGAGATCTCCGGCTGGATATTGTTATTCGTCAGATCCCAGCGCTGGGTAGGCAGACTCTCCGCCGAATTGGTGAGCTGATGGACATTCTGGACCATTCGGGCATACGAAGCCTTGATGGTGGACCGGCCGTCGAGCACATAAGCCACCCCCACACGCGGCTCGGGATGAAAATAATTCACGACACTCTTACCAGAAGAATACATATTCGTCTTGATGACCAGGCCCGCGGGATTTACGTCATAGAAATTTCCCGGACCAAGGACGGTGTAGTTCGTAAAACGGGCCCCATACGTCAACGTTAGCCGGTCGTTCACGGCCCAATCGTCGCCGGCAAAAAGGGCGTTCTCCCAGCCATAACGCGCCTGAAAGCTCGTATCGTTGAGACCGGTGGCGGGTTGCGCATCGAGTTTCGCCGGATGCAGATCGTGATAGATGCTCTCCGCCCCAAACCTGACGGTATGCCGCGGGGCCGGGTACCATTCCCATTGCTGTTTAAAAGCCCAGTCGTCGAGATTCGAGGTCACGACCCAGGTGCTGCCATTCGTATAGCCCGTGATCTTCCAATTGTAATTGCTAAGGCTTAAAGTAGTGTTGGCAAAAAGGCGGTGACCGAAGACGTGGTTCCACCGCAGCGAGGCAATGCCATTACCCCAGGCCAGACCGGCCTCCTGGTAGATCAGCAGATTGTCATGACCGAAATAGCCGCTGGCATACAAATGGTCGCTGCTGCTCAGCCGGAAATTCAATTTGGCATTGAGGTCATAGAAACCGATCTTGTCTTTGTCGATGGTAGAGTCATGCGAAGCCGCGAGCCCGGCGTTGATCCGGGTCGTCCTCGCCGCAACCAGGAAAGAAGACTCTCCTTTCGTGATGGGTCCTTCGGCTTCTATCCCGGAAGTGATCACCCCCACGCCGGCATTCACATGATAGGTCTGGTTGTTGCCTTCGCTCATTCGGATATCCGCAACCGACGATAACCTGCCCCCATAGGACGGCGGCATATCGCCCTTGTATAGGGTCACATCGCGGACCGCGTCGGGATTGAACGTGGAGATAAAGCCAAGAAGGTGCGAAGGGTTATAGACCGTCGCCCCGTCAAGCAGGATCAGGTTCTGGTCCGGGGCCCCACCCCGCACAAAAAAACCGGTATTCCCATCACCCGCGGAAGCGACCCCCGGCAATAACTCGATGGTCTTAAGCACATCCGGTGCCCCCAAAAAAGCAGGCAGCTCGCGGACCGTGGAAGCGGATAGTCGGTCGACACCCATTTGGGTACCCGCGAGCTTGCTTTCATTGGCCGCCGCGCTGACGACCACCGACTGCAATTGCGCCGCTGCCGCTTCCAGCGAAACATCCAGCCGGACATCTTTCGTCAGGTCCACGTCCAGCGTTTGCGGCTGCATGCTCACCGCCGAGATCACCAGGGTATAGTGTCCCGCAGGCAGCGTAAGCGAGAAAAAGCCATATTCATTGGTGGTGATGCCCAGATGTTGGTCCGATACCAGCACCGAAGCGCGGATAGCGCTTTCACCGGTCTTCCCGGCCCTGATGGTGCCGCTGATGGTATATTTTGTCTGAGCGAATCCACAAAAATAAAGCAAAAGGATGGGTAAGGTCAGGATCAAGGTCCTTGGCATAATGCGTGTTTTGGGAGATAACAACTCAAACGCCGCTTACCCTACCTCCCCGAAAAAAATCTTTTTCAATCCTTTCAAAATGTTAATTTTTCCCTGAAGCGCCGCCCTTGGTTTGAAAATTGCTAACCTATACTTATCTTACTTTTATGCAACATCAACCGGGAGATTTGGTCATCGTGTTAGACACCACCCAAAAGGTGGTCGGATCAGCGTTGGTTCAGAGCTATCAGCCAGAGCTTCACCGTTATACGGTATTGTTTCAATATCCCGACAAGCCGGAACCGGAACCGATTCCCCTCCCCGCCTATCGGGTGATTCCCCATCCCGACGCAAAAGCCGCGTCATAACTCATCCGCCGCCTCTCACCCTCGTCCCGCCCTGGCACGATTTTTTAACCAGCATAGGAAACATCGTAAATCGATTATTATGAACAAGATACTACTAGCCGCACTCGCCGGCATTGGCATCGGCCTACTGATCGCTCCCGACAAAGGCAGCAACACGCGTAAGAAACTGAGCGGCAAATTCAGCGACCTCAAGGATCAGGCCCAGGACAGCATCGACGATCTCGCCGATAACGCCAAACACGCCATCAACTCCGCCCGCCGGAAAGCAAAAAGTGCATTCAATTAGAACATGGAGAACACTTCCCCTAGCCCTCTTTTCCATAAGCCAGTAAGCATCGTCGCCGCCAAAAACATCTTATATACGGTGATGTTCCTCGCGGTCGTCATCTGGGCGATCAACCGCTTGAACTACGGAGTCGTGGCCGGGCAGGCTATCCTGGAACTCGTAGTCGTCCTGGCGCTCTTATTCGCCTTGACCAAATGTGTGACCCTGGGAATGAAATGGGCGCGGGTGGTTGCCATCCGGTTCCTTTTTAAACAGGAGAGCACGCTCTGGTTCAACCGTGTGAAAAACCCCTGACCATCCTCCCACCCCTCGTCTCGAGCACAAGAAAATAGGTTCCGGCCGCCAGCCCACCTACAGCCAACGTCATATCGGTCACACCCACATGCAGCGCAACAGGATAGCTACGCAGTAACTGCCCCTGCGCGGAAAAGAGACGCAAGCCAGCCTGCTGCTCACGACCACAAAAAAATCGTAACGTCACCTGGTCGACCACCGGATTTGGCTGCACGCTTAGCCACTGAACCGCATCACTCATCGGCCTGCTGATCGCAATGATGGAAGAATAGCCCGTTGTCCCCTGCGCGTCAACCCAAACGAGCCGATAAAATACGGTCCCCGGAAGATCAGTTGGATCGGTGTATGTATACGTCGACGACGAAGCCGATGCAGACACCGTTGCCAGCGAAGTAAAATGACTCTGGTCCACGGATCGTTCGATCGAAAAGGAGCCGATGCCTGCCGCGGCAAACGAAGCATTCATCCCCCATGAAAGCAACGCCCCCACACCCGCCTCGCGTCCGGTAAAATAGTTCAGGGGAGAAAGAGCCAGGACCACACAAGTATTCGCCGTGGATTGCGGAGCAACATAAGAAGTCAGGCCAACGCCGGCACCTCCAGCCGTCGCGCCATTGGCAAGCCCAGTGCATGAAGCCAAAGTATTCCCCGAACTCACCACCCCGTTAGTACCGCCCGCCGCTGAAGCCGTCACAGCCCCGGGAAAGCTGGACCCCGCGACCCACACTACGCCTCCTGCGCCACCGCCGCCCGGACCGGTACAATCGTCAACCCGGTTGCTGGAGTTGGAACCATTTCCCCCCATCGCTTGCGCAATGATACTGCCTGTAATCGACGCAGCATTGAGAATGATCGCTCCACCGGCGCCACCGCCGCCGCCGCCGTCGCCCTCCGCCTGGGTGGGATCGGCATTGGTTGGGTTCAAGGGGGCTACACCGGAAGCCAACAGTCGGCCGCCGCCACCAACCATGGTCGGTGCGTCGAGGATGATGATACCGCCGCCATTGCCGCCTGGCAGCCCTACCCCGTTATTCTCCTGTCCGCTGCCGCCGCCGCCGCCCAAAAAGATCCGATTGTTACCAACACTATAGCCAAAAGAAGACAAGCCCGCACCGCCGATACCTGGATACTGGCCATGACATTTCAAAAAACTCTCTCCCGCCCGTTGCCCTCCCGCGCCTCCCGTACCATAGTTACCCCCGCCGGCGCCGCCGGTATTGGTGTTGTTACCACCACCGCCGCCATTAGCCAGCTTGCCCATCCCGGATTCTTCGTTCACGATATAGGGTGTGATGCCCTCCCCTTTCATGCCGCCGGTATAGTCGCCATTGCCTGCTGCCGAAAGATAATAATTATCCACCGGGGTAGCCCAGCTACAATCAAAAGGAGGGATGGGGTAATTGATCAACGCGCCGCCAAGAAGACCCTGACCGCTGACATTGACATCCGCATTCAGAAAAATGGTGTTGGCCGCGCTTATCACCACGACCCCGCCCTTACCCGTCGTCGGGTTCCAGGCGCTGGCCGTTACGGTACCCGAAACGATCACGGAACCATAGGATGGAATACTGACGAGCTGAACATTGCCCGCGGGATCGTAGGATTTGAGCAAGGTCGCCATAAGCGTGACCAAATTGCCGTTAACCGTGCAGATGGTACCGAACTCATAATTGCCCGCGTCGCCGATAGCAGTGATATCCCCGTAGGTGGAGGCGTTCGCGGTTCCGATGCTGGCTCCTTTCATCTGGATAAGAAGGACCCGCTCACCGGGATAAAGACCAGAGGCGTCGTCCACAGATACAGAATTAGTTCCTGAATTGATGGCCGATACCTGGTAATAGGAATTGACGATACCAGACGCATTCTGCGCATTGGCCTGGACACACCCATAGCATAAAAGGGCCAGGAGCAACCCTATGGTCGATCGGTTTTTCATACATATTAGGACTATTCGCAATATACCACTTTCCCGCGAAACCTGCAAATGCTGCCCAACACCTACTTCAACCCCGTCGTAATGATCGCCCACGTCGCAATCACGCTAGCCGCCGTCGTCAGGCCGCCATATTTCGCATAGATGGCATTGGACTCCTTGCCCGCCGCCTTGATATTACCGTCGGGATTGGGGATTTGCGGGTCGGAAGCGTTCCGGATGGCATAGAATTTCAGATTACCCAGAGGTTGCAGCGCATTGGCAACCATCGCATCGCCCATATCGCATGCCCGGCCCAGTCCCTGCAGCTTGTACGTGTCCTCCGAATCGTCAAAGGCAAAAAAATCGGTAGTCACTATATAGCTCTCCGCGTCCGTCCAGAACTTGGGCTCCTTGCGGGCACCCTGGATCCGCGCGGCATTCACCTTCGTCAACTCGGGAGTGATCGCCGCCAATGCCTTGGCCGGCAGCGCGCTGGTGACAAATGTCGACTTCGCGAACGAATCGGTACCGAATTGCTTCACACAATCGAATCGAACATGCGGTGCTATCACCACGTCGCCCAATTTTACATCTTTCCCGATGGCGCCCCCCGTACCGGTGGTGATGAACATCCTGGGTTTTACCGAAAGATAAATTTCAGCCATCAGTTTTTTAACCGGTGTCGCTGGGCCATCGTAATCGAGATGCAAGCCGGATTTGAAAAGCAGCACCCTCGTCTTGCCGATCGTACAGGGGAAATAAACACCCATCGAGTGATAGGTCCGGGCATATTTCGGATTGGGATCGTTAAAGGGCGCTTTGTGACCGGTGACCAAAGGGATATAAGCATCGACGTTATGCCGGTATTCGTACCACGAAGATACGGGATAGCCCGGGGTGAACAGGCGGGCCAATGTCGCCGCTTCTGCTGCCGTCCACGTGACGACGACCGCGTCATATCCTTTAAAAACGCTTAGGTCATCGCTTTCGGCAGGAGCCTTTGCAAGCGGCGCCGCTTTGGGGATCAGCCCTTCGGGCCAGGGGATGGCGGTAGGCAATGCATCTTCAGGGTTTTCCGGTATCGCATCCATTCCAAAGCTTTTCTTGTCCTCAAAGGAATGTTCGGGGTCATAGAGAATGCGGAATAACCCGGCATCGAAATTAGCGGCGTGGCTCTTCATCGTGGTCGTGTCGAAAGCCACCCGAGGGCCCGCAGAGCCATTTCCGTTCACCTTCTGTTGGGTGGCGGCCGCCTTCCCGAGAACGTGTTTCAATGCGGCAAGGAGCTGAGTCCCGTTAGGCGATCCCCATCCGGTGACGGCATCATAGCCCGAACCCGAGGAATAGCCGCCTATGGGCGCCGAAATGTTGTTGCCCTGCGTAATATCGTTACAGCCAATACTCCCGATGCTGCCGTTCCCCTTGCCGGCGGATTGATAAAGAAGTGGAGTGAGATAACCAACCCGCTGATTGCCCAGCTGTTCATTGCAGCGGCCGATGAGCGAAGCCCAGAGCGGCGCCGCGGCGCTCGTGCCGCCATTACGAGTCGATTGCCCCTCTACAACGATAAAATAGCCCGTGGAATTCCCGTCGGTCTCGGCATGTGCCGCAACGTCCGGAACGCTCCGGCCAGGTTTTGCGCCGGGGTTCACGGAGTGGACCGCAAAATCCTTTTGCCACGATGGCAGCGCAAATGCTATGCTAACGCCACCGCCTGAAGCCCCGCCGCCATCCCTGCGGAGCCCGTCGCCATCTTTCCAACTAACTTCGGTAAAGGAACCGTTGCTTTTGGCGAGGTTGGTGCCTCCAACGGACAAGACATAGGGGCTCGATGCCGGGAAGCTAATGTGTGCATAGCCGTCGCCCACCTGCGCGTCCGAGCCGTCGTCACCACTGGAGATGCAGATCGTAATGCCGAGCAGTGCCGCCTTTTTAAAGGCGTCGTTAACTGCCGCCATGGCTGCGGCAGTCCACACATTCTGTCCTTCGGCCAGGCCGTAGCTAACGGAAAGGACGGTGGGCATATTGACTTTATCGTGAATAGCGGCGTCGAGAATATCGACCCAGCCCCGTTCGGTAAACTTCCCGAAATATACCGGTATCGTAGCTTTTGGGCAGATGCCGGCCACGATCTCTACGTCCATCATCACTTCCACATCGGCGTCGTTGCGTAGCAAAGTCGAAGTATGGTCCACGGAGATGGGGATTACTTTGGGCACCGGCACTTTGGCGATCGAACAAAATTTCTCCAGGTCGGCTTCAAAAAAGCCGCCGTCGAATTCCAGGATTCCGATGGTCTGGCCGGTGCCATCGCCTTCGGGGAACTGGTAATGCTGAGCCAGTTCGCCGGGAAAGTACCAGGCGCGGTGGGGGGCCAGCGTCTCGTTGACGTCCCGTCTCACCACCGGCGGCCTTTTCCTGTTGATCATGCGGCGGGCGTCCAGGCCAAAGACGCCGGTCACAATGTCTTTGAGCTTGGCGGGGATATGGATGTAGCCGGTCCGGCCGCGATAATCGCCGCTCTGGTGGACATATTTCATCAGCTTTACCTGGAAGGCGTGCTCCATTTGGCTTACTGTCCCGCCCATGTGCAGGCTACGGGCGCCCGGATCGCTATGGACCACGGTGAGTCCGTAGACGGCCAAGGTATCCGACACCAGCTTGACATCGGCGGCGCTGGCACCGTAAGTCATCTCCAGTTCCGGATAGGTCAGGATGGAGGTGGGGCGGCCGTCGACCTCAGGCAGGGGAGTCTTTCCTTTTAGCTTGATGGTGATCTCAACATGTTCGTATGGGTTGGCTGTCCCTATGGCCCGGGCTCCGGCGAGATGGTGACGCTCGCTTCCTTCCAGGACAACGTGCGGCTTTTCGACGATCAGGTGCTGCCCCACGGTTGCGCCATGGGGACGAGCGGGATGGGGGTGAGCAGCATGCGTTTTCGCATGGCTATGAGATGCTTTCATTTTTTAGGCTTTTAATAGGATTTGAATTTACTAAAGGGATGCCGAAGAATTATAGGTGTTTTTCACGTTTCTTAATTGAAGAATTCTTCTTATATTAATCCACAGCAAATGTTTATAGTCCACAATTATACTACGGCGGTCCTTTTCTGTGTCATCACGATGGTCTGTTGGGGGTCGTGGGGCAATACCCAAAAGATGGCCGGACAGCGTTGGCGTTTTGAGTTGTTTTATTGGGACTATGTCATCGGCATCCTGATATTCTCCCTGCTCAGTGCCCTAACGCTGGGCAGTATCGGAAGCCAGGGGCGGCCTTTTCTCGCGGATCTTCAGCAAACCGATGCCGGGAATATTGGAAGTGCCCTTTTGGGCGGCGTCATCTTCAATGCCGCGAACA
>Ga0134126_10012972_pt1 | contig 10525 bp, 10 predicted proteins | sample KB31752_FD_96881 | JGI IMG/M metagenome (GOLD analysis project Ga0134126, IMG submission 96881) | Terrestrial soil microbial communities with excess Nitrogen fertilizer from Kellogg Biological Station, Michigan, USA - KB3-175-2 | ecosystem: Environmental > Terrestrial > Soil > Unclassified ...
AACTGATTGATTTACTTAAGGATTTAGGTGTAAAGGTTGAAAAAACCGGACACGAAGAATATACTTTTCAGGCAGATGATGTAAATGTAGATTTCATCGTATCGCCTGAGTTTAAAAAGAAAGGTGGAAATTTACGTGGGTCGGTAATGCTTGTTGGACCTATGTTAGCTCGCTTTGGTAAAGCTTATATGCCTAAACCGGGTGGCGATAAAATTGGCCGCAGAAGAGTTGATACACACTTTTTAGGTTTTGAAAAATTAAACGCGAAATTTATTTACGATGATGTAAATGAAATTTTTAAAGTAGAAGGAAAAAATTTAAAAGGCAGTTATATGCTGCTTGATGAAGCATCGGTTACTGGTACTGCCAATATTGTGATGGCAGCTGTTTTAGCTGAAGGAACTACTACTATTTATAACGCCGCTTGCGAACCTTATTTGCAACAGCTTTGTGCTATGCTTAACCGCATGGGTGCAAAAATTACAGGCTTAGGCTCGAACTTGCTTACCATTGAAGGTGTAAAAAAATTAAGCGGCACTAAACACCGTTTGTTGCCCGATATGATTGAAATAGGCTCTTTTATTGGGCTTGCAGCGGTTACACAATCAGACATTACGATAAAAAATGTTGAATACAATAAACTAGGCATTATACCTGAAATATTTACGCGCTTAGGCATTAAGTTAGAACTTAAGGGTGATGATTTACATGTGCCTGCGCAAGACCATTATGAAATAGATACTTTTATTGATGGGTCGATACTAACTGTGGCAGATGCGCCATGGCCAGGCTTTACACCTGATTTGATAAGCATTGTTTTAGTTACTGCTATACAGGCACGCGGCAATGTGCTGATACACCAAAAAATGTTTGAGAGTCGTTTATTCTTCGTTGATAAACTAATTGATATGGGTGCACAAATTATTTTGAGCGACCCACACCGTGCTGTTGTTATGGGGCTTGACCGCAGAACGCAACTAAAAGCGATACAAATGGCATCGCCTGATATACGTGCCGGTGTGGCTTTATTGATTGCTGCTTTAAGCGCTAAAGGCAAGAGTACTATTTTCAACATCAATCAAATTGATAGAGGTTATCAACATATTGATACTCGTTTGAATGCTATTGGCGCAGAGATTATTAGGAAGTAGTTTTCGTAATCTATAAAAACGTAAAGCTTAATTCCTTTACAAGAAATTCCCTCATTGTTAAATTACCTACCGATTTTTATTGCATTATTTTTTTATATTTGATTGATTCAAGTATAAAATGTGATTGTGTGAGTGATATGAAATCTATAGAAACAAGGATTACCTCTTTATATGTGCGAGAAGATGGTGTGTTGGTACTTGATATTAAACCTAATCAGGTATTTAGTAAACGTGATGCTGAAGAAGTCATTGCCGCTGCCTATGCTATTGGCAAGGGAAAAAAGTTTAAAAATTTAATATTGGTTGGTGAGCATACTATTGCAGACATAGAGGCGGTTAAATTATCATGTAGTGAAAAAGGAAGCATTTATAAATTAGCAGATGCATTTGTAATAAATAGTTTTCCGCAAAGGTTAATTGCCAATTTTTACATGAAGGTTGTTAAGCCTATTACACCTACACGTTTTTTTACTAAATGCGAAGATGCCGAGAAATGGCTTGCCGAAGTTGTTGCGGAAAAAGAAGCAGTTGTTTATTTAGTTGGCAGTATATTGTTTAAACGATACTTTATTCCAAAGTTCTTTATGATAAGTTTGGTATTCAGTTTTATCGGGTTCGAAGGCATTGAAAGATTCGCCGGCATCTTTATGTAAAAGATATGATTTAGTTGTGAGGTTATATTTGAACGTGATGACACGCGACCAGCGCCAAGCACTGCCACCATAAAACTCAACTGAGAAATAATTATCTTTTATGGTTATAGCTGAGTAAGGGTCGCCGAAGGCATCACCGCATGATTTACAAAGTACAATGCTATCATTTCGGCTTATTAATTTATAGCTGCCATTTTGTTGGCCGTGGATAATTAAAAGCGGTCGTGCGGTATCAGCATTTAGTGTATCAAGGTTGTTACGCAGAATTACAATATAATCAGTAAAACCATCCTGGTTTAAGTCGCCGGTAGCTTGATCTAATATACTGAAACCTTTGGGTATAAAATTATTGATGTCGGTTTTTTGTGCAAAAAAACTTGTGTTTAGTAAAACAGAAAAAAGAATTGTTAGGAGGAATTTCATTATTTAATTGTTGCTTAAAATTTTTAAAACAATACGGCGGTTAAGTGCGTGTAGAACTTCTTTTTCCTCTTTAGTTTTGGCTTTGTTTATTTGAGCATCCTGAATAAGTAATTTTGCTCCGCCATAACCTTTTGCAACTAACCTATCACTATTTACACCTTTAGATATTAGATAATCTACAATAGTTCGTGCCCTGGCCTGGGATAAGTTATCACTCCGTTTTACTGAACTTCTGCTATCGTTGTGATGTTGAATTTCGATCTTTATATTTTTGTTTGTTTTTAAAAAAGTAACCACAGAATCTAATGTGATTTTACTTTGCTCTAAAACATCAGGTTTACCCAAATTAAAATGAATTTGGTATGTTGTGTAGATTTGGTTAACCTTTACAACAGTATCAGTCAATTTAAATCTTTGCGCTTGTGCTAAAGTTGCATCTTCATTTTGTTGCAAAAGTTTTAATGTGTGGTTTATAGCATTAAAATTGGTAAAATTATCATGACCCGGTATAATAAATTTAGGTTGGGGAAATTTTTGCTGTGTGTTTTTTAAACTAGTTGGCCATGCTTGTAGGTTGGCCTCTTTTATGTAGCCAAGGTCGGTAGCCTCAATACTTTTTATAAAGCAACCACCATACAATATTTTTTGTTGAGGGAACCAAACAACAATATTATCTACCGTGTGTCCGGGGCCGGGGTAAAATGTTTGAAAAGAGAGTTGCCCAATGGTGAAGGTGGTATCTTTTGTGAAATGAAATTCAGCACATTTGTAGTTATCTACTTTTGATATAGAATCGGTTTGGGTGCTGGTGTAGGTTTTGATGTTTTGTTGTCGGTAAAACTCAAGTCCGGCGGTTCGGTCGCCATGTGAATGTGTGGCAATGCAAAGCACTACTTTTTGATGATGCCTTGCCTGAATGCTATCTAACAGGGGTTGAAATTGCGTTGTATCCCAAGGGGTATCAATTAGTGCAACGCCATTATGAGTTATAATATACAAACCATTTGCTGATGCAACATCGCCCTTGTAAGCATGGTAGGTTGTATAGATATAACAATTGCTTGTTAGTTTAGTGATGTTTAAACCATTGGTTTTTGTTTGCGCAAATATTGATATGCTGAATAAAATAGTAAAGAGAGTAATTAAAAATTGTTTCATTTTTGAATGGCTACAATTTATGATGGCTTATAACTTAGCACCCATCACACCTAAAATATCTTGTGCGGCTTTTGCAATTACGGTACCAGGGCCAAAGATGGCGACGGCACCTGCTTTGTAAAGGAAATCATAATCTTGCTGAGGGATAACACCACCAACTACTACTAAAATATCAGAGCGATTATATTTTTTTAATTCGGCAACTAATTGTGGTACCAACGTTTTGTGACCTGCTGCAAGACTGCTTACACCGATGATGTGCACGTCATTCTCTACAGCTTGTTTGGCAGCTTCGGCTGGGGTTTGAAATAGAGGACCGATATCTACATCGAAACCTAAATCAGCAAAAGAGGTAGCAATAACTTTTGCGCCGCGGTCGTGCCCATCTTGTCCCATTTTAGCAATCATGATGCGTGGACGACGACCATCCATATCGGCAAACTTATCGGCCAGTTGGCGTGCTTTGGCAAAATCTTTATCCATGGAAATTTCTTTTGAGTAAACACCTGCTATAGAACGGTTGGTGGCTTTGTAGCGACCGAAAACTTTTTCGAGGGCAGAAGAGATTTCGCCGAGTGATGCGCGAACTCTTGCTGCATTGATACTTAGCTCTAATAAATTACCGTTACCGCTACGAGCTGCTTCGGTTAAAGCGTTTAGAGCTTCTTCAACCTGTTTAGGATTGCGGTCGGCTTTTAATTTTTTAAGACGATCTAATTGTTGTAAGCGAACTTTTGCATTATCAACATCAAGAATATCGATGACAGTTTTTTCAGAAGTTTGATATTGGTTAACGCCTACGATGATATCTTTTGAACTATCAATACGCGCTTGCTTGCGTGCAGCAGCTTCTTCGATGCGCATTTTTGGAATGCCTGACTCGATGGCTTTTGTCATGCCGCCCAATGATTCAACTTCTTCAATTAATGCCCAGGCTTTTTCAGCAATTTGTTGTGTTAGATATTCTACATAATAAGAGCCACCCCATGGGTCGACTACTTTACAAATGTTGGTTTCTTGCTGCAAATAAATTTGTGTGTTACGTGCAATGCGCGCAGAAAAATCGGTTGGTAATGCAATGGCTTCATCCAACGCATTAGTATGTAAACTTTGTGTGTGCCCCATAGCGGCAGCCAAAGCCTCAACACAAGTGCGGGTTACGTTGTTGAAAGGGTCTTGTTCGGTTAGGCTCCAACCACTGGTTTGACAGTGTGTGCGCAGCGCCATACTTTTTGCACTTGTGGGGTTAAATTGTTTTACCATTTTAGCCCATAGCATACGTGCTGCGCGCATTTTGGCAATTTCCATAAAATGGTTCATGCCGATGGCCCAGAAAAAAGATAAGCGTGGTGCAAAATTATCGATTGATAAACCTGCTTTGATACCGGTGCGAATATATTCTAAACCATCAGCTAAAGTGTATGCAAGCTCGATATCGGCAGTAGCGCCGGCTTCTTGCATGTGATAACCACTTATGGAGATGGAATTAAACTTGGGCATATTTTTAGAGGTGAACTCAAAAATATCGGCAATGATTTTCATGGAAGGAGTGGGAGGGTAGATATATGTGTTACGCACCATGAATTCTTTTAGAATATCGTTTTGGATGGTGCCACTTAATTTATCCATTGAAACACCCTGCTCCTCAGCAGCTACAATATAGAATGCGAGGATGGGAAGTACAGCGCCATTCATGGTCATAGATACCGACATTTGATCGAGCGGAATTTGATCGAACAAAATTTTCATATCTAAAATAGAATCGATGGCAACACCTGCTTTACCTACATCGCCTTCTACACGTTCGTGATCGCTATCATAACCACGATGGGTTGCTAAATCGAATGCTACGGAAAGACCTTTTTGTCCGCCTGCTAAATTGCGGCGGTAAAAAGCATTACTCTCTTCGGCGGTGCTGAAACCTGCGTACTGTCTGATAGTCCAAGGGCTTTGAACATACATGGAAGAATAAGGGCCACGTAAAAATGGCGGAATGCCTGCTGCAAAATGCAAATGCTCAGCATCTTTTACATCAGTTGCGGTGTAAGCATTTTTTACATCGATTTGTTCGGCTGTGGTGAAAGTTGAGGATGAAGTTTTTTCATCAGTAGCTGAAACAAGAGGATTGTATGATATGGAGGAAAAATCTTTACGCATTTTGTGTGGCTAAATAGTTGCTTAAAGAAATTGGTTTTATAAGTGCGTTTGGATGGTGTGATACAATTTGCTCGGCAGGTTTTTCTTTTACGTTTTGAAATTTGTTTACACCTACTAGAACAAGCTGACCATCTTTAAACTGTTGGATAAGATTTGCTGCTTGCTCGTTTATTTTATCTGAAATATAATTTGATTTTAAGCAAGCTAAGAAACCACCTTTGTTTTCGATTTCTTTAAAAGAGGCCCAAGCTTTTTCGGCAAAGTCATCAGTTAGTTTTTCGATGTAATAAGAACCTGCGCCTATATCAGCCGTATGATTTAAATAACTTTCTTCTTTTAAAATTAATTGTTGATTGGTTGCCATGCGCTCGCTAAAGGCATTTGTTCTTTCTATTCCTGTGTTGAATGGATATACCGTAAGGGAGTTGCAACCGCCAATAACGGCGCTCATAGCCTCGGTGGTGGTGCGCAACATATTATTGTTGGCATCTTGTGCCGATTTATCGAGTAAAGAGGTTTGCGCGTGAATGTGAATTTCTTTATTGATGTTATACTCTTGTGCTACTAAAACCCAAAGTTTGCGCAATGCACGCAGTTTGGCTATTTCGCAAAAAAAATCGGTACCGATAGCAACAGTAAAATAAAAGGGATTTTTGTAAGCAATGTTTTTGTTTGAAAGAGAAACCACATACTCGTGTGCATGAGCCAAGGCACAAGCCAACTCAAAACTTTGTGTTGCACCTGCATTTTGGTACAAGGCTGCATTTACGCCAATGGTTTTAAGACTTGTTGTATCTGCATGAATTTCGGAACCGACATTATTTCCCGTTTCGGCAAAGTGATTGATGGGGTCGAAACAAATGCTGCCGTTTATTTTGTCGGTGTGAATGTTTTTTTGTTTGGTGTGTAATTTAAAATCGGCAATGAAAGATTCATCGGCATGTTTTAAAATGAAATTAATTTCGATGTGCTCAATTAAAATATCCTGTAGTAATAAATCGAGATTGGTTTTTTTGTGAGGATAAAAATTAAACTGCTGGCACCACCCATTAAAGCTTTTAATGCCTGGGCGTTGGCAAGTTTTTCATCTTCTACCAAAAACTCGGAACATACTTCCCAATTACTATGTGTAAATAAATTGGGTGTTTGGTTTTTTAAATCTTCAGCAGTATAAAATGGGTTAACATCGAAACCGTTGGGGTTTTTCCAAACCAGTTTTTCGAAATCAGTTCCCTTTAAATCTTTTATGATTTGGTTTTTCCAATCGTTTGCCGTAGCGGCCTTAAACTCAGAAAATAATTTTTCCATTAACAGATACGATTAAAAATGCTGAGCAACTTCGGTTTTTAAATACTCGATAGCAATTTGTGTGGGTGTTTTTTCAACGCTTGATGCAATGTGCAAAATAACCTGTGCCAAATCTTGTCCTTTGGCACTTTCGGGTACCTTGGTAATTGAAATGTTTACCAGTTTTATGGTTTCTTCTTTAGCCGTTTTTACCAAGTGCCAAGCATTTGCACTTACATAAATTTGCTGCGAGATGTTATGCTCGTATTCAGTTTTAATTGTTTTTACAAGCTCGGAGTGTAGCAAAGGGATTGTCATGCCGGCTTTGTTGGTACGTAGTACCAAGTTATTTGGCTCTATACGCTCTAAAAATAAAATGATGCGCTCGTAAGCTTGTAACCTAATTGGGGTTGTGATGTTTAATTGTGATTTACGCAACTCATAATCTCTGCGTTTTTGATCGTTACTTAAAAAGGTTTTTACCACAAAATAAGTCGCGGCAAATACGGCTGCTGCCGGAATTAATATTTTTAATAGTTCTAAAAAAATATCCATAGTTTTTGTTTTGTGTAAATATCGAGTTTTTTATGGAAATTATGAATTTTAAATTAGGAGTGTTGAATGGGGTATTTTTACTCACTAGTGATGCCACCAACAAGGGCAGGGGTTTAGAATTTATAAAACCTTAATTTTTGTGATTTTTTTAAATGAATTAAAGAATGTAGGTTTGTTTATACAACGAACCCAATAAATTTTTAATTTAAAGGTTGCTTAATTTATACTGAATGCTAAAAATTAAAATCATAGATTGGAAAAAACCCAGTACTAAAATTATTATTACCGTATTTTCTGCACTTTTTCTGTTATCGGGGTATTTTATTTTTTATATCTATTTTCATTTTTTAACCGTTTCAGAAAATAAAAACTTAGAACGGCTTCACGCTATTGCTAAAACTTTATCAATGCAAATTAATGGCGATAATCATGCTTATCTCGCCAGCAAGTATAAAAGCAAAACGGAATTAAAAAGAAATGAGCAAGACAGCATTTATTACTCTATTTGGAAAACAATACACAAAGCATATGAGGTAAACAAATTAGTTGCCGAAATAAATACACTTGTGCTTGACGAAAAAGAAAACAAATTTTATTACGTAGTAAATTCATTGGATACGCCTTATATACATGATCCATATTTAAAATATCCGAAAGAGTTGTTGGATGATTACAGAACAGGGAATGTGATTCACCGATATAAAGATGAATTTGGTGTTTGGCTTAGCGCATTTAGCCCCATATTTAATGCTAAAGGAGAAGTAGCCGGAGTTGTAGAAGTGGATGAAAGTTTTGATACCTTTATTGAAGAGGCAAATAAAAACCTTATAAAAAATTTATTACTATCGATTTTCCTATTTGTTGTTACGGTTATTGTTTTGTTGCGTTACATAAAAGTAATTATGGTTGCAGAAGAAGAATCGAAAAAGCAAATTGAATTTTCTAATCAACTTATTTCGCAAAAAAACAAGGATATCCTTGATTCTATTAACTATGCCAAGCGTATACAAACTGCTATACTTGCACCAAGAGAAGAAGTGTTTGATATTTTTAAACACGCTTTTATACTTTATAAACCAAAAGATATCGTAAGCGGCGATTTTTATTATTTTACAACAACCGAAAACCGAGCCATTATTGCGGCTGTGGATTGCACAGGGCATGGGGTACCAGGTGCATTAATGAGTATGATTGGAAACGATTTACTAAACCACATTACACGCGAACGTAAAGTAGAAAAGCCTTCGGAGATTTTGGATTTACTACATCAAGGGGTACTAAATATTTTAAAACAAGACGACAAGCGTTCAAATACTAAAGATGGTATGGATGTGGCACTTCTTAGCTTTGATTTTAAACAAAAAAAATTAGAATATGCAGGGGCTTACCGTGCTTTATGTTTAGTGCGTGATGGCAAGCTAACGGAAATAAAAGCTGATAAATTTCCAATTGGGAACATGCAACAAGAAAGAACAAAATTTACCAACCATGAATTAGATTATCAACACGGTGATATGTTTTATTTTTTTACTGATGGTTATGCCGACCAGTTTGGCGGAGATAAAGGGAAGAAATTTATGGTGAAAAAGTTTCACGAATTATTGGTACAACTTAGCACCAAAGATATAAATGTGCAAGAAAAAACCTTAGATGAAACCATAGAAAAATGGAAAGCTAATACTGAGCAAGTTGATGACATACTTGTTATTGGAATTAGGATGTAATAGTTGTTTCTTATAAGAGCAATAAAAGAAGATCAATAATTAATAACAAATTTTACATGCACGACGACCATAAATGTTTTGGGCATCAGCAAGGGTAACAATTTTTACTTCATGTTTGCAACGTTGTAATCCACTGCATGTTTTGCTTTGATGATATACAATCGCGTTGGGGCTATCGCATATATATACACTAATATCTTTTAGTTTAGGTGTAGTAAACGAAAATAAAAAAAAGAGCGTCGATAGTAGTAGTGTTTTCATATATATCAAACCTACGTTAATTAATTAACACAGGCCATGTAATTTTCTCAAAAATCTTACATCAAAATATACGACCCAAAAGTTAGGGATTGCAACTCAAATCCTTTGGCGTAATTGGAAAATATTGATGTGAAAAGCCCGTCGCCGTACTCGGTGGAACGCCCAAAAGCTTGAGTTACGGATAAATTGTTTATCTTTGCGTACTTCTCGAAGAAGATTGTATCTCAATCAGTTTGTATTCCGTTAGTCACAATACGATATATTTTACACTTTTCTTACAGGTTAATTTGGTAATGCGTTTGTGCGCATGTACCTACTATTTATAATTTAAAACAAAACACGAAAATGACATTTTCAGATTTAAAACTTATTGATAAGCTGGTTACAGCCTTAGATAAAAAAGGGTATAAAAACCCAACGCCCATTCAAGAACAATCTATTCCGCATATTTTAGCCGGTAAAGATATTTTTGGTTGTGCACAAACAGGTACAGGTAAAACAGCAGCTTTTGCTTTACCTATTTTACAATTACTGGACGCCAACAAACCGGCGGTTCCGCAAAAAACAATTAAGGCTTTAGTACTTGCACCAACACGCGAACTTGCTTTGCAAATAAGTGCTAACTTTTTAGAGTATGGCAGAAACCTTGGCATAAGTCATACAACCGTTTTTGGTGGCGTTAACCAAAACCCACAAGTAGCTGCTATTAAACGTGGTGCTGATGTTTTGGTTGCAACCCCAGGCAGGTTATTAGACCTTATGCAACAGGGTTTTATTAAACTAAACAGTGTACAATTTTTTGTATTAGATGAGGCTGACCGCATGCTTGACATGGGCTTTATCAACGACATTAAAAAAGTAATTACTAAACTACCTGAGAGAAAACAAACTTTGTTTTTCTCAGCAACAGCTGCACCCGATATTATGAAGCTGGCTAATACCATCCTAAAAAACCCGGTTAGTGTAGCGGTAACTCCTGTATCATCTACAGCTACCTTGGTGAAACAAGCGGTTTATTATGTGAAAAAAGAAAATAAGCGTCCGCTATTGAAACATATTTTAAAAGATGCGAATATTGAAAGTGCTTTAGTGTTTACACGTACTAAACGTGGAGCAGATAAAGTTGCTAAAGAGCTTACCAGTGGAGGCATTAAAG
>Ga0134126_10012975_pt1 | contig 10523 bp, 8 predicted proteins | sample KB31752_FD_96881 | JGI IMG/M metagenome (GOLD analysis project Ga0134126, IMG submission 96881) | Terrestrial soil microbial communities with excess Nitrogen fertilizer from Kellogg Biological Station, Michigan, USA - KB3-175-2 | ecosystem: Environmental > Terrestrial > Soil > Unclassified ...
CCGACCTGGTGGGTGCTGAGCTCGGGTGTGGTCGTGATCGGGCAGGCGTTCGTGCGCACGCTCGGAGATCTCGTGACCTTCCTGCCCGGCACGGCCCTGGTGTGTGTCGGCCTGGGACTGCTTGCGATGCTCATGCTGCTGCACAACTGGCATCGTCAGCAGAGCGCGCCCTACGAGTGGCAGTCCAAGGATGCGGAAGTACGCTGGGCCTACCGGATCGAGACGCGCAATCTGGTCCGCAAGACCTATCGGCACCAGGTGCTGCTGGCGACGGAGTACCTGCGCAATCAGCCGTGCTTTCTCGTGGGCCATGGTTCGGGAATTCTGCGCACGCGTGGGGATCTTGCCGCGCCGGTGGCCGGCCAGCCCATGCGCCTCGATCAGGAATCCCTGTTCCAGCACATGATCGTGTTCGGCGGCACCGGCGAAGGCAAGACCACGGCGCTGCTCAAACCGCTCATCCGCCAGCTGCTGCGACAGAAGAGCTACGGCATGTACGTCTGCGATGCCAAAGGCGTGCTGTGGAACGACGTGGCTGCTGTGGTCCGTCAGGAGCGGCCAGGGGTCGAACCGGTGATCATCGGCACGGGTGCGAATCAGTCCGGCGTTGACCTGCTCTCGGGTCTGACACCCACACAAGTGGCGGGCACCTTGCGATCGGTGATGACGCAGTTGTCCGGTGGCTCGAGCGGCGACTCCTTCTGGCCCGATATGGCGGCGACGGTGCTGCGCAATGTGCTGAGTCTGGCCCGTGCCTATGCCTACACGGAGCCTGGCAAGGCGGCTGCGCGTAAGGATGGGGCAGCTCCCTACAGCCTCTGGTGGGCGTACCAGGCGCTGTTGCGTCCGGAGCTCATGGCCGAGGCGATGAGCGGCGTCAGTGATTGGGTCACGAAAGCGACTGAGAAGATCCGGGGCGCCGCATCCGCCGCGGAGGTGGAGCCGATCAAGCCGCTCTACATGGCGATGACGAGCCGCGAGGTCTACGACAGTATCACCTATCTCGGTTCCACCTGGCGCGACATGGCCAAGGAGACCAAGTCTGGAATCGTTGCCAACGTCACCCAGCTGCTCGACGGATTTGCCGGGGCCAATGTGCTGCGCGAGCGCTTCGCCTGCGGCAACAGCGCGCAGACGATCTCGATAGCGGAGGCCCTCAACGGCAAAGTGGTGCTCAACGCGCTCTCATCCATCGAGGATGGCTTGCCGGCACGCATCGTCAATGTCCTGCTGAAGACGAATCTCTACCGCGAGGCGCGGCGGCGCGAGGCGGCTCATCGCCAGGGCACGAACAAAGTGAAGCCGCAGGACCAACCGTGCATGGTCGTGATGGACGAGGTGCAGGAGATCGTGACCGCGGATGTGACCTCCGGACTCAGCGACGCGACGTTCTGGAACGTGGCGCGCTCCACCGGGGTTGCCGGTATTTTCGCCACTCAGACGGTGGCCGGGCTGTATCAGGCCATCGGCCGCGATGCGGCCACCAATTTCATGCAGCAGGCCCGCTCCAAGGTGTTCTTCCGCACCGAAGATCGGGAGACCGTGGAGTACGCCTGCTGGTGCGCCGGAAAGTACGAGCGCAATCGTGTCTACGATGACGGTCATCGCGAGAGCGTCGAGTACCGCGCGCTCATCGATGGCTGGCATCCGTTTGCTCCGGTGGACCAGGAGGAGACGATCAAGGGCGGGGCGAAACAGTTCTTCCGCTCGGCGCGGGATCTGCTCAGTCCCGAGCGGATGTCGGTGGGAATGGCACAGGCCTCACGTGCCTATAGCGCTGATACGCGCTTCATGGTCGGCGAGGACGCGGTTGCACAGGCCCATGCGATGCAGGCTGCCGTGTGGCGAGCGGAGGATCTCGAGCGGGACTATCGCAAGACCGGCAACGAGCTTGCCGATGGCGTCTCGGCTTCCGATCTGATTCACATGGGCCGCTGGCATGCCTTTGCGCAGGTGCAACGCGCGGGAGCGGTTCGTCAGGACATCATTACGGTGGATCATGACTTCACTTGAGCACTCCGGTTCTCGGCCGGGCATTTCGCTTCTGATCGGATCGGCGGCCATTGCCGCGCAGTTGTGCTGGGGGACGGCATTCGCCGAGGGCAGCTTCTTCAAGGATCGCCCTGGGACCGCCGCCGACACCCCGCAGGCCAAAGCAGCGCCACCGGCAACGGCGCCGCCACCAGCCCAGGTGAAGGCCCCCGAGCCCGAGCACGCGGGCTCCGCCGAGCCCGCACGTGCGACTGGCGGAGCGGCGGCAACACCGCAGGCGCAGGAACCTCCAGCCTCTCAACAATCCCCGCCGGTAGCAGCCCCTGTGCCTCCCGCGCCGAGCTCGCCGCCGCGCTCGCAGCCTCCGGCGCCTGCACAGGTGCCAGACCACCCCTCCCAGGCGCCGGCATCCGCGGGCTCGGCCATGATCTCCGGGCCCGTGAACGAGGTCCTGTCGACTGACACGTTCACCGTGAACGGACAGCAGGTGCAGATCGCGGGTATCCGCGGCCGGCCGGTGATGCTGGCGGGGCTCAAGAACTGGATCGCCGGCAACGGCGGGCAACTCACTTGCCGCCCTGTCGGCCCGAAGTTTCGCTGCGCAACTCCCAACAACAAGGATGTCGGCCTGATCGTCCTGGCCAACGGCGCCGCCGAGCTCGATGCCGGAGCGCCGCCGGAGTACCGGCAGGCGCAGTTGCAGGCGCAGGCGAACCACAAAGGCATCTGGGCCCAGCGCTGAGCAGGTGAGCCGCCATGCCCACTAGCTTCGAGGCGATGTTCAGGGACTACGATAAAGAGATCGCGGACAACGAGCGCCAGCGGGTCGATGACGTCAAGGCCGCGGAGAACAAGTGGGAGGCGCAGCGGCAGGGAGTGATGCAGCAGGTCTCGAGCGCCGACAACGAGCAGCGCATGTCGCTGCAACTCGAGTTCGAGAACTCCTTCGGCAACGAGGCGAATGAGATCGCCAAGATCAACAAGGAAGCGGACAAGAAGAAGGAGGGGATCGAGGAGCAACGCAAGGCCAACGAGCAGGGGCGAACCGAGGGAACGGGCCTGAAGTCCGACCCGGGGCCCGCGCCCGAGCAGGGTGCGCCCGCCAACGTGAATGCGTTCGGCGTGGTGCCCGATCCTCCCGAGCCGGCAAAGGAGCCGCCCAAGGAGGCTTCCCAGGAGAGCGAGCAGTCACAGGAGCGCGGGACGTTCATGCAGGACCTGGCCGAGGGAGCCAAGAGCTTCGTGGCGGATGCAACGGTGAGTCTGGCCGCGATCGGCGTGGCCCTCACGACTCAGGTCCAGTCGATCCTGGAGACCTTCGATCACGAGAGCACCCTGGCGGCATTGAATCAGGAAAAGCTGGCGGTCACCCGCGACGTCGGCGAGGTCAAGTCCGACTCGATCCTGGTGAAGCCTCCGGTCGAAGAGGGGGATGTGGAGGAGTCCGGGACGTACAAGCACAAGGAAATGGTCGAAGAGGTCGAGGCGGCGCAGGACGCCCTCAACGCCGAGAAGAACACCCCCGCGCTCGTGCAGAACACGCCGGAGGAGCGGGCGGTGACGACGGTGTTCGGTGTCGAGCTGAAGGCGCCCCCGCCCCCTCCGCCGCCGCCGGCGAACGACAACGAAAAGACCGAATCGAAGTCGAAGTGACCTACTGCACCTGCCCGAGCAGCTGCGGCTTGCCGAATTCCACCAGCTGCGCGTGGGCTTCCTTGAAATAGGCGCTCCAGAAGCCCTCCAGTGACAACATCGTCTGCGGGTCGCGGTAGGTCGCGGTGCTCTGCGGATCGAGCAGACCGGCGCCGACTACGAATATCCGCACTCCCGTGAGGTCTGGAATCAGGCCTTTATCGCGTACTTTGCGCAGCTCGGCGGCCGGGTCGAGCTTGCGTACGCTGCGCTGCGAATAGAAGCTGCTCAGGGAGGAGTTCTCGAGCATGTCCGATGCCAGCAGCAGGGTTTTCGACTTCGCCGTGGAGGGATGCACCACGTGCGCGGCGAAGTCATAAAGAGAGGCCAGAATGTCCGACCTCGCGATCTCGGCCGAGGCGCCGCCGAAGGACTTCTGCAGCGCGGCTTCCGACACGTGCCGCGCATAGTCGATCTGGTGCGTCATGCACAGGTCCAGATTGCGGAGCTTCGGCTTGCTCGTGTCATCCCGCTCGGCCTGGGAAAGAGGACCCTCTGTCCGGCCCGCGACGACGATGTCCGTGTAGTGGTCTCCCAGAAAGGCCGAGAACGTTGCAATCGTGAACTGGGTGCTCGAGCGCATGTTGGTGCGCGTGGCCGTCGTGATCGTCTGCTGCAGCGATGCGTCGAAGACAGTCGTTTGATCCAGAAGGACGAAATACGCGTGGCTGTCCTCGATCGCCGGTGGCGAAAGAGACAGCGCGCGGTAGCAACTGGCGACGGCATCGAGACGGTCGCCCGCAGCAGCCCTCGCATCGCAGACCACCGCTGAGGCGAGGAGGATCGCCACCGCACGTGCGATTCCCTGGTTCATTGCTGCCTGCCTCAGTTCTGGGTGCTGATCGGAGTCGGCGCGGGCCGGCCGGCGGCTCGCAGCACGCCGTAAGGAATCCACTCGCCGGAGCCCTCCAGGAGGACCCAGGTCTTTGGCGTAATCGCTCCTGCAACGAACAGGTGATCCAACTCCGCACGTGTGACGGGAAGCGCGCTCGGGCGGTTCTCGTGGTCCGTGAAGTGGTATTTCAGCATTGCCGGAGGCGGCGGAGGGGTCGGGATAATCGGCACGGGCGGTAGAGCAGCAATCGGCGGAGCCGCGGACGACTGCATGACAACCACGGAGGCCAGGGCTGGGGTCGCGGCCGCCGAGGGAGACTGATGCACCGGCAAGGGGAGATCGCGTTGCTGGGTCTCAATCAGAAAATCGAGGAAGCCCTTGCGCGTGAACTGGGGCATGGGCCAGCCGTTGCTCTCGCTCCGGGAAGTCATTCTCTGGCGCAGCGATTCCAGTTTGCTCTGGGCGATGTCGACGACCGAGTCGAGGTGGTAGGCGCGGTAGTCATCGAAGGTCGCGAAGCGCTTCCCGCCCGACAGGGCGTAGGCCTTGGCGCTCTCCCTGCCCGCGAAGCCCCATTTCATGCCGAACAGGATGCCCAGGATCTGCAGGAACACGAACAGGATGGCCAGCAGGACGAACGTCGTCAGGCTGGCCTCGTGCGCCAGCACCTTACCCTCGGCAGTCGCCTTCTGGTCCGCCGCCGTCTGCGTGGCTGCCAGCTCGGCCGGCACCGCGCCGAAGTTGGGGTCCACCTGGCCCGCGGACTCCTCGTTCTGCTCATGCTCGAAGGTCTTGTTGCGCACGACCGTCGAGAAGCTCGCGACGGCGAAGATGGCAATCAGCGTCAGTACGGTCACGATGTACGTCGGCTGCGCGCCCACCCGGTTGGCGAGTTGGGTGTAGGCGGGCTGGGCGTCATCCGCCGACTGCGGCCTGGCAGGGTCGTTGAGGCTCTCCTCCAGATCCCAGCTGTGCGAGCGGATCGAGCCGGTGTTCAGGCGATCGTGGCTGCGCTCCTTCAGAGCGTGCCGGATGGTATTGGAGCGGTACAGCTCGTGCCCGGCGAAATGGGTGAACGCCACGAGGATCACCGAGAACACGAAGGCGAGTCCATAACTGAACTGCACCTGGCGGTTTTCGCTGGCTCCCGGAACGCTCCAGCCGGCCAGAACATAGCTGAAGCCGAGGGCCTCGACGAACACCAGGACCGCGATCAGCAGCCAGATGCCCAAGGGCAGCGGCCGCCGTCCGGAGTCGCCCGCTTTCTTCAGGTAAGTCTTGCACTCCAGGAACTGGCGTCGATCCTTGACCCGGACGAACCTCTTGTAGTCGTTGCACAGCGTACGCTCGCTCTGGTGCCAATCATCCGCGGGCTGCGGCGCGCGCTGCACGCGTGCCAGGCGCGCGAGCTTGCCCAACAGAGGAATGCTGTACCAGAGGTTCAGCCACCCCAGGCTGATGCGGTCCCAGAACCGGATCGCCACGATGAGAATCACAAAGCTCGTGGCGAGCATCGAGAGAAGCTCGCGATACTCGCCGAGGAGCGTGGCCAGGGATTGCGACATTGTTTATTGCGCCTGCAGACGTTTGGGCGTGTAGGGAGCGATGAAAATCTTCCGGTCGTGCTCGTAGTAGAGGTTGCCGAGCTGTGCATCGAGCCCCCCTTTGGAGGGGACTACGATGTCCAGGCACCTCAGCGCCGGCTGCTGGACGAAAACGCGATACAGCAGCGCTTTCTCACCCTCGTAGACCTTCACCCGCGAGTGCGCCGTCAGGCTCGCCGTCCTGTTGCCCGTGCGATCCATGTCCCGGTAGACGAGGACATCCGGCTCACTCACCGGCGTATCGCCGTCGCGCAGAATGGCCACATGGTTCAGCCCGATCCCATGACCGTTGGTCGAGCCGAGCCAGGCGGAGTCGTTGAAGCCGGGCAGATACTCGCGCGTCTGGTAGGAGGGCAGGGCCCGGCCGGTACTGAGTTGCTTCGCCGGCAGAGCCCGGTCCAGATCAGGGGCATCGCGGGTGCAGGCGACCGCATAGATCGGCTCGTCTTCCGCGACGGCACTCTGGATGAATCCCCAGCTGCCCTTGTCGACTTTTGGCCCGCCGAGCGCGTTGGCGATCGCAGTCACATAAGCGGGAGCCGGCGCGCCGCCGAAGTCGATGGCCAGAGGCGCGGAGGATATCGCCGTGGCGGGCGATGCGGCAGTGGCCACCGGCACGTCCTCGAAGTCATCCGATCCAACACCCGGTGCGGCGCCCGGCTTGACCGCGGGGGCTGGCAATGCCGATGCAGGTTTCCTCGTGGGGTTCGCAGGCCTGGTCTGGGGTACCTGGGAGCTTCGCGGCGGCGCCGCATCCGCGGTCTTTTGGGCCAGAGCGGGCAGCGGTAGCGATTGCGGCAGCGGCCGCAACAGATCCGGATTGGGCTCGCGCAGTGCCAGGTATTGGGCGACGTCCGAGCCGGGCGGCAGCTCGATCACCTCCACGCGGCGATTGCGCGCCCGGCCTTCCTCCGTGCGGTTGTCACCCACGGGCAGACTCGAGCCTGCGCCCTGGTAGTAGATTCGATCGGGTGATACTCCCGCGGCCCTGAATACCTCCGCGACGGCGCGTGCGCGCTGCTCGGAAAGAGTTGCGTTGGTGGCGTCCGATCCGCTGTCGTCCGTATGACCGACGAGCACCACCGGAATGCGCTCCCAATCCTTGCGCAGAGCCTCGAGCGTCTGCGGATCGTTCGCTTGCCGTTGCTGCTCGGCCGAAAGGCTGCGGGCGAGGCTCGCCTTCTGAACCTCGAAGGTGTACTGCCGGGCGATGGCGGTGAAGTACTGCTGGGCTTGCGGGGTCAGAGCGGCCGAGCCGGGCGCGAAGTGCGCGAGCCCCGGCAGTGTGGTGACGCTGACCGTGGCTTCCTCACTCTTCCTTTGAGACGGCGCGCTGGACTCCACAGGCCTCACGACCGTGATTTCCTCGAACTGGGCATTCAACTGACTGCGTTGCGCGACCTGATAGACTTCGCAGCGGCGCCGGGCGGTATCGGCGGCCCACGTGTACCCGACGATGCTGCCTGCGACGGCGCAACCGGCGCTGATCCGATTCTTGTCGGCGGTGCCCGCCTTTCTGGCGAGAACCTCGGTCGCCAGGCGGCAAACGCTGAACCCGACGACCGCGCCGAGGGCGCCTCCGCCGACCGCGCTCAACCGCTGGCGGCTCAAGTCACAGGCGTCGGTGACAGGTTTGACCTCCCTGACGTGGAGCTTCGACTCCGAGGGGCCGCTGGCCTCCGGACGGCTCTGGGGGCTCGTCTCGCACCCCCCGAGAGACAGGCAGATCAGCCCGATGGCGATGAGGGCTCGCATACTGCGCTACGCGTTTTGTTGTTGGCTGCGTAGATAGACGCTCGGCGTGCAAAAACGTCAGGCCCAGGGCCGCCGCGCTGCGGTCCCCGCTCGTGCGGAACCACCCGTACCCGGGTGCGTTAGCCCTGTAACGAAGCTTTGCGGAGATAGCCATGAGAGGCGCGACGCTTCCTCGCCTGTGGCTGGGCGGGGTGTTGATGTTGTTCTCAATCGCGGCGCTGGCCGAGAACGCTGTCACCACCGACATTGCCAGTGTGCGCGCGGGTCCGGACGACTCTTATCCCGAAGTGGCGCAACTCGATCCCGACTCGCCGATTCAGGTGATGGGCTGTCTGGATGACTGGAGCTGGTGCGATGTGGCCTTCGGCGACGATCGGGGTTGGTTGTACGCTCCCGACATCAGCTACGAATACGAAGGCGGTTACGTTCCTTTCTACGCCTACGCTCCCTCGTTCGGCTTGCCGGTCATCAGCTTCTCACTCGGCGCCTACTGGGGCAGCTACTACCGGGGCCGCCCATGGTATGGACAGCGGGATGAATGGATCCACCGCTCGATACACCATCGTCGACCCACAGGACCCGAACCCAGCCGCGCTCTGCCTCCGCGTGAGGTCGTGCGCGCTGCAAGGCCGCACGGCGGATCGCATCCGCCGATGCATCTGAGCCGGGCGGAGCCAGGCCATAGGGATGAGGACCGCGCCGCGCCTCCACCTCGTGCGGAGCATGCGCCCCAGCACGAAGAGCGCGCACCGGCCCGACCTCAGGAGAGGGAGCTCAGGCCCCAGGAGCGGTCCGCGCCGCAGCGCGAGGAACAGCATTCTCATCCGACCGAGCATGCGCCCCAGTCGCAACACGCGGAGCCGCGCGGCTCACCAAAACCTGGGTCACCGTCTCACAAAGACGAGAACGATCATCGAGGTTGACAGGGCACGTCCAGGCGGAAGGAGAGCATCGGCCGCTGGGGCGCGCGGCTGGCCGCAGTTTTGAGGCGGCATGGCGCGTGACCTCGGGAGGGCCGGTGCAACCGGGCCAGCGGTGTGTGACACTGCGGACATGAAGGCCTGGTCGACAGGGTTGTCCATTCTTGCCGCGGCGGCGGCCTTTGGCTTCATCGTGTTCAGGTTCGCAGACCGCGGCTGGCCCGCGCATCAGATCGTTGGCCTCGCCATCGCGATCCCCGCGTTCTGCCTTTGGGTGTTGGCGCGCGTGCAACTCGGAAAGTCATTCGCGGTCACCGCGCAGGCCAGGCAACTGGTCACCCACGGGCTGTATTCCAGGCTCCAGAATCCGGTGTATGTGTTCGGCGCGCTTCTGATCGTGGGGTTGATTGTCCTCAGCGGGCAGATCCGGTTCCTGCTGTTGTTCGTGATCCTGATTCCGCTGCAGTGGGTGCGCATCCGCAACGAGCGGCGCGTGCTGGAAGAGAAGTTCGGCGAGGCCTACCGCGACTATCGCCGCCGCACGTGGTTCTGAGATCGCCAGGGCGCGCGGCTCGTATGTACGCCGCGATCATCCGACCGCTCGCCGGTAACGACCCATGGACGCGTTCACCGGCTCGACGGGCGGGCCGTGCCGCGTTGGTAGATTCCCGGATCGACTTTTTCCATGTAGCGGTCGACGTTGGTCGCCGCCGTGAAACCGAATTGTCGGTACAACCCGTGTGCGTCCCGGGTAACGAGCATCCAGCGTCGCAGGCCTTGCAGCTGCGGATGCTCCGCGGCCAACCCGATCATCCCCTTGGCGAGGCCGTGGCCGCGGTGCTCTTCGAGTACGTAGACATCGCACACGTAGCAGAACGTGGCGTAGTCCGAGATGAAGCGCGCAAGCCCGATCTGCCCACCCTTCGCATCGTAGGCTCCAATGCACAGCGATCCCTGCACCGCACGCTCCAGCACCTCGAGCGGAATCTGTTCAGCCCAATACGAGCGTTGCAAATAGGCGTGCATCGCGCGCAGGTCGAGTCGCGAAGGATCGTCCGTAAGCGTGTAGGGCCCGAGCGAACGGCTCAGAAAGCTGTCCACGGCATCTCCGTTCAGATGGGTTGTTGAGGCAGAGTGCTATCTGAATCGGGGCCGATTGTACCGTGCCGAGGCGCCGGTCGAGCCGCATTCCATGGCAGGAACAAATCTCGCTCGATCCCCAGTGCTGTTTGTGCCCCTGTGGTGAATGACATGAATGCATCAAGCCCCGCCGAGGCCGCGGCGGTTGCCTCGGAAACCGGAGCCCTCGCGAAGAACGTCGCCGGCGCGGCCAGCGCAGCGCATTCTCCCCTGAAGCGACTGGGCGAGGCCGCAGCGGCGGCCAAGGTCGGAGCGCAACTGATTCCGGCTGCCTGGCGCCTGCTCAGGCGCCGGCCCTGGAGCGCGGGTCTGGGGCTTCTGGCCCTCGTGGCCGGGGCCTGTCTGCTCGTGCCCCGCCTTCGCTCGACCCGTCGCGTACGAGTGCTGAGACTTCCCTGAGTGCTGCCCACGTGCGCGCTGGCGCCGGCATAGTCGCTGGATCTGGTCGGGAATGAACGCGAGCGCACAGGAGCGGGGACGCGAGGCGCGCCGGCCGCAGGACATCCCACCTCGGGGATGGTGGGATATTCTGTGGAGAGTGATCAAGCGGCTGGGCACCGACAATGTCACGCTGGTATCCGGCGG
>Ga0134126_10012976_pt1 | contig 10522 bp, 8 predicted proteins | sample KB31752_FD_96881 | JGI IMG/M metagenome (GOLD analysis project Ga0134126, IMG submission 96881) | Terrestrial soil microbial communities with excess Nitrogen fertilizer from Kellogg Biological Station, Michigan, USA - KB3-175-2 | ecosystem: Environmental > Terrestrial > Soil > Unclassified ...
AAAATTCCCGCGCCAACGATGCCGCCCATGACAATCATGGTGGCATCGAATAACCCAAGCTGACGGCGAGGCTTTAAAGTCGAAGGGCTCGACATGACACAGCAGAGAAACTAGAAAGGGTGGATATTCTCACCTTGCCACGGCGTCCAGTCTGTAGATTTTAAATTCTGAAGTCGCCTCAAGCAGCGTCGCGCTTCTGCTGAGATGCTGCATTAACTCCGGATAGGATTTTAACCACCAAAACCTGGGCGTGGTAAAAACAAAATGCGTTGCGCCCTGGCGATGCAGTCTCTCAAGATCGGCAATCGCTTGCTGGCTGTTCTCAGGATTGCCGTCGTAAATCCCCCTTTGTTCGAGAAAATGCCAGCCTTTCCGCTTCGCATAATAGAATATGGTTGGATTGCCACCATCCACGGCGACAATCAATGCATCGCTCGCCGTAATCTTGTTTAATTCCAGACCAGCATCGCGAAGCTGTGCGGCTGATGATTCATAAAGAGGTCGCACATAAAAGAAGGCCAGAATTGCAAACGAACCTGTAAGCAAGATTGACAAAGTCACGACCGCAACGCGCGAAGGGATTTTCGATCCAAAAAAAGAGCATGCAGCGCCGGCAAAGGCAGCAGCAATTGGCACGAAAGGCAACTGGTACCATGGATGGCGATTGCCGTAGCCAACGGCCACAACAAACAGTACCATGGCAACCAGCCACCAATCAAAAAGGCAGCCATATTTTCCACGCGGCGCTACGAACAGACCGATGAGCGCCATGATAGCCAGAAGAGGTGTGAGGCTCGACGTCGCAGTTTGTTGCGCGATCTCCCAGTACCAGGAAAAACTTTCCAGGCGGACTCCACCGGCCCCAAAGAAATGATGGGGATAATATCTCTCGGCGATTTGATGCGCGTGCCAATACCAAGCGACCGAGGGTAGGACTGCAATTGCAGCAAAAGTAAGGAGATGCAGCCGCTTGCGTTGACTGTGGCTGCCCCGGCTGTGACGAGGGTCAGGACCGAGGTCGGCGCCCCCGGCTATAGCCAGATACAAAAGGGGCGCGGCGATGACGACGCTTGTGGCCTTGATCAAGATCGACAAGGAAATCGCAATCGCAGACAGATAAAACGATGCTGGGTTTGGATCGCGAACCCAACGCAGAAACAAATACAGCCCGATGACTCCCAGGCTGAGCGACGGCACATCGGGCATGAAAGAGCGACCGGCAAAGACGTTCAGCGGCGCAAAGGCGTAGAAAAACGTACCCCAAATCGCCGCCACGCTGTCGAAGGTTTCGCGCACCAGCAAAAAGAAAAATGGGAGCGAAATAGCGAAGAGAACTACGGACTGGCTGCGCCCGATCCATTCGTGAATGCCTGCGAATTTGTAAAAGATCGCCGCGAGGAAAGGCAGAATGGGAAACTCTGTTCCCACATAACCGCCTGAGTTGGCAGCCCAATCGATCTGAGGATATCCGAAATGAAAACCGCCTTCGAAAAAGTTCCGCGCAATCGCCGCAACATCGCTTTGCCTCCAACTCCAGTCATCGATGTAGGGCTGGTCGATCAAAATTAAACGCACCGCCACTGCGAAGATCCATATTGCAATCACAAGCGTGGTGCCATGGACGTGGTTCGCTCGCCACGCTGAGGGAAAAGTTTTCGGGAGATATCTCAAATACGGGAACATTGATCCGCCTCTCCTCTTGTGGGGGAGAGGATCGAGGTGAGGCGTTTCCACCATAGCGTGACTACGAACCCTCACCCTACTCGCTCCCTTCGCGTAGGAAGAGGCGAAAAACGATGTTTATCAAAACCCGCGCGGCGAACATGTCCCGATGGGACTGCGCGTTCTCGTGTGCGCGTCCTTCAAAGCGTCTTGACAGCGGCTGTAAAGTCAATCGTGTAGGGAATCTCTAATTGCGGAGAAGGAGGTTAGCATGAAATCGACGGCTCTCGTTCCTCGACCGAGATTTGGCTCTGCCGCCAGTGCAGGTTTATTCGCTCTCACGTTATTCATCATCTTCGGGACCGGCGTTGTGCGTGCGCAGAACGAACCGATTCTGGTGCCTGACGCCGTTGATTATCAGAAACTGCTCCCCGTTTTGCCCGAGCCTCCGCAGGGTTGGGCCGCTGATAAAGCGGAAGGCTCAACGGAAGACGTCGGCGGATTCAGAATCACGAATGTGCATCGTGACTATCACAAGGGCGATGCTGACAAAGCGCCGACGACGGCAATCAGCATACTCGATTCCGTAGCGAATCCCGATTACGTGAATGCCACCACAGCTGCCTGGAACAGCAAGAACGAGACCAGCGAAGGCTACGGCAAGTCCGTCACCATCGATGGCAACCCTGGCTTTGAAGCGTTCGAGAAAGAAAGCAAGCACGCCACTCTCTGGGTCATGATCGCCAGTCGTTATTTTGTTCAAATCGAGCTACAGGCGCAGGACCCGAAGGACCTGCAGGAATGGGTCAAGCGCGTCGATTTGAAGAAGCTGGCGGGGATTAAATGACAAGCCGGAGCTTGTTATCCTGAGCAAAGCGAAGGATCTCGTAAATTCGAATACTTAATCACTTCTGCTTGTCAGCTTCGCTCGTCATCGGCACAAAACGCACGGGCAATGTGGCACTTTGTTTCAATTGTCCGTTTTTCTTTTCCAACAGGTACAATTGCTGAGCGAATCGGGCGCCGACAGGAATAACCATGCGCCCGGCGTCGTTAAGTTGATCAACGAGCGGTTGGGGAACTTTGTCCGGCGCGCAGGTCACGATGACTGCATCGAATGGTCCGACTTCCGGCCAACCCCCGTAACCATCACCGATTCTCAGATGCACATTTTTATAGCCGAGCCGTTGCAATGTCGCCTCGGCATTTTTTGCCAGGGGCGCGACAATCTCGATGGAGTAAACTTCCGACACCAGCTCAGCCAGAATCGCCGCCTGATAACCTGAACCGGTCCCAATTTCCAAAACTCGGTCACTCGGTTTCAACCGCAATTGCTCGGTCATGAATGCTACGATGTACGGCTGCGAAATGGTTTGCGCATAACCCAGCGGCAGCGGACCGTCTTCATAACTGGCAGCACGCGATTCCCGGGGAACAAATTCTTCTCGCGGCACTTTCGCCATCGCAGCGAGGACGCGTTGGTCCTTGATACCTCGCGGGATCAACTGGCGTTGGACCATGAACTGACGCTGTGCGGCAAACTCTGAAGCTGGTGGGGCTCTTTGCCCGCAACCAGTCGCAACAATCGCCGCGAGAAGAAGAGATCGCGCGGCGCTTCGCACCCAGAAGAATACCGCCAATTGCGCTGCTACGAAAGCAGCACTGCGAGTCTGTCAAGATTCTCTATCGCATCGCCGCTGCGTTCATATTGCGCAGGCGAGCAGCCAGCTCTTTCATCACATGCGTTGCGAAATGCGGGTGCTGCTGAATGAGAAAATGGAACCGCCGTTCATCGATTGGCACCAGTCGGCACGGGGTCTTCGCCACCGCATTGGCTGCGCGCGGGCTGGCATCAATCAATGCCATCTCGCCGATCAGCGCACCCGATCGTGCGGTCTCGACTACGTAATCACCAAGCCGCACGTCCACTTCCCCTTCCAATACCACGTACATCTTGTCACGCTTGTCGCCTTCCCGGAAAAGGACATCGCCCGGCGCAAGCTGCACCGTGTCAGTTTCTTGACGAAAAAGGTCTGCTGGATTCACAAGTGGCGTTTGATTGACAAACCGAGCCTATAGAGGAAACAGGATATCTTCCAAGTTACAATTGTGTGACAGCCGCTCGCAGCCGGCGTGCGAGCAAATTCTTCGTGTCCTTCGTGTGCTTCATGGTTAATTTCACCACGCTTTTATGAATGAGGAACGCAAAACGTTAGAGCAACGCGAGCAAATGACGGACTTAGAACGTCTCCGTCATTCGGCTTCCCATGTACTTGCTACGGCGATCCTGAAAATCTGGCCGGAAGCGCAGTTCGCCGCGGGGCCGCCGGTGGAAAACGGTTTTTATTACGACGTTGATCTCCCGCACCGCATCTCACCCGAAGATTTCGAAAAGATCGAGGCGGAGATGAAAAATGAGATCAAAGCGAACCATCCGTTCGAGCGGATTGAAGTTTCGCGTGATGAAGCGCTGGCGCTTGGGAAAAAAGGCCGGCTTGCCGCACTTGGCGAGCGATCCGAGCCAAGCAAGTTCAAGCTCGATATTATCGAAAATATTTCGGCTGACGAAAAGATCTCACTCTATCGCAGCGGCGATTTCATCGATCTCTGCGCCGGGCCGCACGTCATGCGCACGGGAAATGTTGGCGCATTCAAGCTCACGAGCGTTGCAAGCGCCTACTACAAAGGCGACGAAAAAAATCCGCAATTGCAGCGTGTCTACGGAACGGCGTTTAAGACAAGAAAGGAACTCGACGACTATTTTGCCATGCTCGAGGAAGCAAAGAAGCGCGACCATCGCAAGCTTGGCAAGGAGCTGGAGTTATTTGTCTTCGACGACGATGTCGGACCGGGTCTTCCGATGTTTCTTCCGCGCGGCGCAGCCATTGCCGAAGAACTGGAGAAGCTAGCTAAAGAAACAGAGTTCGCAGCCCGGTATGAACGTGTGCGGACTCCGGAGATCGCGCGTGAAAGCTTGTATAAGAAGAGCGGTCACCTCCCGTACTATGCGGAGTCGATGTTCCCACCGATGGAACTTCAAGAGAAATTGTCCGCAGAGGATCGAGTTCAATTGGAAGGAGCCGTTGGGCGCCTTTCAGAAGAAGAGCGCGAGATTGCGAATCTATTAAAAAATGTGTTTCCGGAGCTCGAAGAAAAGGTACCGAACTGGTCGGTGTTACTCGAACAATTCGAAAAATTGCCGCAATCCGCTAAGGACTCTGCCCGCAACACTGCTATACAGATGCTTCTGTTGAATGCTGTCCTGAATCGTGGAGAGCGACCCGATCGCTACTACCTCAAGGCGATGAACTGTCCGCATCATCACAAGTTATTCGCAGCGTTGCCTCGCAGCTATCGAGATCTCCCGCTGCGACTCGCGGAATATGGGACGGACTATCGGTATGAGAAAAGCGGGGAGTTGTTCGGACTCATGCGGGTGCGCTCGCTGCACATGAATGACGCACATATCTACTGCACGCCCGAGCAGTTCGAGGCGGAGTTCAACGCGGTGAACGAGATGTATCTGAATTATTTCAAGTTATTCGGGATCGACAAATATCTAATGCGTTTCTCAACACATGATCCTTCGAAGCTCGGACAGAAGTTTGTCAACGAACCTGAACTTTGGAAACAAACGGAAGAGATGACTCGGAATGTACTGAAGAATTCCGGAATCAATTATGTCGAAGTGCCTAACGAAGCGGCGTTTTACGGCCCAAAGATCGACGTGCAGGTCTGGAGCGTAATCGGGCGCGAGTTCACGCTCGCCACTAATCAGGTCGATTTCGCGCAACCGCGCAATTTTGATCTTCGTTATAAAGACCGCGACAACACCGAAAAGATCCCGCTCTGCATCCATCGCGCGCCCCTCGGTACGCATGAACGGTTCATCGGATTTTTGATTGAGCACTATGCCGGCAATTTTCCCCTGTGGCTATCTCCGGAACAGGTGCGTGTCCTTACCATCGGCGATGATCCCAAATTAATAGATTACGCGCGCTCAATTCTGAAAGAACTCCGCAGTCATCAAGTTCGCGTAGAACTCGACGAAAGCAGCGACAAGATCAACGGCAAGATCCAACGTGCCGAGCAAATGAAAGTGCACACTATGTTCGTGATCGGAAAACGAGACATGGAGGCCGATGCAGTGAGCGTCCGTGTTCACGGCAAAGGAAATCTTGGCCCCAAGCCGCGTACCGATGCGATTGCCGAAATTTTACAGGCGATCAAAGAACGTCGCTCGTGAAGTCTATTACGGCACTCGCAGCCTTGTTGATTTGCGCGGCGGTGCCGGCGGCCGAGCTCCACCCAATTGTTGAAGTCCAGAGCGGGTATTTGTTCGGCGCGACAGCCGACGGTAAATGGATCAAATCGGATGAAGCGGCAAAGGATATTTCGGATCAAAGGACGTACAAAATCTACGGATTAACCCAATCACTCGGTGAAGCCAAGGGAGGCAACCCGAAACCGTCAGAAGAAGAAGTGTGTTCGGACGTTTTGACCGTTTCGCTCTCGCCAAATCCTGACAAGGGCGCGATCGCACTGGCCGCGCCATGGAATGCGTTACCGCGAAAGGTGCAGATCCTCGATGCAACTCAGCAAGTTTATGTCGATGCGGCGCGCGATTTTCTAAAGACAAAAGGAATCGATAAACCGAAAGTAGAAATCGAAAGCATCCTGCGAGTTGATCTGGACGGCGATGGCGAAGAGGAAGTCTTGATCAGTGCGACGAATTATTTTGAAAAACACGAGGGCCCGCCAACGCGATCTCCGGCTGGCAGTTATTCAATGGTGTTGTTGCGCCGCGTCGTCTCTGAAAAGGTGGAAACACAACTGGTGGAAGGTGAATTTTATCCGAAGCCTTACCAGAACGGCACCGACGACGACGCGAGTTTTAACGCGCCGAATGCTTACAAAGTGATCGCGGTGCTGGACCTGGACGGAGACGGTAAAATGGAAGTGGTGGTTGCGTCCCAATATTACGAGGGAGGCGCAACGACGATTTATCGTTGCGATCCGAAAAAGATTGAGGAGTTACTTTCCGTCGCCTGCGGGGTGTAAGGTCGTGACGAACCCCCGTTGCAAAACACTGGGCGGCGTTCGCCTCGCCTTTGAAAATCTCGTTATAACGGTGCAAGAAATCCTGCTTGTCCCTTACAGCTTTTACCAAATAGGCCATCGACAGCGGAAATTTTGCCATGTCCGCTACGCTTGCCTTGTCGCCAGCAATAACGGCCGATCTAAATTTGTTCCAGAATGCCGAAAACTCGTTCTGCGCAAAAGCCTCTGGCAGGAGAACAACACTAGAATTGCCGCCACCCAAGACCTAAGAGCCTTCATTCTTCGAGGTGCACTGAGTTCACGATGTGGTCGATCTCTTTCTTTACCTTCGGGTCAGTGTTCAGGTTCGAGGTAAAATTGATCTCGAGGAGCTGACCTTTGTAAGAAGTGGTGAGATTGCGGGTGTAAACAGGGCTATGCGAATAATCCTTTTTGCCTTTTAACATGGGTACGAAGCTCCAATCAGCCCATTTGCGCCCATCGATGGTGACGATTTCCTTCTTGAGCCACTGAAGATGTGAATCCTTGGGCAGCCACTTGAAGCCTTTAGAGTACTCTGCCACGCGCATCTTGAGATAGTCCTCAAGCTTGTCGGGCATGAGGCCATGTGTGCCCCGCAATACTGCTCCCCATGCGCTTTCCGGGCCGGCGAATTTGGCCAGCGTTTTTGGATCCTTCGGATCATCAGCGTCGCGGGAAAAATCCGGAGGGAGATCGAGCTTCAGCTTGCCCTCCAAGAGACTGACTGTCGTTGGCGCGACACCGCCATTCGTAGCGAAGCGATCGCTATTCGCAGCGCCAGAAGATCCTTCGTTTACGAGTTGCGGATCCAGTTCTTGGGCGCGTTTGAAGTCTGCGGCAACCCCGGTTGCATCCCCCTTTTCCTTCTTCGCGACTGCTCGATTATAATAGGCACGTGCGTAATTGGGTTTGAGTTCGATTGCGCTGGTATAATCAGCAATTGCGCCATCCCGATCGTTGTTCTCCGCTCTAGCATTGCCTCGGTTGTTGTAAGCAGCCGGATTTGTCGAGCCGAGCTCGATGGCTTGGGTGTAGTCGGCAACGGCGCCGGCCGCATCCTTCTTCAGCCGTTTGGCTTGGGCGCGGTTATAATAAGGGGCGTCATCTTTTGGATTGAGCTGAATCGCGCGGGTGAAATCAGCGATTGCTCCATCCAGGTCCCCTTCCTTCCCTTTTTCAATCCCGCGATTAACAAGATCATCAACAGATTCGTTATCAGCAGGCGACGCTGATGACGCTGACTCGCCGGAGGACGCGGGCTTGAGAGTGCCGCTCTCTGGTCTGTTCGCTGCCGGCGGTGATGGCGACTCGGTCTCGTTCGTCTCTTCTTTTATCTGCACCGCGACCAGATAGCTAAAACTGACGTTCACCTTCGCCTCGCGCGCGCCGAGTCGCATCGGTCCGGAAAATTCCGAGAGCAATACCTGCTGATCCTGCGCGTTTTTATATCGTCCAAAGCTGACGTGCGGATAGGACTTGGCTTTCGGTTTTTCTTTTGATTCTTCGAAAACGAATTCTTCGCGATCGCCCTCATTTTCTTTCCCCAGGAATTTCATTACTGTCGCGCCTTCGCTTGGATCTTTCGAAGCCGGCTCGCCATTCAATCGGGCATCGATCAGACTGACCCAGTTGTTCAGTCGCTTCGATGTTTGTGCGTCAACCGGCTTGCCGGTTTCGGCCCAGTCATTCGATCTTAGCCAGGGTTTTCCGTCTTTCCGGGCAAACTCGGCGTTGCCGGCCTGTATTCTTTCCGGCCCGCCGTTTGGATAACGGTCATATTTGAAATCGGCGGTTCCACTCGGGCCCAAATCAAGCTTCGCGATCGCAACGAAATGGACCTTGGAATAGAAATCGCGGCTGTACTTCAAGTTGTCCGTTGCGAATTTCGCGTCCTGCGCCTGCAACGGGCCCAGAACGAGAAACGACGTTGCAAGCAGACCCGATAACCGGAGCGTTTTCAGACTGCCAGAGTAGGAATTTCCGGCGTGCACTGTCAATTGATTGATCGTTAGGATTGCCACATGAACCGGTGCCGAATAGCGACAGTTATGATCTCGATCTTATTGTCCGCCCTTACGCAGGCAGCAAACCCATTTCTCGATGTGTCGTCCGACAAGCCGGTGTCCGCCAAATTTCGAGGCACCGAGTGGGGCGATAAGATTCAGCAGGACGAAATCCCGCTCACTGCGCGAGTGGTCACGACGCGCCTCGCCAAGATGCCGTGGGGCGCAATTTTCAAAGTCGAATTTACCGACCTCGAATCGCGCGCGCCGCAGAAGCGTGAAATTCGGCCGGATTATTTCATCGTCACGGATGACCGTATCGTTCTGTTGAATGAAGAGGACAATGAGGCCGCCGTTAAGAAGATCTCAGCGTTGGATAAACCGCCGGATTTTGAACCGAACGACATCTACGGAATTACGACCGGTAAATTCAGTCACGAAGATGGCTTATGGAAAACCACAATCGGCGTGAAAGGTGATCTATGTGTTTACGATTCGAGCCATCCCTCCGGGCACTTCAAAAAGATCGTTTGGAAAAAAGACGTGGGATTAGTTGAGTATGCGATCGGTTCCGGGGCGCATGCTGATGGTTTTCGTCTGAAGCGACAGAAATAAGCGGCGAAACATACGCCCCTGGCCTGTACGGCTAGCGAAAATATTTTCAGCTGTAACTGCCCGGGCAATGATTCACGGCACTGCAACTGCGCAAGGTGCACAGACTAAAGTGTATGTTCCGTTCCGTGTGAATTGTGTGTGCGAAGCGTGCAAATTTTCCTATAAAACCTCAAAATGGACTTAGCCTGCACGCTCAAAGAACATTTCGGCTATGACCAATTCCGGCCGCTGCAGCGTGAGATCATCAGCGATTCGTTGGCCGGGCGTGATGTATTTGTGCTGATGCCAACCGGTGGCGGCAAATCACTTTGTTTCCAATTGCCCGCTCTGATACGCCAGGGCCTTACGATAGTGGTTTCGCCGCTCATTTCGCTCATGAAAGATCAGGTGGACGCGCTGCAAACCAGCGGGATCCCGGCGACTTACTTGAATTCAACGTTGGATCGACACGAAGCCACCTCCCGTTGGCGCGGGCTGCATCGGGGTGAGTACCGGATGCTTTACGTCGCGCCGGAACGGCTGATGCTCGATACGTTTTTGGAGCGCGCGCTGAACTGGAACATCGCGCAGTTCGCCATTGACGAGGCGCATTGCATCAGCGAATGGGGCCACGATTTCCGGCCAGAATATCGCGAGCTTAAGAAATTACGGACGCATTTTCCGGACGTGCCAACGATTGCGCTGACTGCAACAGCTACCGAACGGGTGCGGGCGGATATCGTGAAGCAGCTGAAGCTGCGCGAGCCGCGGTGTTATGTCGCCAGCTTTGACCGGCCAAATCTCAGTTACCGTGTTGTTCCAAAAACAGCGCCCTACGAACAGTTACTCGAGTTCATTCGCAGCAGGCCTAACGATAGCGGCATCGTTTACTGCGCCAGCCGGAAGAGTGCGGACTCACTGGCGCGGAATCTCAACGAAGATGAAATAAGCGCGAAGCCGTATCACGCCGGCCTAACGAGTTCCGAGCGCACGAAAAATCAGGATGCGTTCCTGCGCGACAACGTTCGGGTGGTCACCGCGACAATTGCATTTGGGATGGGCATCAACAAACCAAACGTTCGCTTTGTAGTGCATTACGATCTCCCGAAAAATCTGGAGAGCTACTATCAGGAGACCGGGCGCGCAGGCCGGGACGGATTGCCAAGTGAATGCGTGCTGCT
>Ga0134126_10012977_pt1 | contig 10522 bp, 9 predicted proteins | sample KB31752_FD_96881 | JGI IMG/M metagenome (GOLD analysis project Ga0134126, IMG submission 96881) | Terrestrial soil microbial communities with excess Nitrogen fertilizer from Kellogg Biological Station, Michigan, USA - KB3-175-2 | ecosystem: Environmental > Terrestrial > Soil > Unclassified ...
CGCCCGATCGGCAAAGCCACCGCGGGCAGCTAAGTTCCGGTCGTAGTCCGACATCGCAGTTCCCTCTCTATGTCCGGCGAAGGCCGGTCATGTTTGGCGCGCCGGCAAGGGGCCGCCGCGCTCATACTCCGAATTTAGTGTGCGAAAAGGCTGGGCGCCAGATATGGCTCGACAATGGCCACGCACCTTGCTGATCGTTAACAATCCAGAGACCGCCATTATAGCCGAAATAACGGAAAGACCCGAATGGCGGCCCGCCGCGCGGCGGAATGTCGCGAAAACTACAGATTCCGCAGAACCGGCGCCGGTTTCTGCCCCAATGCCGCAAATGTACCGACCAGCCCCAACGCAATCGTGATGACGACGGCGCCCAGCGCGGCAAGGAGCGCCGGCCAAGGCAGCCAGGAAAACCGCAGATTCATCAGGTCGGCGACGATCAGCCAGGCGGCGAGTGAGCCGCTGATGACACCAAAAAAAGCGGTGGAAGCGCCGAGCAGCAAGTATTCGAGCACGTAGGCTGCGAGCAGCTTTGAGCGCGTGGCGCCCAGTGTCTTGAGAACCACGGCGTCGTAAACCCGATGCCGGTGGCCGGCGGCCAGCGCGCCGCCGAGCACCAGCCCGGCGGCCAGCAAGGTGATCGCGCTGGCGCCGTCGATCGCCAGCACCAGATTTGAGATGAGCGAGCCGATGGCTTCCAGCGCCTCCTTCACGCGCACGGTCGTCACCGTGGGAAATGCGGCGGCAACCGATTTGATCATCGCGCTTTCCTGCGCGGTCGTGCCGCCGCCGGGATAAGCAAGCGTCGCGAGATGCGTACGGGGGGCGCCGCGGAAACTGTCGGGCGAAAACACCATCACGAAATTGATGCCGAGGCTTTGCCAATCGACCAGCCGCAGATTGGCGATGCGCGCGGTGATGTTGCGGCCGAGCACGTTGACCGTCACCGGGTCGCCAAGCTTGAGATGCAGCCCATCCGCGATCCGTTTCTCGAATGAGACCAGCGGCGGGCCATCATAGTCCGGCTTCCACCATTCGCCCGCGACCAGTCGCGAGCCGCGCGGGACGTCGTTTGCATAAGTGATGCCGCGGTCGCTTTGCAGCACCCATTCGGCGTCCGGCTTCGGCTTCAGGTTCTCGGCGGCGATGCCGTTGGCGGAGACGATGCGTCCGCGCAGCATCGGCACTTCCTGATAGGTCGCTTCCGGCGCGCGCGCTCGCACGAACGCGTCGAAGCGCGCCGATTGATCGACGGGAATATCGAGAAAATAAAATGACGGGGCTTTTTCCGGCAGCGCGGCGGTAAATTGTTTGCGTAGCGTGCCGTCGATCTCGATCACCGTCACCAGCAGCGCAATGCCGAGGCCGAGCGATAGAACGATGGTCGGCGTCAATGCCGACGGCCGATGGATGTTGGCGACCGCCATGCGCAGCGCGGTCGAGCGTGCGCGTGGGGCGTGGCGCGCAATGAACATCAATCCGGCGGCGACGAGCCGCAGAAGCACGAAGACTGCCGCTGCGACTGCGACGTAAATTGCAGCAACGCGCCGATCGTAAGCGAGCAAGATAGCCATCGCAGCGAGCGCGGCGATTGCAAGGGTTGCGCCGGCAATATAGGCCGGCCGCGGCCAGCGCGGCTGCGCTGCAACGGCCTCGCGGAAGAGGACGCCGACCGGCACGTCGTGCGCGCGGCCGAGCGGCCAGATCGCGAAGGCAACGGCGGTGAGCAGGCCGTAAAGCAGGGCCAATGCCAACTCACCGGCGTGAAGGGATGGATCGATCGGAAGCGGAATGACGGCGCCGAATAAGCCCGTGATTGCGTAAGGCAATGCCGCCCCGGCCGCGACGCCGATGACGCCGCCGGCCACGGCCATCGTCAGCACCTGCATGAGATAGATCGAGAACACGCGCGCGCCGGTCGCGCCCAGCGCTTTCATGGTGGCGATCGCCTCGCGGCGCCGGTCGAGATGGCTTTTGACCGCGTTGCCGACGCCGACGCCGCCGATCAGCAGCGCGGTCAGCCCGACGATGGTGAGGAATTCCGTGAAGCGCTCGACGTCGCGCTCAAGCCGCGGGGTGGCGTTGCGGCGCGTGCGAATATCCCAACCGGCGTCCGGCAATTTTGCGTGCGCGGCAGCAACGACGGCATTCGCCGCTTTGTCGGTTGTGCCGTTCGCCGGCAATTTCACACGGTAATGCCAGCGCACGAGACTGCCCGGCTGAACGAGACCGGTCGCGCGCAAGGCAGCTTCGCTCATCAGCAAGCGCGGCCCGAAGCCGATGCCGCCCGCGAGCTTGTCCGGCTCGCTTGCAAGCGCGGCACGGATTTCGACGGTCGCACCGCCGATGGTCACGCGCATGCCGGGCTTCAGATCGAGCCGCGTCATCAGCGTCGGATCGGCGACGGCGCCGAATGCGCCATTGCGCTCGGCGAGCGCATCGTTGAGCGAACCCGCCGGATCCAGATCGACCTTGCCGAATAATGGATAATTGGCGTCGATCGCCTTGATCTCGACGAGCGCGGCGTTACCGGCCGCGTTGCGCGCCATCGCGCGCATTGTGGCGGCGGTGGAAACTTCACCGTAGCTTTTCAAGAACGTTATTTCAGGCGCGGTCGCCTCGCGCTGGATCAGCGTGAATGACAGATCGCCGCCGAGGATCACCTGGCCCTGTCGCGCTAATCCGTCCGCCAGACTGCCGGCAACCGAGCCGATACCGGCAATCGCCATCACGCCGAGCGCGATGCAGAAGATAAATACATAAAAGCCACGCAAGCCGCCGCGTAGCTCCCGACTGGCGAAACGCAAGGGGAGCATTCTTCCTTTTCCCTCCCCTGAAAGGGGAGGGTGGCTCGCCGGCGCGTCAGCGGCGGCGAGTCGGGCGGCGTCATGTTTCACGCTGACCCCCACCCGGCGAGCTTCGCTCGCCGACCTCCCCCTTCCAGGGGGAGGTAAAAGGAGAATCGATGCGCCCGGAACGCAAACGCACCACCCGGCCGCAGCGCGCCGCCAGCGCATTGTCGTGAGTGACCAGAATGAGCGTGGTGCCGCGCTTGGTATGGCCGGCAAACAGAAGCTCGATAATCTGCTTTCCGGTGTCTTCGTCGAGATTGCCGGTCGGCTCGTCGGCAACGAGGATGGCGGGGTTGGGCGCCAAAGCGCGGGCCAGCGCGACGCGCTGCTGCTCGCCGCCGGACAATTCGGCCGGATAGTGATTGAGCCGTTCGGCAAGGCCCACAGCGGCAAGCTCCTGCCGCGCGATTTCCTCGGCGGCCGCGGTGCCCGCCAGTTCTAGCGGCACGGCGACATTCTCGAGCGCGGTCATGGTCGGGAGCAGGTGGAACGACTGGAAAACGATGCCAACGTTGCGGCCGCGAAAGCGCGCCAGCGCATCCTCGTTGAGCTTGTCGAGATCCTCGCCCGCGACGGTTATTGTGCCGGTATCCGGCCGCTCCAGTCCCGCCATCGCCATCAACAGCGTCGATTTGCCCGAGCCGGACGGCCCGACCAGACCGATTGCCTCGCCACGGCCTATATTGAGAGTGATGTCCTTGAGGATATGAACGCGGGCTACCCCTTGCCCGAGCGAGAGATTGACCCCGGCCAAAGCGATAGCCGGCCCCGCCTGAGAGAAATCATTCATGTGGTCATACCGATCCCGCTCCCGCTCATATGGGACAATGGCCGTGGTGGTCCAGCGCTTCGCGGCGGCGTTGCTGCTCACGATTGTTTGCACGGCCGCCGCGATGGCCGCCGATAGACCGGTGAAAATCGTCGTGCTCGGCGACTCGATTTCGGCCGGCTTCGGGCTTCCGGTAGAGGACGCTCTGCCGGCAAAGCTCGCGGCCGCGCTCGAAGCCAAGGGGATTGCGGCGACGGTTTCCAATGCCGGCGTCTCCGGCGACACCGCGACCGGCGGGCTCGATCGGCTGGACTGGTCGGTGGCCGAGGGGACCGACGCAGTTATCGTCGAGCTTGGCGCCAACGATGCGCTGCGCGGAATCGATCCCAAGATCACGAAACAGGCGCTCGACTCGATCCTCCAGCGGCTCCAGCAGCGTCATATCGCCGTCCTGCTTGCCGGCATGCGCGCGCCGCGAAACATGGGGCCGGATTTTGTGAAAGCGTTTGACGCCATCTACCCGGCGCTTGCCTCGACTCACAACGTCGTCTTTTATCCGTTCATCCTCGACGGAGTCGCCACCGACCCCAAACTCAATCAGCATGATGTGATGCATCCCAATGCTGAAGGAGTCGATGTGATCGTGGCGCGCCTTTTGCCGAAGGTCGAAGAATTGATTGCCCGCGCGCGCGCGTTGCGGCGCTCATAGTCCGGAACGTGCCATGCCGCGGCTTTTTACCGGTGTCGAAATTCCGCACGAGGTTGCGCAAGCGCTGGCATCGCAACGCGGCGGCCTGCCGGGCGCGCGCTGGATCACCCCTGAAAACTATCATTTGACGCTGCGCTTCATCGGCGACGTCGACGATTCGATAGCGAACGAAGTCGCTTCGCTGCTCGAAAAGGTTAAGCGCGGTTCGTTTGAATTGCGCCTGGAAGGATTGACCTCGTTCGGAGGTCGCAAGCCGCGCGCGGTCGTCGCCGCCGTGACGCCGGCCCAGGCATTGCTCGACGTGCAGGCGGAGCACGAACGGCTGATGCAGCGCATCGGCCTCGAGCCGGAGGGCCGCAAATACACGCCCCACGTCACGCTCGCACGGCTGCGCGATTCGTCGAATGTGCAGGTGGCGGAATATCTCGCCGCGCGCGGTTATTTCCGCACCGCTGCATTTCGCGTGTCGCGCTTCGTTTTGTTTTCGTCGCGCGCCTCGGTCGGCGGCGGACCCTACGTGGTGGAAGAAAGCTATCCGCTAGCCACCTGATGTCTCAGGCCGCTCCCAGTAATCGCGATTGCGCGTTGAAGATGGTCGCCGCAAGACCGTAATTGTCGGCCAGCATCTCGCGCAGCAGCGACAGCGACGTGAAACGCGGCGGAATAACTTTTCCGGTTACGCTGCCGAAATCGAACGACAGATCCGCCGGGAATTTGCGCGCAAGCTGCTGCATGCGCCGATTGTCGGCGAGACAATGCATGTGCAACGATTTTATTCCGCGATTGCGCGCGGTCAGGAGCGTGCGTTCGAGCAATTCGGTGCCGACGCCCTGGCTCTGCCACGGCTGCTCGATGCTCAAGGCGGCTTCGGCTTCGCGCGCGAGCGGAGACCCAACGTGCCGCAACTCGGCCGCGCCGCGCAGCGTGTCGTTCACGAAAAATCCGTACAGAACCACGCCGACGCCGCGCGCCAGATCGGCGTGCCGTCGAATGAAGTCGTCGGATGTTCCGCCCGAAAACCGCCGATTGCGGCTTTCGGGGTCGAGCCGCAACAAGTGGTCGCCGTAGGCGCGGTTCTCGCCGATCCATAATTTACGAATCAGCCCGTCGCCCGGCAGCACGTTGTGCATCGCAAGCCTCCATCAGAATTTCGCGGCGCCGGCTTTCGTCCGTTGCTTTCGCGATTCACCGGCAAGCCGCTATATATGTTGCATTGCAGCAAAATGTCGGCGAAATCGGGTGAGCAGAGCCGGGCGCCCAAAAATGCATGGCTCACAGGAACTTAGGACCATCCTGCAATTCGTTGCCGGGTTTTGGCAGGACGCCGGGCAGCGGTCGATTTACAGCGGCGCAGGATCGCCCTACGTGTCCGGCCCAGCGGCCGGAATAGGCCGTTCAATTCCGCGGCGATTTCTCATCCATGTCCGATCTGTTCCGCACGCGCTATGCCGCGCTCATAGCCGCCGGCAGGATCGAAGCCGATCCGGGCCAGGCGGAATTGGCGCAGCATTTTGCGCAGCTCGAAAGCCGCATCGACGCGCATCGGCTGGCGCGAAAGTCGTCGTCGCTCGGCTGGTTGTTCGGACGTCGCCAGAAATCCGAGCCGGCAATCAAGGGCCTCTACATTTACGGCGAAGTCGGGCGCGGCAAGACGCTGTTGATGGACCTGTTTTTCGAGACCTGCGCGGCGCAGCGGAAGCGCCGCGTGCATTTTCATGAATTCATGACCGACGTGCATGAACGCGTGCACGCCTATCGTCAGGAATCGAAAAACGGCGACGCGCCCGATCCGATTCATCGCGCAGCGGCCGCGATCGCGGAGGAGGCGTGGCTTTTATGCTTTGATGAATTCCATGTCACCGATATCGCCGACGCGATGATTCTTGGACGGTTGTTCACGCGTCTGTTCGAGCTCGGCGTGATCATGGTCGCGACGTCGAATCTGGCGCCCCACGAGCTTTACAAAGACGGCCTCAATCGCGGGCTTTTCGTGCCGTTCATCGCTACACTGGAACAGCATTGCGAGGTCGTGCGGCTCGATGCACGCATCGATTTCCGGCTCGAGAAACTCACCGGCGTGCCGACCTGGTATGTGCCGGACGACGCGAAGGCCGATGCCGCTCTCGACGATGCTTGGCGGCGGCTGACGGCCGGGAATGGCGGCGTTGCGCAGGAATTGATCGTGAAAGGGCACGCCGTGCGCGTGCCGAAAGCAGCGATGGGCGTTGCGCGTTTCTCGTTCGCTGAATTGTGCGGCGAGCCGCTTGCCGCCGGCGACTATCTTAAGATCGCGCATGAATTTCACACCGTCATCCTCGACCACATTCCGGTCATGGATTTCGATCGGCGCAACGAGGCCAAGCGTTTCATTATCCTGATCGACACGCTCTACGATCATGCGGTGAAATTGCTTGCGTCGGCGCAGGCGGAACCGGATGCGCTCTATGTCGCGGACGAGGGCTACGAAGCGCAGGAATTCAAGCGCACGGCCTCGCGCCTGATCGAGATGCGCTCGCAGTCCTACCTTGGACTGCCGCATGGTCCGCGCGGCGGTCACGCGGTCGACGCCGGAAAAATCGTCGAAACATGATCGCCAAGCTCCTCGTTGGCATTCAAGGGGCGCCGCCATGCCGTGCCCGACGAGGGGCACGGCCAAAGATCGCTCAAACAGGACTGGACAGCGATCGAAAGGTAGTGTGGTATTATGTATACATGATGCTGGAGGAGCGGTTTTTGGCCGCGTTCAGTGCCTTGTCGTTGTAAGCGGGACCGGATAACCACCACGAGGCCGCACCCAGCGGCTCACCCAAGTCGAGAGTTTTCCAAACATGGCCCGTAACAAAATTGCTTTGATCGGCTCCGGCCAGATCGGCGGCACGCTCGCTCACCTCATCGGTCTCAAGCACCTCGGCGACGTCGTTTTATTCGACGTCATGGAGGGCGTCCCGCAAGGCAAGGCGCTGGACATCGCCGAATCCTCGCCGGTCAACGATTTCGATGCGCGCTTTTCCGGCGCGAATTCCTACGAAGCGATCGAAGGCGCCAACGTCTGTATCGTCACCGCGGGCGTGCCGCGCAAGCCGGGCATGAGCCGGGACGATCTTCTCGGCATCAATCTCAAGGTGATGGAGCAGGTCGGCTCCGGCATCAAGAAATACGCGCCCAACGCCTTCGTCATCTGCATCACCAATCCGCTCGACGCCATGGTGTGGGCGCTGCAAAAATGTTGCGGCCTGCCGCAGCAGAAAATCGTCGGCATGGCGGGTGTGCTCGACTCGGCTCGGTTCCGCTATTTCCTCGCCGACGAATTCAATATCTCGGTGGAAGACGTTACGGCCTTCGTGCTCGGCGGCCACGGCGACAGCATGGTGCCGCTCATTCGCTATTCGACGGTGGCAGGCATTCCGGTCCCCGATCTCGTGAAGATGGGATGGACGTCGCAGGCGCGCGTGGACGAAATCATCAAGCGCACCGCGAACGGCGGCGCCGAAATCGTCAATCTGCTCAAGACCGGCTCGGCGTTCTATGCGCCGGCCGCTTCCGCAGTCGCGATGGCCGAAAGTTATCTGCTCGACAAGAAGCGCGTGCTGCCGTGCGCGGCATGGCTCAATGGCGAATATGGAATCAAGGACCTCTACGTCGGCGTTCCTATCGTTATCGGCGCCAAGGGCGTGGAACGCATTGTTGAAATCGAACTCAACGGCGCGGAACGCGACATGTTTGAGAAATCTGCGGCTGCGGTGCAGAGTCTGGTCGAGGCTTGCAAGAAGATCGCACCGAATCTCGGCAACTAACTCGAACCTGTCATGCTCCGCGAAAGCGGAGCATCCAGTAAACGCAATCGATGCTATCGGAGCTCTGAAGTAACATCATCAACTCTCGTGATTACTGGATTGCCCGCCTTCGCGGGCAATGACATTCAAAGGGTGTTATGAATATCCACGAATATCAGGCGAAAGCCTTGCTGCGCGAATTCGGCGTGCCCGTGCCCCGTGGCATTCCCGCCTTCACGGTGGATGAAGCGGTCAAGGGAGCCGACGAACTTGGCGGTCCGGTGTGGGTGGTGAAAGCGCAAATCCACGCCGGCGGCCGCGGCAAGGCCGGCGGCGTCAAGGTCGTAAAGTCGGTCGATGACGTCAAAAAAGAATCGACACGCATTCTCGGCTCGACGCTGGTAACGCACCAGACCGGCCCGCACGGCAAAAAGGTCAATCGCCTCTACGTCGAAGAAGGCTCCGCGATCGACCGGGAATTCTATCTTTCGGCGCTGATCGACCGCGAAACCTCACGCGTTGCCTTCGTCGTGTCGACGGAAGGCGGCATGGATATTGAGGAAGTCGCCAAGACCCACCCGGACAAGATCGTCACGTTCTCGATCGATCCCGCCACCGGCGTGATGCCGCATCACGGCCGCCGCGTGGCGCAGACGCTCAAGCTTTCGGGCGATCTGGCGAAGCAGGTGCATGCTCTGCTGAGCAAGCTCTACGCGGCGTTTACCGCCAAGGACATGAGCATGCTCGAGATCAATCCGCTGGTCGTCACCAAGGACAATCAGCTCATCTGCCTCGATGCAAAAGTGAGTTTCGACGGCAACGCACTCTATCGTCACGCCGACGTCGTGGCGTTGCGCGATCTTACCGAGGAAGACGACAAGGAAATCGAAGCATCCAAATTCGATCTCAACTATATCGCTCTCGATGGCTCGATCGGCTGTATGGTCAACGGCGCCGGTCTTGCGATGGCGACCATGGACATCATCAAGCTCTACGGCATGGCGCCCGCGAATTTCCTTGACGTCGGCGGCAGCGCCACCAAGGAACGCGTGACCGCGGCGTTCAAGATCATCACCTCCGACCCGAGCGTAAAGGGAATCCTGGTCAATATCTTTGGCGGCATCATGCGTTGCGATGTGATCGCGGAGGGCGTGGTCGCGGCGGTGAAGGAAGTCGGATTGAAAGTGCCGCTGGTCGTGCGGCTTGAAGGTACCAACGTTGATCTCGGCAAGAAAATCATCGCGGAGTCGAAACTCAACGTGACGTCCGCCAACGATCTCGACGACGCCGCCCAAAAGATTGTCAAAGCCGTGAAGGAGGCCGCGTAATGTCCGTCCTGATCGGCAAGGATACCAAGGTCATTTGCCAGGGCTTCACCGGCAAGAACGGCACCTTCCATTCCGAGCAGGCGATCGCCTACGGCACCAGGATGGTCGGCGGCACGTCGCCCGGCAAAGGCGGCTCGACGCATCTCAATCTGCCGGTGTTCGATACTGTTGCCGAAGCGGTCGAGAAGACCGGCTGTGACGCCAGCGTGATCTACGTTCCGCCGGCGGGAGCCGCGGACGCGATCTGCGAAGCGATCCAGGCGGAGATTCCGCTCATCGTCTGCATCACCGAGGGAATTCCGGTGATGGACATGGTGCGCGTGAAACGCGCGCTATCCGGCTCCAGGTCGCGGCTCATCGGTCCCAATTGCCCCGGCGTGATGACGGCGGGCGAATGCAAGATCGGCATCATGCCGGGCAATATCTTCAAGCCGGGCAAAGTCGGCATCGTGTCGCGCTCCGGCACGCTGACCTACGAAGCCGTTTTCCAGACCAGCCGCGAGGGCCTCGGCCAGACAACCGCGGTCGGCATCGGCGGCGATCCGGTCAAGGGCACCGAATTCATCGAGGTGTTGGAGATGTTCCTGGCGGACCCGAAGACCGAGTCGATCGTCATGATCGGTGAGATCGGCGGCTCGGCCGAGGAAGACGCGGCGGAATTTCTCAAGAGCGAAGCCAAACGCGGGCGCAAGAAGCCCATGGTCGGCTTCATCGCCGGACGCACGGCGCCGCCCGGCCGGCGCATGGGCCATGCCGGCGCCATCATTTCCGGTGGCAAAGGCGATGCCGAATCCAAAACTGCCGCGATGGAATCGGCCGGAATCAGGGTATCACCCTCGCCGGCCCGGATCGGGAAGACGCTTGTCGAAGTGTTGAAGTCCTGATTCAGTCTTTAGGTCTTTTGTAGACTTACTGGCGTCATAAATATCGTTAGAACACGAAACCGCCGGGTGCGCGGGCCATAAGGCTTGTCCACCGGTGGTTGGGGCTATTAGCCCAGCCCAAGGATCGGAAAACATGTCCCGCCAGGACGCCAATGCTGCTTTTGCCCACACATCCTTCCTCTATGGCGGCAACGCCAGCTACATCGACGA
>Ga0134126_10012979_pt1 | contig 10521 bp, 7 predicted proteins | sample KB31752_FD_96881 | JGI IMG/M metagenome (GOLD analysis project Ga0134126, IMG submission 96881) | Terrestrial soil microbial communities with excess Nitrogen fertilizer from Kellogg Biological Station, Michigan, USA - KB3-175-2 | ecosystem: Environmental > Terrestrial > Soil > Unclassified ...
GGTTGCGGAAACTTATTTTACAGAAAAGGCCCCAAAGAAAAAATCATGACAGAAAACCCTGCCAGTTTCATTGCCCGTAGCACCGTCAAAGCGGAGGAAATGGACCATCGTAAGAAGATCAATTTCAATATCGGCAGATATAATACCGCGGTGCCACAGGGTAAACAGCAGTTTGCCGAGCTCAACATGGCGCGCGAACGGGCAAAGAACATTAAGTGGCGGGCCCTCGAGACACTGGATCAGCAGCTGGAAGATTTCGAGTCCGCCTTCACTAAAAGGGGCGGCAGGGTCATCTGGGCGGAGAATAGCAAGCAGGCCTTGCAGGAGATCCTCATCATCTGCAAGGAAAAACGATGCAAAACGGTCGTCAAGAGCAAAAGCATGGTCACCGAGGAGATCAAGCTCAACAAATTCCTCGAAGAGAATGGGATCGAAAGCGTGGAGACCGATCTGGGCGAATATATCCAGCAGCTCGATGGCGAGCCGCCCTATCATATCGTTACGCCGGCTATGCATAAAAGCAAAGAAGACGTCGCCAAATTGTTCTACGAGAAACTTCATACCCGACCCGGACTCACGCCCGAGCAGCTTACCCTCGTAGCACGCGAAAAGCTTAGAAAGAAATACGTACAGGCGGAGATCGGTATCACCGGCGCGAATTTCATCATCTCCGACATCGGCGGCATTGCCATTACCGAGAACGAGGGCAACGCGCGGTTAAGCGCGTCCTTCCCCAAGACGCATATCGCGATCGTGGGGCTGGAGAAGGTGATCCCGTCGATGACGGACCTGGGTTTGTTCTGGCCGCTGCTGGCTACGTATGGTACCGGTCAGCGCGTGACTGTATACAACACGATCATCACCGGACCGCGTCAGACCGGCGAACCGGATGGCCCGGACGAGATGATCCTCATCCTGCTCGACAACGGCCGCACCAATATTCTCGCCAATGCAAAGGCCCGCGAGAGCCTTTATTGTATCCGTTGCGGCGCCTGTCTCAACGCTTGTCCCATCTACAAGAATATAGGCGGTCACAGCTATGGGACGACCTATAGCGGACCCATCGGCTCGGTGATCACCCCGCTTCTCAAAGACATGGGTGAATGGAAACACCTGAGCTATGCTTCCTCGCTTTGCGGCAATTGCACCGAGGTTTGTTCGGTGAAGATCAACCTGCACGAATTACTGTTGGACAATCGGCACGAAGCCGTCGAAGACGGTTATGCCACCTTGTCGGAGAAACTGGCGTGGAAGGTCTGGCGAAAGGCAAGCATGAATCGCAATATGATGAACATGGGCAATGCCCGGCTCAAGAACTGGATGGTGAACAAGGCATTCAAGGCCTGGACGGTCCACCGCGAAGAGCTGGACTTTGCCCCGAAGACGTTCAATCAACGCTGGAAGGCCGAACGCGGTTCCTGAGCATGATCCTGTACTGCCCCCATATCACACCGCGATTACGGTATATCGCAGGTTTTTGCGGTACGGAGCTTTTTGATGAGCCCGTCCGGCTGACATCGGACAAAAAGGAATTACTTGCCTTCGATGGACCCCGGATCAACTATTCCGCCGAACCCATCGAAGACGTCTTTTCCATCGTTCCCGCCGGGTTGCTTTTTGAAACGGGGATCACGCCACAAGTCATTAGCTGTGTCGAAGTCGACGGCCGCAAGATATTCTATACTACGGATGGCGACTTCCCCTTCGACATCTTTTCCGCCGCGTTTTATCTGATAAGTCGCTACGAAGAATATCTGCCGCATCACAAAGATGTCTATGGCCGCTATGCACATATCCAGAGTCTGGCCTTCAGGGAAGGCTTTCTGGACATCCCGCTCGTCAACTATTGGCTGCGGGCCTTGAGGGCGGCCCTGGATCACTACTATCCCGGCACCCGCTTTCGCTATCCTGCGTTCAAATTCATTCCCACTTACGATATCGATTCGGCATTTTCCTTTCTGCATAAGGAATGGTGGCGAAATCTCGGTGGCGCGTTGAAAGCCTTCGGGCGCGGACATTGGGCCGCCCTTGCCGAACGGATCGCGGTATTGCGGCGGAAACGACCGGATCCATTTGATGCCTATGAATGGCTGGACTCGCTGCATTTGTATTGCCGTCTCAGACCCTATTACTTTTTCCTGGTGGCGGCCCGTTGTAAGGGAGTGGACAGGAATCTGCCACTTGCTTCGGCAGGTTTCCGGGAACTGATCCAATACCACGCGACCGGTTATCGGCTGGGTATCCATCCTTCCTGGCAAAGCGGTGACGACGAGAAACTGCTGCAAGAAGAGATCGAATGGCTGGAGGTGATCGGCGGACAGCGCATCAACCGTAGCCGGCAGCATTTTATCCGGTTTACATTACCGGAGACTTACCGGCGATTGCTGCGTCATGGGGTCGACCGGGATTTCTCGATGGGTTATGGCTCGATCAATGGTTTCCGTGCCTCGGTGGCTTCTTCTTTCTACTGGTATGATCTGACGAAGGAGGAGGCGACACAGCTACGCATTTTTCCCTTTTGTTTCATGGATGCCAACGCTTTTTACGAACAGCATTTTAGCGCGGCCCGGGCGATGTCGGAGCTGCTGCATTATTACCGGCATATCAGAAAGGTCAATGGCCTGATGATCACCATCTGGCACAACAGCTTTCTGGGCGCCGATCCCGAATATGCCGGATGGCGCGAGGTATATGAAACTTTTCTCAAGGAAGAGGTATTCTGGACGCCTTAATGTTTGAAATGCCGCATTCCCGTGATGACCATGGCCAGCTTATGCTCCACACAGTAGTCGATCGAGTCCTTATCACGGATGGAACCGCCGGGCTGGATAAAGGCCGTTATACCCGCCGCATGCGCGATCTGTACCGAATCATTAAATGGGAAAAAGGCATCACTGGCCAGGACGGCGCCTTTGAGATCGAAATTGAACTGGGCGGCTTTTGCGATGGCCTGGCGTACGGAATCTATCCGGCTGGTCTGGCCGCAACCTTTGCCTACCAGGCGAAGGTCTTTGATCAAGGCGATGGCGTTCGATTTCAGATGTTTGCAGACAATGTTTGCAAAGGCCAGGTCCTTCTTTTCCGCCTCGGTCGACGGCCTGCCGCCGACCTCCTTCCATTCGCTGTAATTGCCCTGGTCCGTTTGCTGTTGCAAGACCCCGTTGAGGAGGGAACGGTACTGGCTGCCGCTGCCGATCGCTGTCTTCTGCACGAGCAGGATGCGGTTCTTTTTTGACTTGAGGACAGTCAGCGCATCGGCATCGAATGCTGGCGCTATCAGTACTTCGAAGAATATTTCATTGATGGCTTCGGCCGTGGCCTTGTCCACCGGTTTGTTACAGGAGATGACACCACCAAAGGCGCTTTCGGGATCGGCGGCCAGCGCGGCATCCCACGCGTCTTTCAGGGCAGGGCGAACCGCGATGCCACAGGGGTTGGTGTGTTTGATGATGGCGAATACGGCGTCGTTACCGATAGTCCCGGCGAATTCCTGCGTAAGCTGCACCGCGGCATCGACATCCACCAGGTTGTTATAAGAAAGTTCCTTGCCATTGACCTGCTCGAAGATGTCTTCCAGGCGGCCATAGAAACGGGCGCCCTGATGAGGGTTTTCGCCATAACGCATCGACTTCGGCGAAGGGATGGATTCCAGGAAAAAGTCATTTCCTTCCGGGCTGAAATACTCCGCGATCACCACGTCATAGTGGGCACAGACCTCGAATGCCTTAGCGGCAAGCATCCTGCGCTCGTCGAGCGATGTCTCGCCATTCTGTTCACCCAGCGTCTTCTCGAGCCAGGAATATTCCGTTTTGGAGGCGATCACAGCGACATCTTTGTGGTTCTTCGCCGCGGCGCGGATCATGGAAGGGCCACCCACGTCTATCTTTTCGATGATGGCTTTGTCGTCTTTTGTATTGGCTACCGTTTCCTCGAAGGGATAGAGGTCGACGATCACGAGGTCTATCTCGGGGATGTGATACCTGGACATCTCCTCTACATCGGTAGGATTATCTCTTCTACCGAGGATACCACCAAAAACGGAGGGGTGCAAGGTCTTGACCCTGCCGCCGAGGATGGAGGGATAGGTGGTAAGGCTTTCCACGGGGACACAGGGCAGACCCAGGGACTCGATGAATTGCTGGGTTCCTCCGGTTGAAAATATGGTTACCCCTAGCTGATGTAGTTTTTTTACGATCGGCTCCAGGCCATCCTTGTAAAAAACGGAGATGAGAGCAGACTTTATCTTCTTGTTCATAACGACGCTCCATAGCTACTTTCATTTTTTTGCCATGGAGTGCGAAAGTACGAAAATGGTCACCAATGGTCGTCATTGGCCATGAAAAAACCGGCCTTAGGACCGGTTTTAGCGCTTTTGAATGGTAACAGCAGGTAAGCCACCGAGGTTTTCTCATGCGCACTAAATACAATACGCATACGTTTTATATCTTGATAGTATAACATCAGCATACATACCCATACACGCGTTGGAAAAAAACAGGATAAGGTGTTAATGGTTATGTATGCTGCTGCTAACTAAGCAATTCATTTTCAGGTCCTGGTGGAGCTAATTTTTAACGGATATCAAAAATTAAAAACGGGACAATAGGCAACCTCTCCATCTAAATGTCCAACTAATATTTTAAACCAGGGAAAATGCCGGTTGAAAAATGACCCGTATTTTTTTTGCGTAAAACACGCAAAAAACACCTGCGTATCTCACCTAGTCTAGCCACGTTGTTTTGCTGTTTTTTTATTGCGTAAAAAGCGTTTTTTTTGTCATATTTAACTCCTGATTGTTTGATCTGCTTTATTTTACGGATAATATTAAATTGTAATTAGGTGATTTATAGTTCCTTGTGTTCGAGTTTTGATAATCTTGGGGAATACTTTTACAAAAGCAAATTATTCTTCAACATTCTAAAAACAGTCAGCTATGAACACTATTACAGAAAAATCCGTAAATGCCCGGAGCCATGTAGGTAAAAACGAAAAAAACGCCTTGACCTCCGCTTACAAACAACAGCGTTGGGCAGCCAACACCGAGCGTCTTGGCCGGGCAGATTCTCTGAGCATTTGGTACACGGTAGAAGAACTGGAAAACTTCCTGAACGAGGTTAAGGAAAATGGCGGAAACGGCGTTCGCATCCATTTCGGCGTATTCCCCGAAGGTTATCGCAAACCCGAACTGGTAGGCATGCAAACTGTCGTAATGGTTGCCAATCGTAGCAAAGATGGTTCCCTGGAAAATGCCAAGGAACTGCTGATTAACAAGAACGGCAAAACGGATATCCTGGCCGTCGACGGCCCTATCCCCTGCCCGCCTTACTGTGGTCTCGGTTTTGGATCCCCTTCCTCCCTTGGTCAATCCACGATCATTATGCGTGATGACAGCATGGAAGTGATTTAGGACAGATAACTGTTAATCCTTAATAAGCAAAAGGCCCTCCGCCACCCGGAGGGCCTTTTCTATGAAAACAGCCGAATATCTGCTATCTTGCTGGTCATGGGATCATATCTAGGAGAGCACTTATATTATTTTTCGCCCATTTTTGCGGCTATCGCATTCCTGGCAAGCCTGACTATTTTTAGGGGCAGGAAGAATCCCAGGTATTTGAAGACTTTTTCGTTTTTTCTCCTTATCAACCTGATCACAGATACAATATCTGCTATCCAGGATGCCAAAGTGATCAATAACCTGCTTTTTGTCAATCTGGTCACGGTCTTCGACGTCTCGTTCTATTGCTATTTTATCCGGGAGATCGTCCGGAGTAAAACGGCTAAAAGGATCTTACTATATTGTCTGATCATCTACCCGGCGATCTTCCTGATCAATACCCTGTTGATCCAGGGGTCGGTGGTCTTTCATTCGATGACATATGCCCTGGGTTGCCTGCTGATCGTCCTGTCCTGCATTTATTATTTTTGGGAATTGTTCCAGCAACCGGATTCGGTGAATCTCAGCCGGCAGCCGGCTTTCTGGATTTCCAGTGGTTTGCTGTTCTATTACGCCTGTACTTTTCCATTTTATGGAACGACCAACCTTGTCAGGGCGTTGCCAAAAGTGATTTTGAGGAATTTACTCCTGATATTTGTGTTATTGAATATCTTGCAATATTTATCGTTCACTATCGCCTTTTTATGCCGGCTGAGAACCAGGAAATCTATGTCATCATACTAATTGCAGTTGCGCTGGCCTTCCTGCTAGTCGGCTTCATCGTCTCTATGCTCTTTCTCTACCAGCGCAGGCAGCACCGCCAGGAGCAACAGCTGGCCCGGATGAAAGATCAGTACCAGCAAGAGCTTCTCCGCTCCCAGTTAGAGATACAGGAAACCACCTTCAAGACCATCGCCCAGGAACTGCATGATAATATCGGTCAGGTCCTTTCGGTCGTCAAGCTTTCCCTGTCTATTCTTCCGCTGGAGAAAGACCACCCGGCCTATGAAAGCGTGCAGACCAGCAGGCAAATGCTGAACAAAGTGATCTTCGACATGGGTAATCTCACGAAGAGTATGCACACGGATCGGATCACGCAGATCGGCTTTTTAGAGGCCATCCGGTTCGATCTGGACAGTCTTCAGCGCACGGGCTTGCTGCAGGTAAGCTTTGCCGTCGAAGGTGAGGAGTACAAACTTGAAGATCAGCGCTCTATATTCCTATATCGCATGTTCCAGGAGATGATGAACAATATTTTAAAACATTCCAGGGCCACTCACGTAAATATTGCGGTTAATTACTCAATTGATAATAAATTTGTTCTGAAAGTCGAGGACAATGGGGTCGGATTTGACATCGAAAAAAAGCGAACTCAGGCGTCCTCTTCCAGCGGTATCGGCCTGAAAAGTATGACAAACCGTGCCTCCCTGATCGGCGCTCAAATCACTGTTCACAGCACTCCGGGCGGAGGAACATCCATCAAAGTGGAGTTGCCCCTGGATAAGTAGAATTTATAATTTGATATGGGAGCAGCAACAAAGAAAATAGAGGTAGGCATTGTAGATGATCACAGTCTATTACGGAAGGCTCTGGCAAAGCTCATCGGATCCTTTGAGAATTACAGTGTCTTGTTCGAAGGTGACAATGGAAAGGATCTAAAGAACAAGATCACCCAATATATTATTCCGGATATTGTTCTGCTGGATGTCAATATGCCGGATATGGACGGTTATGAGACCGTGCGCTGGCTGCATAAGAACTATCCTCAGATCAAGGTACTGGCGCTCTCCATGTTCAGCGATGAAAATACAATCATCCGCATGCTGCGGCTGGGCGCCAAAGGCTATATCCTGAAAAATATCGAACCGGAAGAGCTCAAGCTGGCGCTGGATTCGATCATGAAAAAGGATTTCTATCTCTCTGAATATATCTCGGGCAAGATCATCAGCGGTCTGCATAAAGACCTGGGCAACCCTGAGGATCCCATCGTTCTCGGTGACAAGGAAAAAGAGTTCCTGCGGATGGTTTGCTCCGAAATGTCCTATAAGGACATCGCCGATAAACTGTTCATTAGCCCCCGCACCGTGGATAATTACCGGAACACCCTGTTCGAAAAACTCAAGGTCCGCACAAGGGTGGGGCTCGTGATGTTCGCCATTAAGAATGGGCTGGTTGAGATATAGTCTTTTTGCGTATTCCCTTCGTCAGCCCCAGCAGTAGCACCGGCAGGAATACCAGGTTGGTTATCGTGGCGATCACCAGGGTGAGCGAGGTCAGCCAGCCGAGTGCGAGTATCCCCCCAAAATCACTGAAACAAAAGATCACGAAACCCGCGGTAAGCACCAGCGAGGTGTAGAGGATACTGATCCCTGTGGTATTAATGGTGTCGACCACGGCGGTCTCCCCTGCTTGCGGTGCAACCTGTCTGTAGTTTACAAGGAAACGGATGGTGATATCGATGGCGATGCCCAGCGCGATGCTGAACACGATCACCGTCGATGGCCGCAGGCGGACGCCCGCCCAGCCCATGATGCCTGCGGTAATGATCAGCGGGATGATGTTGGGGGCCAGCGAGCAGATCAGGATGCGGATGCTTCGGAACAGGAAGAGCATACAGGCGGCGATCAGCACGAAGGCCCACATGATGCTATCTTTGAGACCTTTGATGATAAAGCTGCTGCCTTCCAGATAGGTCACGCTGGTGCCCGTGAATTCCACCCGCGTGTGGGCCGAGTCGAATAGTTCATCCGTTTTCTTTTTGAGATCGTCGAGCACTACGGGCAGCCGTTTGCTGCCGATATCAGCCATGTTCACGCTTACCCGGAACTCCTGCTGGTTGCTATCCACGAAACTGTGGAGCAGTTTTGACAACGTATTGTTCTTAGCTCCCGGCTGCGCCTTTGCGTCGAGACTTACATAGGAAGACATCAGGGCGATATCCGCCTGGTTCGGGATATCGTAATTGCTGCTGTCCCCGCCATAATAGGATTGGCGTAAAAACTTGAGGAATTCCGGTAAACTCAGCGGCCTCGCCATCTCAGGCTGTGCGGCGATGTATTTGCTCAGCACATCGATACTGTCAAGCAATTTGGTGGGCGCCGCCCGCCATCCTTTTTTTCTCTTCGTATCGATCACGATCTCCAGCGGCATGACGCCTTTGAAATTCTTTTCGAAGAATTTGAGATCGGTAAAGAGCCGGTCTTTTTGCGGGAGATCGTCTACGATAAATCCTTCGGACCGTAACCGGAACATCCCGGCTACCGACAATATCAGGATCAGGGCGGTGAGGGCGTAGATGATCTTTTGATGATGCACGGTCCAGATCTCGAGCCGTTTCAGGATGGTCGAGAGTAGCTTGTTCTGAAGATACCGCATGTGTTTGGGTTGCGGGGCGGGCAGATAGCTGAGGACCACAGGGATCAGGATAAACGAGATAAAGAACAGCAGCATGATATTGATCCCCGCGACCACGCCGAACTCGTTGAGGATGGCGCTGCGCGTAAGTGCAAATACCCCGAAGCCAATGGCTGCGGTGAGATTGCAGAACAGGGTCACGATGCCCATGCGACCGATCATGACTACGAGGGCTTCGTGTTTGTCCCCCGTGTCGCGGTAGGCCGTATGGTATTTGTTCATGAAATAGATACAGTTGGGTATCCCGATGACCACCACCAGGGTAGGGGTAAGCGCGTTTAGGAGGGTGATCTTATAACCCAGGAGGTCCATGGTCCCGAAGCTGAAGACCACGCCGATGATCACCACGGCCAGGGACAGCAGCATGGTGCTGAAGCTTCGAAAGAATAAAAGCAGGATTAGCGCAAGGATACATATCGATCCCAGGAGGAACCATTTGGTCTCGCTCGCCACCTTGGCCGCCATCCGGCTGCGGATCAGTGGCAGCCCGCTATAGTGCATATCGAGCCCATGACGCGCACCGAAGGCGTCCACCAGACCGGTGATGGCATTGACCGTGACAATGCGCTGGGCCGAGTTCATCACGTTTTTATTGACGTGCAGGACCGTATTCCAGGCATCGGTGTGCGAATTGTACAAAAGACCCTGATAAAAGGGTAATCCCAGGAGAACGGCTTTTCCGCTGTCGATTTGCGCCTGCGATGCAAGGTGCGCCGGGAAGATGGGTACCGCCACGGGCTTTTGTGTCGCCGTATCCTTTATCAGGTTGATGGCGTTCGCGATGCCGAGGACGTCGTCGACGCCGGGTACCTTTTTTAGCTCCTCCGTGAGCTTGATATAGTCGTCGAAGACATCTCGTTGAAATAGTTTATCCGTTTGCACGCCGATCACCAGCATATTGCCGTCTTCGCCAAACTTTTTGCGGAATTCCTGGTAGGCCTTGTATTTAGGATTATCCGTGGGAATTGCGCTGTTGAAGTCATAGCTCAGCCTTACGCGGGAAGCATGATAGGCCATAAAGCCGGTAACGGATAACAAAACGATCAACCAGAACAATCTGTACTTCAGGACTATACGCGCGATGGATTCCCACATGCTAGAAAATTATTTTACAAATAAACGGCAATTTGAGGAGATTTGGTCCGTATGGAATTGCACAAAACCCGCGGGATAGTTCTACGCGCCGTCAAATACGGCGAGACGAGCCTCGTCGTCACCATCTACACCGAGCTTTTCGGGATACAATCCTATCTCGTTAATGGTGTTCGAAGCTCTTCCAAAAAAGGCCCCGGGAAAGCGGGTCTTTTCCAGCCGGCAGCCATCCTCGACCTCATCGTCTATCACAACGAGCTGAAGAACCTGCAACGCATCCGCGAATTTAAATGGGCAGTGTTGTACCAGCATATCTTTTTCGATGTGATCAGGAATTCCGTGGCCTTGCTCATGGTCGAGCTGCTGCAAAAATGTCTTCGGCAGCCCGAACCCAACCCGGAGCTGTTCTATTTCATCGAAGATGCCTTTCTTCATCTCGACGCGGGGCAGAGCCGGGTGCTGGCCAATTTCCCGCTTTTTTTCATCCTGCATCTCGCCGTCTTCTTCGGATTTCGTATCCATGACGATTACGGCGCAAAGAACAGTTTTCTCGATCTCAAAGAAGGGCAGTTCGTCGCCGA
>Ga0134126_10012980_pt1 | contig 10521 bp, 3 predicted proteins | sample KB31752_FD_96881 | JGI IMG/M metagenome (GOLD analysis project Ga0134126, IMG submission 96881) | Terrestrial soil microbial communities with excess Nitrogen fertilizer from Kellogg Biological Station, Michigan, USA - KB3-175-2 | ecosystem: Environmental > Terrestrial > Soil > Unclassified ...
CAATCTGAGGATCATAATTCCGAAACCCGTAATCGTACCAATCTAAATCTGCATCGTCCCATAATTCCTTGTCATTATAAAGATTATTATTTTTCAAAGAACCTTCATTAGCATCACCCATCTTCACACTGCTTATCCCCGCTATCCTCAAACCAAAAGCGTAATAATGATTTTCTTCAATCATTCTTCCTCTTGTATCGGCTACTTTAAAGTCATCAAAATAAACCGGCTCATTGCTTTCGTTGCTCAAATATACATAAGCATATCCATTTTTAGGTGCTTTTACATTTGGTATAACGAGGGGCGCCTGCCCATCTCCTGAAGCTCCTACTCTTACAGAGGTGCTGCCTTCACCTACATATTCAAACCGCTCATTAAAAAACACAATTGTAAGATACGCCTTAGGGTTAGTACCTCCTGAATTGTTGGCATCAGGCGCTGTCTTGTTGATAAAGTCCTGATCTGCATTTAATTCTGTAGAAATAGGGCTGGTATTGCCTTTATCAAGGCTTGTTGTTACAGGACTTCCCAAAATAGTTTGTGCTAATGCCGTAACAATGCTTGTGGTTAAATTATTTCCGGTTCCATTGGTTACAGGATCCTGGTAATAATAACTTGCAGTAGCATTGATCTGATCGCCTGCCATTACTTTTAGTAATACATTTGGGCCTGCTTTGTGAGTAAGGGCACCCAGTTTGCTTACGGAGCCGCTTGTATTTGAATGCCAGCCACCGCCGGTTGTTTGCCCGGGAATAGATGAAATATCTGTACGCGTTTGAAACACTTCATTATTAGTCCCTTCTTGCCCAAAATAGGGCTCCTCACTTCCTGCTCTTGCACTTTCCATAGTACACTCATTAATGCCGTAATGGGTTTCTTCTGTAAGTATCATCCGCACGTTCTGCTGATAATCTCTTATAAAATAATCATAAGTTCCACGCTTGCTGTCAGGTAAATCCATATTGCCATCTATGGCCAATCCATCATAACCGTTATTAGTAGATACCGCCGTTAGCACTCTTATTCTTCCTTCTTCACAATTGATATATTGAAGTGAATCGCCCAGGTACACAAACTCATTGATAAAAGTAGTTACTTTCGCAGTGGCTCCGTCCGGTGTATAGGTTCTCTGAAGCTTGTTGCCATCTGCATCATATAGAATATTAATCGTTCCTTTACCCGTAATATGAATGGTCTCCGGCTTATCCAAAAAATTATAAGTAATTCCGCTTGTTCCTATGGAAGTAGTTATGCCTCCGCTGGCATTGGTGGCATTTTTGTTCAGGTCGATTATTAAATTACCATTGTCATCATAGACATAGTCATCCCCGCTGTTGGTTCCATCTTTAAAATCACCGGACATACCGTTGGAAGCCCCAATAGTGTTGTTGTCATCCACTTTAGAAAGTTTATTAGTCAGCGCGGTATAACTATAGTGAAGATCGTCAATATTCACAGGCGCAGCGCCTCCCGGCAATACTCCTTTTTGGAGCATATACTGAAGATTGCCATTAAGATCATATTCTATTTTACCATTGCTCCCTGAAACACTGAAATCCATTTTTGCATTGTTCCAGACGTCCGTAGGAGTTTTCTTTTCTTTAAAATCTCCCTTGCTCAGTCTTCCTGCGTTATCGTAAGTATAATCATACTTTCTTTGGTTGTCATCTCCCTGGGTATTCCAGAGCAATCCCGTAACATGGCCATCCAGCTTTCCTGCGTTAAAGACAGCATCACGGTTATCATAGCCCAGGTACAGGCCAAAATAATGCCCCCACTTGTCGTAGCTCCCTGCTTTAAGCGCATAGTCCTTATTAATGCCGGTGACATTATTATGAATGTTATAAGTATAATCAAGAGATTCAAGTCCGTTAGCGCCACCTCCGGGTGGAGTGTAGTCAGGATCAAGATGCTTTGTTTTCAGCCTGCCCAAATCATCGAGATCATAAGAAGCAATGGTTTTAAAAGCATTGCTGCCGTATTTTTTCTGGATAGATGTAACTCTTCCTATCTTATCAAATATGTTTTTGGTAAGTATGCCAAAGCTGCTATAGCCGGAGCGTGCAGTGGTATGTTTTGTATCACTGCTTAGCAGCCTACCGTCCCACTGGTATTGCAGGGTGGTGACATCTTTACCTGATTTAATATTGTCTTCTATACTTTGTATCTGCCTACCTTTTTCATCATAGTAAACGGTAGAGGCGAGAAAAGTGTTCGTGCCAAGAACTCTTACAAGGCTTCCGGTAGTAAAACCGGTCGTGCGATTGGTAGCCGCTATCGGCATTACGTCTCCACCGTTAGGATAGGCTGTCGTATTATCAGAATTATTGTCAAATGCTTTTGCGGCTGTAAAGGAGTAATCGTCGTAGAACTGGTATTTTACAATAGTGCAAACGGAAGCATTATTCAGGTCTGTTTGTGCAATGGGATTATTAAAAGTAGCGGTAGTAACCGTAATCGGTAATACCGTTGATGGATCGATTTCTGCAGTAAAATTATCATTGGTAACACTTTCAAAACCGGGGTTCAGTTCAATACTGTTTTGGGCAGCATACCGGGTGATGCTCGTGTTCCTGTTATCCACAACAAGGTCTTTCACTGGTTGGTCCGGATTATTTAAAGTAACGGTGCTTACTGTAACGGAATTATCAATATCCGCCTGTAGCTGGTCGCGCGTTTCGGGAGTCCGGTAAAGCGTAGTAACGGTTAATCTGTCCAGCTCATCATAAAGATTGGCTGTCCATTCCGGCGGCGTTTTTGCTGCCTGGTTGCCGTCCTGCATAAATACTACCCTATCGCGGCTATCGTAAATCATGTTCAATGGCTTTGCTCCGGGCGCTTTTTTCAGAATATTGCGGCCTTTATCATCATATTCATATCTAAAGCAAAGCTCATCAGCGACTGTCTGACCGTCTGTGCCTGCAAAAGACCAGGAGTGAGCATACAACCATTTTACGGCTTCAGGCTGCATGCGAAAACGCAGTAAACCAAAATCATCGTAAACGCTGTAGGTGCATATCCAGCCCGTGTAAGCATCTGCAGGAGCATCATCTATTTGTGTTTTGGAAAGCACCAACTGTCCGAGATCATTGGTATATTCAATTACCTGCTTCCCATTTTCATCAGTATGTACTGTTTTTTCGAGGGTATTTGCCGGATAAGCGCCCACAAGTACCGGCAATGAACCTGATGCATAATCTATTTTAAATTGTTGTACATTATCGGTTGCGTCGTTCAGGTCATAATCAGCAGAATTTCCCAAGCCAGCAGCCCAGGAAGCTCCTGGTGATTTTACATTCACCGGCCTGTTTAGTGGACTGTTGTCAAAAGTAGTACTGCTGTATGGAGAAGTTTCATTATACGTTGCAGGGTTGCTGTAATATTGTGTTTCACCGGTCACCGGGTCCGATTTGAATTTACCGGGTTCTGTGGTGGTGGTATAAGGAAGGTATTGCAAAGGCTGCCTTCCATAAGTATCGTATTTCGAAAACTGTACAACATCGCCCCAGGTGCTGCTTCCGGAGGGTGGCGTGGCTGTTTCCCGGCTTACCTTTTCTGTTGGCCTTCCCAGTCCATCAAGGTAAGTAGTGGTTTGTAATTTCTGCCCGATAGATAACTGGTCTATGGTTTTCCAATCCGATTGGCCGCTTACCAACACATCATGCTGTCTGATATAATTAATGTCTTCCCAATTTTGTGAAACGAGCTGTAATTTAAGTACATTGGAAGTAATCACCATCCCGAATATAATAGTCGTCTTTCTGCGGTAATAAGTCGTTTGAGTGAGGGGAGTGCCTATATTATACGAAGCAGTGGTAGCTACAGTTGTAACAGTACCGTCATTAAAAAGAGGAGTTGAGGATGCTTCCCATACATAAGCGGTGCCTGTATTGAGTGGGTTTACCGGCACTAAATTACCGGGAGCCTGGGTATAAGAAAAACTATAGCTGCCAGTGGCGGTCGCTATATCATAAGCATTATATTGGGCCGTTGCAGAGTTGAAAAACAATATGGCTGTAATCCATATTGGCACAAAGTTGAGCAGTTTTAATTTTTTCATTTATTCAGCTTGAAAAATGATGATTTAAAAAGAAGAATTCCATTATTTCTTATGTTCCAAAGAGGCTCTCCAATTATTGATCGCCTTATATTTTTCATTTTGTTTATCCGTAAAAATCTGTTCGAAGGCGGCTTCCTCTTCTGCAGTCAATTTTTTAATAGAAGCAGATCTTTCTGCAAAATCAGTTGAATCTGCCTCTAAGTTTAGCAGGCCCTGGAAAAGTTTGGAATACACTTTTTGCACCGCATTTGCCTGCTCTGAACTCAATTGCAAACTATCTTTTAAGAACGTAGCCTGCGTAGTAGCAAAATTTCCATAATTACTTTTATTAAAATCGTCTGATGCTTTTTTTTGGCAATAAGCATCTTTTAACGAAAAAAGAAGGATGCTGATCAGTAAAACAAATATTTTCTTTTTCATTTTGCAAAATTTTATTGAATTGGAGCATAATAGCCTGTAGGATCGGGATCAAGATAATATTGTGTATATTCATAGTTACCAGCACCCAATGAATAATAGGTCATCGCCTGATGAACCAACACGTATGTATTTCCAGTGCAGTATATGTCGTTGTTGTGCTCATTTAGTTCGCCGCCGTATTCGTCATATGTTGTAGAGTGGTAGTATACATCTAGTTCATTAACACTTACAGGTACAGTACATTGTGCATCGCTATAAAACCTGGCAACGATATCCTGATATTGATAGGCTCCGGTATAAATTGTATTTTCATAACTCAGCTTTACATAAACTGATGGAGCAGGACAGGCTGAAGTATTTACTCCCATGTCTGCCCATTGGGTTTGATTGTAAGTAGAACTGTTGGGATTTACGTCCGTTACTAAGATTAATTGATGGCCGGTATTAAAACCATTTGATTGCTGGCATTGGGTAGGTGCATTTTCATCGCCTTCATAATCCGGTGCAGTGTCAACCACACAACTGGCATTGCCGGCCGCATTCGCAAAAGCTTGTCCGTTAGCGTCAATCTCTTCCTGAGCCAGCGCATTTGCACTGTCTTTACTTACAGTAGTGAAGTATTTATTCGCGGGAACAGTATAGGTAATACTTGTGCCCTTGTACCCATCATCGCATCCTTCTTTAGTGAAGGGTTCGGAAAGTGCATCATTATAATAAAGTAATTTACAGGAGCCATTGGAATTTGCAAAAGCTTGTCCCATAGCATCTAACTCTGCCTGTACTTTTTGATCTACCTCATCCTGGCTGATGGTTGAGGTATATTTTGAATCGGGGATCGTATAAGTAGTATCGGTTCCAACGTATCCTGTTCCGCAATTATTCTTTGTAAACACCTCGGTGACAGCAAAGTTATGATAGGTAGCAGGGCAGCCCGTAACTTTACTTTTAACGTTATACTCGTACATCTTTACAACGTTTTTATTTTCATCCTTTATAAAGCGCATCCTCCCAAGCTCATCATACTCATAATAAGTGATCCGGTTGTTTTCGTCGCATTCAGAAGTTTTACCAATTAAAGGATCATACGTTACAGTTCGCATCCTTGCATTTTGAGGGTAAAGCCTTAGCTCGTCAATATTGGCGCTGCCACTGACAGTTACTGACGAAGTGCCTTGCGCAATGTTATATTCATAATAAGTAAAGCCATTAAGGGTTGGCGCGGATTTAACCAACGTTGCATTTCCGGCTACTGAAATACCGGAATTGCTTGACCAGAATGAAAGTTTATAAGGTTTTAAGGTATTTAGTGAGGCAGACAAGCTTTCTCCAGGAGAAAGCGACAGAGAATTTGTGCCCGTTACGGAAATACTGCTATTATATACTGCTGCACCGTTCATAATCCATCCAGACCTTGAGAAATCATTTGTTTCAAAACTTGTATAAGCCGGTTTATCAAGATCGGGATCGGCATTAATTACTGAGGCCACTACATATTTGTCGTTATAATCGTAAATATTCGAAACTATGTGGTTGCCTTCATCCTTTAATCCTTCCAGATTCCCATAGGTATCATATATCATCGTTTGGGTAGTGTGATAAGTTGCACCCGCATCAGGATAATACTTCATCGAGGACGAGATAACAGGAACAGAGAACCGCTGTACTTTAGTGGCTGAAGGAACAATATTGCCATTAGCGATAGTTGAAAATTCAGTTACGGATTCGCCGGTATAATACTTATCATAAGAACCACTTTTGGTAAAGGCCGTTGTAGTCTCTGATGGAGTAGCAATGATATTGTTTGCAGTAAGGAGCGCATTATCATAATTGATTGATTTATAATTTAAATCCCCATTACTCAAGGTAGTGCTAATATTGCTAACAAGATAATTACTGTTATAATCATAACGGACAGAGGTTTCCTGATAATCAGTCGAACTGCCCGGCTTAAAGGTTCTTTCATAAGTAGTCTGAAGTGGAAGCCTGCCCGTATAGAGGCTATATTCATCTACCATCATTTTTTCCAAGTAAGGAGGAGGATTGTAAGGATTATCGTGGGTTATTGGAGGGTTGATATTGGAAGCCCAGTCAGTCGATTTTTGTGAGGCGCTTGCCGTGATCAGGCACTTGGTACAATTCAATTTACTTAAGAAATGAGCAGCAATAGGTTCTTTCAAATATTCGGGGTCATAAATATTTTCCGTTTGTTTTAACGGATTTATTCCGGCAGCATCATAGTAAGTAACTTTTTTTATTAATCCATAAGCCCATGAAGGAAACCGCTGTTTCATTGAAAAAGAAGTGTTACCAGCCGCTCCTATCCAATAAGGATAATCCTCAGAAGTGGTAAAATCATATACTATCTTGCCACTCGTCCCGGAATTTTGTACCACCTGAAGCTTCTTAAATTGCAGAGGCAAAGGATTTGAGGAATTAAGATCATAATTATAATAGATGTTTTGTGTATTATCTTTTGTATCGTTAGAGAAGCACGACCATGCAGCCTCAATGACAGTGACGATAACATCAATAATCACTGCCCCAGGGCCCGTACCTGTAGCGCATAGTTTTACTACATCACATATCTCTGAAATATACCCTACCACAGTTGCAACAGTAGAAACAATTGCTAAAATTTGCTGAGACGTTGTAAGATTTACTCTTTGATCTCTCGCTAAAATTCCCGGATATTGATATTTATATTTACAAGTTAGGCTTGCCAAATGGAACTTCCTTTCCTGCGGAGAATAATGGTTCTGTGTTTGCATTACATTTATAGGAGTTTCCCCCGCAATCATTGAAGATTGTAAGTTTACATCATCAAGAGTATAATTGTAATTGGTTACGATAGGATGGTTACAATCATTTGCATATCCGCCATCTGTTAATGTAGTAGATGAAACATGGACACCTCCTGCAATTACATTTTGACTGCCGTTAAAGCTATAATTTTGAGCATAAGCATAATTTATTGAGCCACCTGTTGGATAGGTTATTTGGCGTAACAGGCCATTTTTAGCGTATCCGTCCTTTGGATTTATAACAATATTTTCTGTATGATCCCTAATATAACATAATCCCTGCAATTGTACGTTTGAGAAATCATTTAGCGGTTGTAATAAATTAATAGGAGTGGTTCCATTTACTTCATAATTGTTATCGCCATTGTAATAACCCCAAATGTCCTTTATATGATAAAATGGTGGAGGAACATAATCATCTGCCGCTGATGAGCCTAAGAAATAATCAAAGGCATAAGGCTCGTCCTCTCCCTTTAAATCAACACCTACTTTTTGTACAGATCTTAAATATAAACGTGCGCATGATTTCTCATCATTTGAGGTTGGATTCCCGTATCGTTTCTTAATCACATAAGCGGTCTTAAAAATATATTTTGAAAGAAACCGGTTTTGATATTTAATATCAACTGAAGACAAGATAAAATCACCTTTCATATCAATTCGTTCCGTTCCATAGTTAAAGATGGCTTGGTGTCCGTCAGGGTAATTAATAGTAGATATTCTGGGAGTCTGACTATATGAAAATAACTGTGAAATAATGCAATAATTATTCGGATGGTCAAAATAGGTTATACCAGTACCTGCATCAGCATGAATACTTTCTGTAGTATAATTGAATGTAATAGAGCGGTGAGTGAGCGGATCTTGTATTTTGCTTAAGTGCCATCCGGTTACAATATTTGGATTGACGATACTGTTGTCCGTATAAGAAGCCTCATGATAGACATGGCCACTTTTAAATTTGGGCTGTGTGTAGATAGCGTTTAATGTGTTGTTACAGTATTGTACTTTTAGAACCTGTGTAACTTCATGAGTGGCAAATGTGTAAATCAACCCGTTTTCGTCCTGGATAAAAATACTGTCAATTGTTGTTCTGATCTGATACAATGTAGTTAAGTCGCTGAGTTTGCACCATATTTTTAATTTACTGTCACCCAGCGATATGAAATTACAGGTTTGGTTCGTCGTATTCAAGCTTGACTTGTCCAAGGCACACATTCCGCTTCTTCCATTAAACGAAAAAGCAAAATAATCAAGTTCTCCGTCCCGGGCCACTTCATTGTGTTGCTTATAGACATGATCTCTGTCTTTAAATATGGGATATTTGGTCAGGCTTTCAGGACAACCGGGAAACGCGAGAGGGTCTGTATTAGTATATAAAAAGCCTGCCGGATATTTTGTAAGATCATCAATCTGCTCCAAAGAGCCGCTATGGTATTCTTTCTGATCATCCGGTTCGCCCACCTGTATTCTTGTGATTACTCCCCCTTGCAACAAACTCCATCCTTCTCCAACATTGGATGCAACATCATTGACTTTCAAACCATTTCCGGAATTATAATTCAATTCTATAATCGAATTAAGTCGGCTTTTATTATCCTGCCAGTTAAATATAGGTAAATTGAAGGTGGCGCTGCCTGTAGGCAGATTTACCTGGGCAAAACTTTTTCCTCCCCATAAAATAATTATTAATAAGCAAAATCTGCGCATCATGATATTGTGATTTTTTTAGTCGGATAAATAACTGCTAAAGTCTATTTCATATCTTTTAATTTCAACTGATTCTCCTTTTCAAGCTTTTCAATTCTTTTGCTCTGTTCTATCACCATCAAAGTCAGTTCCTCAATTTTTTTAAGAAGGATTGCCTGGTTTAGCCCTAAGTCAATTCCATTCGCTTCCACGTCTTCTGCTTTGGGAACTTCAGGTAGGTGACCATTTGATTTTATGAATTGTTCCAGTGAATCTATTTTTGGCAGTTTATAATTTTCTTTAAAAACATAATCCGGCCATGCAGCATTAGACTTTACCACTGCTTTAGTAAATATTGCAGAACCGTTAACAGCGAGAGAATAAGTTCCGATTTTATTCATATCGGTAGTTCCTATTGCAATTTTACTGCTACTAAAAATATTCCCTTTTACATCGAGCTTTGCAGCCGGTGTTACCGTGCCTATTCCTACATTACCATCGAAATAAGCAGCTTTATTTGGGTAGAGCCGAAAGGTGTTATTTGAATAAGAAACAGTAGGTTCTGTGCCAAAATACATATAGGTAACAACTGGTGTAGTAGCAGTGCCATCAGTTCCAAAATCTCCAAGTACACCTAACTTGCCCCATAACGCATCTCCTGTAGCGCTGGTTTTATGCGCATATAGATTTGCAAATTCAAAAGCCGCTCCGCCACTAGTCCTTTGAACTTCCAGCCTTATACCGGGATATGCACCTGCTGAATATAGCTGATCATAATAATCCTTCGTAGCAGGAGTTCCAATAAAGACCTGCCCAGTAGCAATCTGCAGTGCTGATTGAGGAAACGTAGTTCCAATTCCAACATTTCCGGTAGTTGGAAATGTATTGGTCTGACTAAATACAGTACAAACTGAAAAGGATAAACAAGCAATTAATAGAATTATTTTTTTCATATTTGTGATTGACGGCATTTTTCATTTTTAATGATAAATTGCAGAAGTTTTATTTCTTGTCTGTTCGTTTTAACTGATTTTCCTTTTCAAGTTTCTCAATCCTTTTATTTTGTTGTATTATTATCAGTGTCAGCTCTTCTATTTTCTGCAAGAGTTTTATTTGATTATCCCCTACATCTAATCCTTGCTTTTGCATTTCATCTGCAGGTTGAATACCAGGTAAATGGTGATATTTTTGAATGAAATCATTCAAGGAATCCATTCTGGGAAGATGGTAAGCGGAGTCAAAAACAAAGTCAGCCCCGGTACTATTCACTACTATTTTATTTGCCCGGGCATTACCATTGATATCTAACTTATAAGAACTATTGGTTTGTGAAGTTTTTCCAATCAGTACATTTCCGGCAATTGTTCCGTTCCCACTTATTCTGAAGGAGGAATTTTGATCAACTGTACTTTGATTTAGAATATTATTTCCCTGGTAGGAGTTCAGATTAGTGAGATCAAATGCCGTACATGATGCCAGATACCACATTAACGGAGCGGCACTGGTTGGAGCAGGATTACCCGTTACATAAATATGCCCTGCATTGCTAAA
>Ga0134126_10012983_pt1 | contig 10519 bp, 10 predicted proteins | sample KB31752_FD_96881 | JGI IMG/M metagenome (GOLD analysis project Ga0134126, IMG submission 96881) | Terrestrial soil microbial communities with excess Nitrogen fertilizer from Kellogg Biological Station, Michigan, USA - KB3-175-2 | ecosystem: Environmental > Terrestrial > Soil > Unclassified ...
GGCGTGGACATCAGTCCCGGCTCCGAGTACCTGGTGCACCGGCATGGCTTCGTGGCCGGGACCGCGGGCATCCAGATCCGGTGCGGCTTCCGGCAATCCTTCTCGACCGGCATCTACGCCGGGCCGGGCGGGTTCTGGCTGCACCGGCTGACCGGCACCGGCCGGGCCTGGGTCGGGCTGGCCGGCGAGACCGTCCGGTTCGAGCTGGCCGCGGGCGAGTCCCTGCGAGCTCACCCCGGGCACGTCGGCATGTTCGCGGCCTCGGTCGCCTTTCAGCTCACCCGCGTGCCGGGCATCGCCAATCGCTATTTTGGTCACGATACGCACCATTTTGCGGTACTTTCCGGGCCGGGACCGGTGTGGCTGCAGTCCGTGCCGATGCCGGCCCTGACCACGCCAGCAGCCCTGCCGCCGGGCTAGGCGTGGCCTGTCTCATCACCCATCACATGGCAAGGACACGACAATGACCGACTATCACTTCTCCCCGAACGGCGGCAGCGGCCTGGCCCGCCGGGCCGTGACCGTGGCGGCACTCCTGGCGGCCGGCAGCCTGGCGCTGGCCGGCTGCAAGGGCTCCTCGTCGGCCGCGGGCGGCTCGGGCTCGACCCCATCGGCCAGCACCTCCTCGTCCTCGGGCGCGACCGGCGGCTCGGGCGGCGGCTCGGGCTCGGGCGGCGGCTCGGGGGTCAGCCTGGCCGCCGACTTCCCGGTCGCGGTGGGCAACACCTGGGTCTACGAGTCCAAGGTCTCGGGCCTCGGCCACGGCACCATCACCAACAAGATGACCGCCGTGGCCCCCGTCGCGGGCGGCCAGCGCGTCCGGATGCGGGTCATCACCCGCGAGGCCGGGGTGCCCGCCCGGCCTGCCAGCCTGACCTACCTGTTCCACAGCAACGGGTCCATCACCGTCCCGCTGGCCCAGTTCACCCAGGAGAAGGTCCGGCTGGTCTCGGGCCGGATCATCTGGCCGACCACCGCCCAGCTCGCCTCGAGGCAACCGCTGCACTCGACGCTGGTCTTCCGGACCACGGTCGTGGGCCGCGACCTGCGGATCACCGCCCGCGTGGTGGTCAAGGGCGGCGGCACCCAGAGCGTCACCGTGCCCGCGGGCACCTACCGCGCGCAGGTGATCAACGAGACTATGGCCGAGAAGGTGGAGGGCATTCGGGTGACGACCAGGGTGCGCACCTGGGTCGCACCGGGTGTGGGCCCGGTCAAGGATGAGGTCCTGTCGAGCTCCGCCATCCCGAGCACCGTCGAGGTCCTCAAGTCCTTCACCAAGGCCTGACCCCTCCGCGCGACCCAGCGGCCCGGTGACGCGCCCAGCGCGGCGTCACCGGGCCGTTACCCGTCGCTCGCCGCCCGGCGTTTCCGCGGAAACGCGGCCGATCCTGTCTACGCGGACCCCGCGGCACCAGCGCCTGGTTAAAGGCCAGGGGGCGCTTGTGCGAGCCGAAACTGCTTCTGGATCCCGTCGGCGTCTAGCTCACCCGCAGCCACGGACATGACCAGCCTGAACGCTTCTTGGTCGGTCAAGTCCAGAACCAAGCCGTTGATGCGCAAGAACACCACCGTAGCCAGCAGGGCCAGTCGTTTGTTGCCGTCGACGAGCGCATGGTTGCCAGCCAGCGAATGCATGAGCGCGGCGGCCTTCCCGGCCAAGGCGGGATAGGCCTCCTGGCCGAAGAAGCTTGCCTGCGGTCGGTGACACGCTGAATCGAGCAGGCCGAGGTCGCGGACGGGACCAGCCCCCAGGGCATTCACCAGGTCCAGCAGATCCTCCAGGCTCAGGTACTCGGTGCCCAGGGATGGATCAGTCACACGCGGCCGAGCCGATCCAGAACCTCGCCCCAGCGGTCGAGCATTTCCCCGGTGGCCTCGCGCACGCGATCGGTGTGCGCGAGCTCGCGGGCGCTGCGCCGGATCGCCCGCAGAGCGGCCTCGTGCAGGGAAACGTGCTCCGCCTCGGCCAGAGCCTTCAGCAGTGCGCTGTCTTCGTCATCAAGCCGCAGATTCATGGCCACAGCGTGATGGTACCAAAGTGGTACCATCGGCGGATTCCCGAGATCCCAACAGTGCGGCAAGTGATGACGGTTTGGTGACGGCAAGGAGGACGGGCGCTCGCCCCCGTTGGCGGGCTCTTACGATCCTGCGCTGGAGGGAGTACTGGATGCGCTGGGGTGCGCGCTGGACGCGGTTCGCGGACAGCTCGAACAATTTGAGCGACAAGTTGAGCGACTGGCTCCAGGCTGCCCGCACGCTCTCTCGTCGCCACTGGCTGTTCGTGATCGTGGCGTGCGCCGGGCTGGCCCTGCGGATCGTGACCCAGGTCGCCTATAGCCCGGCGCTGGTCTACATCGACTCCTACCGGTACCTGACCGGCGACGGGACCCTGGATCCCCTCGGCTACCTGACCATGCTCTGGCCGCTGCAGCGCGCGGGCGGGCTGGCCGCGGTCGCGGCGGTCCAGCACCTCATGGGCCTGGGGATGGCCCTGACGATCTATGCGCTGCTGCTCCGCCGCGGCATGTGGCGCTGGGCGGCCGCGCTCGCCGCCGCGCCGGTGCTGCTGGATGGCTATCAGCTGCAGGTCGAGCAGACGATCATGCCGGATGTGCTGTTCGAGGCGCTGATCGTGACCGGCGTGGCGCTGCTGCTGTGGCGCCGCCGGCCCGCCGCCTGGCAGATCGCCCTGGCCGGGCTGGCCATGGGCGTGGCGGTCGACGTCCGGCAGGTCGGTGCGGTGCTGATCGTCCCGGTGCTGGCCTTCGTGCTGATCCGCGCGGTGGGCTGGCGGCGACTGGCGCACAGCGCGATGGTCGTGGCCGTCTTCGCGATCCCGGTGCTGGCCTACATGCTGGTGCAGTTCGGGGACTCCGGGCATTTCACGTTCACCGAGCGGAACCTGTACGCCTTCTACGGGCGGGCGGCCGCGGCGGCCGACTGCGGGACGCTCAGGCTGCCGCCGGACGAGCGAGCCCTGTGCCCCACGCCGCAGGCGGTGCGCGCGCTGGGGATCGATAACCTGATCGGCTCGCCCCAGGGACCACTGCTGAGCTACGCGCCGCCGCCGGGCATGTCGACGGTGGCGATGGCCCAGCGCTTCGAGCGCGCGGTCGTCCTGCAGCAGCCAGTGGCGGTGATCAGCGCCATCGACCGTGATTTCATCAAATTGTTCGCCCTGACCAGGAGCACCTCGCCCGGAGATACGCCGATCAGCCGCTGGCAGTTCCAGGCCACCTACCCGACCTATCCCACCTTGATCACCTTGCACTATGTGGCCTCGATCAGGCCGGGCGGCGGCCAGCCGTCGGTCATCAGGCCGCTGGCCGTGGCGCTGCGCGATTACCAGCTGCACGGCGGGTTCACGCCGGGGCCGCTGCTGGCAGTGGCCGCGCTGGCGGGCCTGGCGGGCAGCTGCGTGCTCGGCGGCGGCCGCCGGGGGCGCACGGCCGCGGCCAGCGCCTGCGTGCTGTTCACCTCGGTGGCCGTCCTCGTGCTGCTGGGGTCGGACGCGTACGAGTTCTCGTGGCGCTACCAGCTCCCGGCCCTGGTCTTGCTGCCGCCGGCCGGAGTCCTGGGCGCGGCCGCGGTGACCGCCTTCGTGCGCAGATGCTGGGCCGAGACGGGCGTGAGCAAGACGGCCGAGCGGCCTGCCCGTGCGCCGGGACGGCCAGCCCAGCCTCGTGAGAGCACGCTCAACGACGCGCGGACCTAGCTCGGCTCAGTGCGAGTCGGCCTCCAGCGGGGTGGCGGGCCAGTCCAGTAGGCGGGCGCCGATCACCGCCACCTGAAGGGCCAGCGCGTCGGCCGGCCGGGCCGGGTCCTGCCCGGTCAGCTCCCTGACCCTGGCCAGCCGGTAGGTGACGGCACGGACCGACAGGTGCAGCCGCCGGGCGGCCTGCACCGCCACCTGGCCGCTGGCGAAGTAGGCCTCCAGGGTTTCCAGCAGCGGCCCGGCACCGTCCCTGGCCTCGCTCAGCGGCATCAGCAGCGCGCCGACCAGGTCGGCCAGGGCGGCCCGGTCGCGCAGGATGACCCGGTACATGAGCAGGTCGGCCGCGTTCACCACCGGGTCGGTCAGGTGCAGCCGGTCGGCCACGTCCAGCGCGTCCATGGCCTCGTCGTAGGAGCGCAGCACGCCGACCGGGCCGGTGTAGGCGCGCCCCACGGCCACGCGCCAGGCCCGCGCGGGTCGGCCGGGCTCCCCGTCGTCCTGGTCTGTGGTCGGCCCGTCGGCCGAGTCGGCCGGGCCGGCTTCGGTCCCGTGCGACAGCTCGCTGGCCAGCGCCCCGGCCAGCCGGGGCGCCTCGTCCCCGCTGGTCACGCCGATCACCGCGACCAGCCGCCCGCCCCTGGCCATGGCCAGCGACGGCGACGGCGCGACGGCGTTGGCCACCAGCCGCTCCACCGCCAGGCCCTGCGGGCCGCCGTAGCGCGCGCCGGCCGACCCGCCGACCAGCACAACCTGGTGCGGCCCGGCCAGCCGGAGCCCGAAGCCGGCGCCGCGGGCCACCAGCTCGGGCAAGCTGCCGCGGCCGCCGAGCAGGTCGTCGAGAAACTCGATCCGCTCGGCCTCCTGACGGCGGGCGACCGACAGGTGGGCCCGCTCGAAGCCCTCGGCGGCGGCGGCCACGGCGTCGTCCGAGGCCCGCAGCACGGCCAGGCCGGCCGCCCTGGTGGCCACCGCCCCGGTGCCCGGCAGCTGCCGCCATAGCCGCCAGGCCGCGGACAGGTACAGGTCGACCAGGCCGCGCAGGGCCACCCCGCTCTCAGCGGCGTGCTCGCCGAGCTGGCCGTACCCGGTCAGCTCGGCCCCGGTGAGCCGCCGGCCAGTGAGCGCGGCGGCGTGCACCGCGGGCAGGAAATCGCCCAGCAGGTCGGGCGGCACCCCGCCCGCCTCCCGGCTGGCCGCCCCGGTGATCGCGGCGAGATCTACCGATTCGCCCGAATCGCTGTCCATGAACGCCGCTCCTCTCCGCCCTCTTGCCGAGTCTCGGCAAGAAGATGCCCCTGTACTGACTGGTAACCACCACTGACGTAGAGCTTCCGGCAAGTAAGACTCTAAGTGTCGCCACAACGGCGGGCCGCATCAGCGGTCAGGAACGACCAGGCGCAGGGAGGACGACCGTGACCCAGACGCGAACCCGCGAGCATGCGTCCGGTCCTGGCGGGGGCACCGACCCCGGCCGGACAAACCGAGACGGGCGCATGACCGGGATGACCGTCCGCATAACGGCCGGCGGTTACCTCCTGGCGGCATTCGCCGCCCTGGTCAGCGGGCTGAGCCTGGCGGGCGCCGCGCCCGGCCGGGCCTCGGCCGCGTACGTGGCCGCGGGCATCGCCGTGGCCATCCTGCTGGTCGGCAGCGTGGCCATCCATGAGGCCGGGCACATCCTGGTCGCGCGTCGCTACGGGGCCCCGGCCAGGGACATCCTGGTCGGCTTCTTCGGCCCCGCTCAGCACGGCGGGGCGGATCTGCCCGGTCCCCGCGCCCAGTGGCGGGCCGCCCTGGCCGGTCCCGCCGCCAGCCTCGCGCTGGCCGCCCTGGCGGGCGGCAGCGCGGCCGGGCTGGACGCGCTGGGCATCGACCGGCTGCCCATGCTGATCCTCGGCTACACGGCGGTGGCCAACGCGGCCTTCGGCCTCCTCAGTCTTCTTCCCGGAACGGGGCCGGACGGCGGCCGGATTGTCCGAGCGCTTACGTGGGCGCGCACGGGCAATCCGGCCAAAGCCGACCTCGTGTCGGCCCGAGCCGGCCAGATCACCGGCGTGGCACTGGTCGCGGGCGGGCTCGTCCTGTTCGCCGGGCCGGGTTACCTGGCCGGGCTGTGGCTGACGCTGATCGGCGTGCTGGCCTTCGCGACCTCGCGGGCCCAGGCCCGCCGCAGCCTGGTCGCCGGCGCCCTGGCCGGCCTGGAGGTCAGCGACATCCTGCCGCCGGGCGTCGCGGAGCCGGACAGCCAGCCGGGCTGGCAGAGCGTGGCCACCTTCCTCGAGGCTCAGGGCCTGAGCGGTGCGCAACCGGGCCGGGCCGCGGCCGGCTGGCCCGCGGCGGTCTACCCGCTGCACGACTTCGACGGCCGGCCCGCCGGCCTGCTCACGCTGAGCCAGCTGGCCGCGGTGCCCGCCGAGCGGAGGGACGATGTGCGGCTGCGCGACGTGGCCACCCCGCGGGCGCACCTGGTGACCACCACCCCGGACGAGCCGCTCACCAGCCTGATCGGCCGGATGTCGGGCTGGCCCGCCATCCCGGCCGCCGTGCACACGGCCGGCCACGCCCTGGTCCTCGGCCCCGACGGCGAGCTGGCCGGCGTGGTGACGCCGACCGACCTGGCCCGCGCCGCCCAGCTGGGCGCGCTGCGCCAGCGCTCATGGGCACGCTAGGCGTCCCGCTCTGGATCTGGGCCGTCACCATCGGCGGTCTGGTCGTAGCGCTCGGCACCGAGCTCCTGGTCGCCGTGCGCCGGGGCGGTCATGAGGTCTCGATGCGTGAGGCGGCCCTGTGGACGGCGGCCGTTATCGCTCTCGCCGTGCTGTTCGGGCTGTCCATCGCCTGGCTGGGACACCCGGCCGCGGCCAGCCAGTTCTTCGCCGGCTGGCTGACCGAGTACAGCCTGTCGCTGGACAACCTGTTCATCTTCGTGCTGCTGATCGGCAGCTCGGCGGTGCCCAAGGCGCTGCACAGCCGGGTGCTGCTGCTCGGCGTGGTCATGGCCCTGATGCTGCGGGGGGCGTTCATCGCGGCGGGCGCCTCGGCCATCAACCGGTTCGGCTGGATCTTGTACCTGTTCGGGGCGGTGCTGATCGGCACCGCGATCCGGCTGGCGGTCAGCGGCCATCAGGCGCCGGGGGCCGCCACCCGGCCCGCCGACGGGCTGGTCATGCGCACCGTACGGCGGCTGGTGCCGGTGGCGCCGCGCGGCGACGGCGCGCGGCTGCTGACCAGGGTCGGCGGCCGCCGGATGGCGACCCCGGTGCTGCTGCTGATCATCGCGATCGCGGCCACCGACCTGGCCTTCGCGTTCGACTCCATCCCGGCCATCTTCGGGCTCACCCGCGACCCGTACCTGGTCTTCACGGCCAACGTGTTCGCCCTGCTCGGCCTGCGCCACCTGTACTTCCTCATCGGCGGCCTGCTGCGGCGGCTGGCCCACCTGTCGGCCGGGCTGGCCATCATCCTCGGCTTCATCGGCGTCAAGCTGGTGGCCGAGGCCCTGCACGAGTCGGGGGTGCACGCGGTCGGCCCGGTGCCGGTGCCGGTGATCGGCACCGGGGTGTCGCTGGCCGTGGTCGGCGGCGTGCTGGCGCTGGTGACGATCACCAGCTTGCTGGCCCGCCCGGGCCAGCCGGCCCGCGCGGAAAGGCTAGCCGGGCACCGCCAGCTCCAGGCAGCTGATGCCGCGCAGGTCGAGCCAGGCGCGGTCGGCGCCGCGGACGAGCCGCAGGATGACCTCGCCGCAGACCGAGCAGCGGGCGACCAGCCCGGGGCCGTCGGGGTACACCATCGCCAGGGCGATGACGCTACGGTCGCCGCAGGCGGCGCACTGGCCGACCGCGGTCGTGACGTCCACGGCGAACAGCTCGCCGAGGGCGCCGCCAAGCACGTTCCCGTCTAGGTGTGCCGCCATCCCTGACCTCCCCTTTAGCTGCCCGTCGGGCCGAAGCGCTCGGTCTTGATCCGGCCGGGGTCGTGACCCGCGCCGGTCAGCAGGCTGGCGGCGGCCTCCACGTACCCGGTCGGGCCGCACACGAAGACCGCGGGCGCCTGCCGCGGCAGCCAGCCCTCGGCCGTCAGCACCTGGCCGGTGATCCGCCCGGCCGGCCGGCTCGCGCCCGGCGGCGCCGTCCGGGTGTAGACGAAGGTCACGTCCAGACCGTCTCCCGCGTCCGCCAGCTGGGCCAGCTCGGGGCCGTAGATGACCTGGTCCGGGCTGCGGACCGAGTAGACCAGCCGGAACGGCACCGGGCTGCCTTCCTGCGCCCTGGCCCGCATCATCGCCATCAGCGGGACGATCCCGCTGCCGCCCGCGACCAGCAGCACCGGCGCGCTGTCGTCGGGCTCCCAGACGAACCAGCCGCCGATCGGTCCGCGCAGCTCCAGCGGGTCGCCGACCTTGAGGATCTCGGCCAGGTACGGCGAGACCTCGCCGTCGTCCAGCCGCTGGATGGTCAGCTCGAGCCGGTCACCGTCGGGAGCCGACGCGATGGAGTAGGACCGCTGGGCCGAGTAGCCGTCCTCGGCAGTGAGCCGGATGTCCACATGCTGGCCGGCCGAGTGGCCCCGCCAGCCGGGCACGTCCAGGGCGATGGTCCGGGCCGTCGGCGTCTCGTCGCGCACCGCCGCGACGGTGCCGACCAGCCAGGTCAGTCGCCCCAGTACCGCTGCTCGCGCCATGGGTCTCCGTAGTTGTTGTAGCCCAGCTGCTCCCAGAACCCCGGCTCGTCGGTGTCCATCAGGTCGATCCCGTTGACCCACTTGGCCGACTTCCACAGGTACAGGTGCGGGACCAGCAGCCGGGCCGGTCCGCCGTGCTCGGGCGTCAGCGCCACGCCGTCGTAGCGGTAGGCGATCCAGGCCCGGCCGTCCAGCAGGTCAGCGACCGGCAGGTTGGTGGTGTAGCCGCCGTAGGACCGGGCCAGCGCGTACTCGGCCGTGGTCTCCACGTCGGCCAGCAGCGTGTCGAGCGAGACGCCGCGCCAATCCGTGCCGAACTTGGACCACTTGGTCACGCAGTGCAGGTCCACGGTGATGTCCTCGCTGGGCAGCCGCTGGAACGCGGCCCAGTCCCAGGACGTCACCTGGCCCTTCTCGGTCTTGATCCGCAGCTCCCACTTCGCGGTGTCCACCCGCGGCGTGGGCCCGGCGGACAGCACTGGGAAGTCGGTCACCAGGTACTGGCCGGGCGGCAGCTTCTCTCCGTCGGCCCGGCGGCGTCCCTTGAAGCCGGGCGAAATGATCGGCATGCCGATGTGCCTCCCTCCTATAGCTCCCACAGTCCTGCGATTCGGGACCGGGCTAGCGCCGGACCGGGCTAGTGGATGTGCGCCTGCCAGTCGCGCGGCACCCGCCCGGCCGGGCCGGGCACGGGCTGGGTGGCCGGGTGGTTCTCCGGCGGGGCCAGCGCCGGCCCCGACTCGTACATCTCGTTGGTGTCAAAGTTGAAGAACCAGACCTCGCCGGGCTCGAAGCTGCGGATGATCGGATGGCCGCTGCGAGCCGCGTGCGCGCTGGCGTGCTGGGACGGCGAGGTGTCGCAGCAGCCGACATGCCCGCACTGGGCGCACCGGCGCAGGTGCACCCACCAGCCGCCGGCGGCGTCGCACTCCATGCAGCCAGTGCCGCTGGGCGCCACGGACGGCTCGATACCGGCTATCTCGCTCATGAGTCCCTTTCCTGTTAAGAGTCCTGCTGAGCCGCGCCCGCGGCGGGCGCGACGGCATCGGCCGACGGGGCGGTGAACGGCAGCCGCACCCGGAACCGCGTGTCCCCCGGCACGGACTCGACCCGCAGGTCCCCGTGATGGGAGTTGACGATCCGCCACGAGATGTCCAGCCCCAGACCGGTCCCCTCGCCGACGGGCTTGGTGGTGAAGAACGGCTCGAAGATGCGGTCCCTGATGTCCGGCGGCACGCCAGGGCCGGTGTCGCCGACCTCGACCACGAGGTAGTCCTCGTCCCGCGTGGTCCGGATAGTGAGGGTGCCCGCCCCGTGCATCGCGGAAACCGCGTTGTCGATCAGGTTGGTCCAGACCTGGTTGAGCTCGCCGGGGTAGGCCGGGATCTGCGGCAGCGTGCGGTCGTAGTCCTTGACCACGGTGATGTCCGGGCCGATCTTGGCCGCGAGCATGACCAGCGTGCTGTCCAGCAGGTCGTGCACGTCCACGACCTGGTACGGGGCCCGGTCCAGCTGCGAGTACTGCTTGGCCGCGCCGACCAGGGCCGAGACCCGCGTGGCCGAGTCCTCGATCTCGTTCATCAGCAGCTCGGACTCGACCGTGTAGGCCAGCCAGCGCAGCGAGCTGTCCAGCGCCGAGGCCTGGTCGTCGGGCGGCACCACGTCGGCCAGGGTCGTCTCGACGTGGTCCAGCCAGGCGGTGTCCATGCCGCCCTGCACGAACACGGCGGCCAGCTCCCAGCTGCGCCGCACCTCCCGGTCGTCCAGCCAGTCCGAGATGGCGTCCTCGGCGTCGGAGACCTCCAGCGGGCTGGGCGTCGCGGACTTGGCCTTGGCGACCCGTTCGGCGGCGTCGTTCTGCAGGCCAACCAGTGCCTCCAGACCCGTCCGGTCGTAGCGGCCGGCGGCCAGGTAGCCCAGCTTGTTGCGCATGCCCGCGACCCGCTCACGCAGCGCGGCGGTGGCCCGCACGGCAGCGGCAGCCGGGTTGTTCAGCTCGTGGGCCAGGCCCGCCGTCAGCGAGCCCAGGGCCAGCAGCCGCTCCCGCTGGCCGATCACCTGCTGGGCGTTCTTGGTCCCGAAGAACAGGCCCTCCAGCAGGTGCACCGCCATCGGGAACCA
>Ga0134126_10012986_pt1 | contig 10517 bp, 8 predicted proteins | sample KB31752_FD_96881 | JGI IMG/M metagenome (GOLD analysis project Ga0134126, IMG submission 96881) | Terrestrial soil microbial communities with excess Nitrogen fertilizer from Kellogg Biological Station, Michigan, USA - KB3-175-2 | ecosystem: Environmental > Terrestrial > Soil > Unclassified ...
GGCGAGGTCTTGTGGGCTCGGGGCGGCGGTGCCGGGCGGGACGGTGACGTCCACCCAGTAAACGGAGGCGGGTAGCTTACGCTCGGCAACCTCAGGCTGAAGGCCGAGTTTGTGAAGGGATTGGGCGCGGCGGTCGGCGCGGTCGCGCTCGGAAAAGAGGCCGACGGAGACGCGATGGCCATCCTCGGAGGGGCCGGCATCGGGCATCAGATGGGCGTCGTCGACGTGACTCTGCTCGAGGGTGCGCAGGACTTGGGTGACGTCGCGGTCGGTTTTGAGGCCGCCGATGTAGACCCAGAAGCCTTTGCTGAGCTCCCCTTGGACGGTGCGCTGGCGCGGCGTGAAGCCTTTTTCGCGCAGCAGCGAGGCGGCGCGAGTGGCGCTTGCGGTGTCGTCGAAGGGGCCGACCGAAAGACACTGGGATGCGGCGGTGGGTGGCGCGGATTGCAACGAAGTTTTGCGTGCGTCGCCGCTGGAGGTTGCGGGGCGCTTTTCCCCGGGGACCGCTCCCGTCGGTGCATTCGCTCCGGGCGCACCGGGCTGCTCGCCGACCAGCTTCAGGCGCGGCAGCTTAGCGTAGACGTCGTTCGAGGGAGCCGGTTGAGAAACGTCAATCCACTCGGCCCACGCGAGAAACGCCAGGTTGGCAAACACGAGTACAAAAAATACAGCTCGCACGGATTGGATTCTAAATCAGACAGCTGCGTGTGGGTGACAGGCTCCTAGGGTTCAGCGCAGAAGACAGCCAAACCTCGCAGCACCAGGTCCGGGACGCTCGTACAGGTGCTGTGCACCAAAGGCTGGACGGAAGGAGCGCCTCCCCCAGTCAGCATCACAAGGGGCAACTTACCGTGCAGCGAAGCGCGAGCCTCGGCAACTGCCCGATCGATGAGCGCCGCGGCCGCATAGCGGGAGCCCTGCAGCAGAGCCGTCCGGGTCGAGCGACCAAAAAGCCCTTTTCCTCCACCGAAGCCTCCCTGCGCCCGATGGCGGATGCCGTTGGTATTCTCCAAAAGAGTGTCCACCATCAAGGTAGGCGCGGGAATGATAGCCCCGCCGCGATGCTGTCCCGTGCCGTCGACGAGATCGATCGTCATGGCCGTGCCAACACCGACCACGACGACGGGGCGTCGCTTCGCCAGATTGTGCGCGCCGATCGCGGCAACGTATCGATCCACGCCGAGACGCCACGGCTCGACGTACCCGACGGTGACTCCCCCACCGTGCCGCTGAGAGGTTACAAATTCCGGCACCGGGACCCCGGCCCGCCGGGCAGCGAGCACAACACTTCGATTCACGCGCTCGCCGGCAACGCTCGCTACCACAATGCGCTCGAGCCCCCTCCCCAGCCCGATCACGCGCCGAGCGTAGTCTTCACCGCCCCATCCCGAGTGGACCGCCGCGCGGGCTCGACCCAACCGGCGTCCGTCGAACCGAGCCCACTTAATACGGGTATTGCCGATGTCAATCAGGAGGACATTCACATTCGAGACCTAAGATTGCTACGACGGATCAAGTCAGGCGCACCGATACCTCGCCAGAGACAAATTTCCTGAGGCCCTCATCGAGGGTTTCAACCAACAACGCCCCATGGAGATCCACCCCTCGCGCAAGTCCATGCGCCACTTCGCCACTAGCGCCTCGGACATCGATCATCCGGCCTCGCAATGCATCGGCATCGCGCCAGTCTTCAATGAAAGGCCGCAACCCCTCACGCTCGAAGTCCAGTAGCCCGCGAATGCACGCATCCAGGATCCTGCCCGCCACCGCGTTTCGGGAGGGCTGCGACAGGCCGGCGCTAACCAGATCGGTCGCTGCATTGCCGGCCGCGGCGATCTGTTCAAGGACGGGCGCGCCGAGGGCGACGTTCAGTCCGATGCCAATGACCACGCAAGCGGGGCCACCCTGCTCGGCCCGCAGCTCGATCAGAACGCCGCCCAACTTACGGTCGTCCACCAGAACGTCGTTGGGCCATTTCAACTTTGCATGGGTCACGCCCAACCCATGCAGGGCGCGCAACTCACACACACCGATAACCAGGCCCAAGGCACTCAGGCCCTCAGGTACGTCCTTGAACGTCCAACTGAACGACAGACAAATGGAGCCGCCGGGAGGTGCGACCCAGGTCCTGCCGCGCCGGCCGCGTCCAGCGCTCTGATATTCGGCCAACATCACTTCACTGCTGCCGTTTGGCGGATTCGCCCGGGACAGCAGTACGGTGTTCGTGGAACCGACTGACCACACGACTTCCAGGTTGCGGATTCGTTGTCGGATCGAGTCGGAAAGGCTCTCGCGGATGCGCGCCTCCGCAAGGGGCTCGGCGGCCTTTGCCAGACGGTAACCGCGATTACGCACGGCATGCAGCGTCGCGCCCAGATCGCGCAGGGACTTGACGGCCTTCCAGATCGCGCTACGGCTCACTCCGAGCGCGGCAGCAAGCTCTTCTCCGGAGTGAAACTGTCCATCCGCCAATTCGGCGAAAACGCGGGCGGTGAGCGGCTCGCTTGCGTCCAATCAGGCACTCCCACGGCGCAAGCCAAACAACCACAGCCGCCGCGCGCGAGGCTCCGTCCCGGCCAGCATGCGTCCGATGTTTGACCGGTGTGTAAACGCAATCAGCACGGCCGTCGCCATACCAAATGTCACCAAAGGAGCGCGCGGCTCCCACGCACCTAACGCTGCGGCCACAGCCAACGCCACGGCGCCCAACATCGAGGCGAGACCCACATAGCCAAACAGCACCGCCGCAACGAGCCAGGTGCCCAGCATAGGCAGGAGCAGTGCGGGACCCAGTCCCAACACGGCGCCGACGAGCGTCGCGACACCCTTGCCGCCGCGGAACCCATACCACAGCGGATAGACATGCCCCAACATCACGGCAATTCCGCACGCCACAGCAATCCAATCGTGCGACTGGGGGATACCCACCCCTGCGACACCCGCCGCGCCCGAGAGACCCGGAATGACAAACGGAGCAAGCACGCGGGTGGCGACCCATCCCTTGCCGATATCGATCAACATGACCCAGAACGCAAACGCCTTACCCTGCGTTCGCAGGGCGTTGGTGCCGCCCGCATTACCACTACCCAGGCGCCGGATGTCCACCCCGCCGTACAAACGCCCGACCAGGAGACCGCCTACGAGGGAGCCCAGGAGATAACTTAGCCCAACCTTGATGAGCCATTCCGTCAACATCGGCACTTCCATCAGCCGCACAGCTCCTTACGCAGGGAGAAACACTTCGGCAATCATGCAACGCACACTGCCGCCGCCAAGCCTTTCAATGGTCGGCACCGGGACCGCCAGAACGGCATCCGTACACCCCGAAAGGCGCGCGAACTTGTCAGGATGCAGCCCCTGCCGCGCCGCTTCTGACATCACCAGCACGCGCGAGTCTCCAAGCGCCTCGTCCCAAGTTGCGAGCTCGAGCATATTGCCGGCGAAGCGCGCAATCTCATCCTGACTGATCTCAATGACCTCACGGCCACCGGCACGCAACCGCTCCAACAACCTGCCACGATCGGCAGGAGCCACGGCCTCGGTCCCAATCACCGCCATCCGTGCACCGACTGACATCAAGACATTGGTGTGATAGATCGGCACACCGCCCCTGTCGAAAGCTCCGAACAGGAAGGGCTCGTAGCCCATTTCGCGCGCCCATTCTTCGATAACCGCAGGATGTGTACGCGGCGACAAGCTTGCATAGACGACACGATTGAGGTGATCGAGGATGAGACTCCCAGTTCCTTCCAGAAACCGCCCCTCGGCCTCATGTCGGGTGAGATCCACCAGTCGCGACATTTTGAACCCGAGCTTGCTTATCACCTCATCGACGACTTCGCGCCGGCGCTCGCGCCTGCGCGTCTCAGCTTGCATCGGATAAAGCACCACCGTGCCGTCCTTATGGAAGCTGACCCAGTTGTTGGGAAACACGGCGTCAGGCTTCGCAGGCTCCGGTGTGTCGGCCACCACGCAAACATCGATGCCCTCACTCTCGAGGCCATGCACCAGCCCGTCAAACTCCGCACGAGCGCGTACCGCGGCGTCCGTTTCGATGTCAGCGGGTCGCTGCATTTTGTTGGTCAACGCCGTTTCCGGGTTGTAATTGAAACAGGCAGGCCTAATCATCAGGACCGCGCCCGAGCACTGCTGCTGCGGAGCTTTCAGCCGTGCGGCCGGCGCGCCGCCCAAGCTCTGGATAGTCATGATTTTAGATTCCGAACCGCTCGTAGTGGTTACCGCGAAAGGGCTTTACTGTCCTCCAGGCGACTTCTACGTCGATCCCTGGGAACCGGCGCAGACCGCGGTCATCACACATGGTCACGGCGACCATCTACGCCACGGCAGCGCACACTACATTCTCGCACGTCCGGGTGCCGGTATCGCGCGCCAGCGGTTGGGCGGCGATCGCGAACTGGCGCCGGTCGACTACGGAGCACGCATTTCGCTAGGAGCCACCACGGTATCCCTGCATCCGGCGGGGCATATTCTGGGCTCGGCCCAGGTTCGTATCGAGCACGAGGGCCGGGTGTGGGTGGTCTCCGGCGACTACAAGCGCCAGCCGGATCCCACCTGCGCGCCGCTCGAGCCGGTCGAGTGTGACGTCTTCATCAGCGAGGCCACTTTCGCGCTGCCGGTCTACCGATGGCCGCGGACCGAGCAAGTGGTCGAGGAAATCCATCGGTGGTGGCGCTCGAATCGCGATCGTGGCATTGCCTCCGTGCTGTTCTGCTATGCGCTCGGCAAGGCGCAGCGCGTCCTTTCCGAGCTGCGCGCCTTCACAGACGAAGTGGTCTACGTCCACGGATCTGTTGATTCCCTTACCGGGGTGTACCGCAGAGCAGGCGTCGGGATGCTGCCGACCCGCTCGGTAGGGACCGAGAAGAAAACCGATTACAGCGGGGCTTTGATTCTGGCCCCGCCTAGCGCGGCGGGCACTCCCTGGATGCGACGATTCGGCGACCACGCCACTGGGTTCTGCTCCGGTTGGATGCGGGTGCGCGGCGACCGGCGCCGGCGAGGTTATGATCGTGGCTTCGTCATTTCGGATCACGCCGACTGGCCCGGGCTCATTGAGACATGTACGGCCACGCGCGCAAAGCAGATTCTGCTGACGCACGGCTACTCCGACGCCCTGACCCGCTACTTCAATGAGCGAGGGGTCGCGGCCAGCGCGCTACAGACCTCATACGGCGAAGAAAACTGATGCGCGCATTCAGCGAGCTGTACGAAGAGCTGGATACCACCACCTCAACGAATCTGAAGGTCGCGGCCCTGGTTCGCTATTTCAACTCGGCGCCACCGGCAGATGCGGCATGGGCGGTTTACATTCTTTCAGGACGGCGCCTGAAGAGGTTCATCGGACCGGCATTGTTGCGTCGGTGGCTCATCGAAGTGAGCGCGCTGCCTGAATGGCTCGTGGAAGAGTCATACGCGACGGTTGGAGACCTCGCAGAAACGGTCGCGCTGCTCCTTGAGAACGAGTTGTCGGCGGCCGCAGTGGTTCCTGACCTGCCACTGGCCACTTGGATCGACGACCGCTTGCTGCCGCTTCGGGAAGTGGATGAGCCACAGCAACGTGCTGCCATTCTCGAGTGGTGGCGCACGCTGCCGTACCGCGAGTGTTTCATTCTAAACAAGCTCCTGACCGGAGAGCTGCGCGTGGGCGTATCGGAGTTGCTCGTCACTCGAGCGCTGTCGGAAGTCCTGCAAGTCGATCGCGCGGATGTCACGAGGCGGATCATGGGGGATTGGCGCCCGAGCGCGGAGCTCTGGGAGAGCTTGCGCTCGACCGCTCCTCCCTCGTACGACCCCGCGGCGCCGTATCCATTCTTTCTGGCCTCACCGCTCGAAGGCTCACCCATAACGTTAGGTCCGATCTCCGCCTGGCTTGCCGAATGGAAATGGGATGGCATTCGTAGCCAGCTCATTCGCCGTGAGGGCAAGAGCTTCATCTGGTCGCGCGGCGAGGATCTCGTCACCGAACGTTTCCCGGAAATCGTCACGGCAACGGAAAGGCTGCCTGACGGGGTGGTGTTGGATGGGGAACTGGTTGCGTGGCGACAGGGCGCCATCCGGCCCTTCGCGGACCTGCAGCAGCGGATCGGCCGAAAGAAACCGACCGCAGCGATTCTGGAGCAGATCCCGGTGCGTTTTCTTGCGTACGATTTGCTCGAGGAAGGGAGCGTGGACCTGCGGGAGCTTCCGCTGCGGGAACGACGCCAACGATTGGAGGCTTTATTGCACGGAGCCCCTGAAGCGCTCGGCATTTCTGCACCGGTTGTCGCGAGCTCGTGGGAGGACCTGACGGACCTTCGTACACAGTCTCGTGCGCGGGCTGTCGAGGGCCTGATGTTAAAGAGTCTCGACTCTCCTTATGGGACCGGCCGCCAGCGCGGATCATGGTGGAAGTGGAAGGTCGACCCGTACTCATTCGACGCCGTGATGCTTTATGCGCAGCCAGGGCATGGACGGCGCTCCAACCTGTATACGGACTATACGTTTGGTGTCTGGAGCGGTACCGAATTGGTGCCCGTGGCCAAGGCCTACTCGGGCCTGAGTAATGCGGAAATTTCCGAGCTCGATCGCTGGATCCGCTCGCACACGACCGAGAAGTTCGGTCCGGTGCGCCAAGTGGAGCAGACGCAAGTATTTGAGCTTGCATATGAAGGGATAGCCGCCTCGGGCCGTCACAAGTCAGGCATTGCACTGCGGTTCCCGCGCATCGTCCGCTGGCGCAAGGACAAGCCGGCCAGCGAAGCAGATCAGCTGGGTGCCCTGCAGACGGTGCTCGCCGCACATCAGGCGGCCGGGCATGTGGACAACGGCGAGGAAGTTGCAGGGGCCACGGAAACTTAGCCACGCAAATTTACGAGATCGGCGGCCCGACGTATCTCGCGCGCGGGCGAATTGGCTGGCCCGTCGCCACTTGCTCCAGAGCGTGCGCAAGCCAACCTACACACCGCCCCAACGCGAAGAGAATCAAAGGCGCCTCCGACGGCAAGCGGTGAACCCTCGTGAGCACGGCCAGCGAGAAATCCACATTCGGCCGTTCCCCGATGACCTCCTCCACGACATCCCGTAGAGCGGCATACTCGGCAGGTAGCGTAAGTTGCCCCAACAACGCGACCGCGCGTGGATCACCACCGGGATAAAGAGGGTGACCGAACCCAGCAGTGGGACGACCTTGCGAGAGCCAGTCCCGGACCGCGCGCTCCGCGCCTACCCTTTCGACAGCGGCAACGAGCTCGAGGACGCCGAGCGCCGCCCGACCATGCAACGGGCCGCTGAGGGTAGCGAGCCCACTTAGAACTCCCGCGGAAAGCGGCGCACCGGTCGACACGGCAACGCGGGTAGCGAAAGTGGAAGCGTTTAACTCATGATCGGCGAGCAACACGAGCGCACGGCGGATGATATCGGCAGCGCCGCGACGTCCGAGTGATGCGGCGACCCGGTCGTGAATGGACTCCGTATGAGAGCTCGCACGCGGGCCCCGAACTGTCGGTGCCGACCCTAACATCGAGTCAACGAGAGCAACCAAAACCCCCGCCGCCTCAGCCCGCAGCACCGCGGGCGCACGACCGTATGTGGAAACGTCCGCAGACGCCCGACGACCGAGCGCCAAAAATGCTCCCCGCAGCGGGAGCCCGGAGAGCGGAGGCGATGCGTCGCCCATCGCCCCCGAAAACCGGGCTTTAACAGCCGATCGGCCTGTTGCGTTCCCGGTTGATTCTCGCCACGCCTTCTCGAAGTCAACCGTATCGCCACCCCAAAGCAACTCAGCGACCTCCTCCAAAGTCGTATCTTCCGACAATACAACCGCATCCTTCCCACGATAGTACAACCGCCCCGCGACGACGGTAGACACCGCGGAAGGCAGAATCGGATCGCCCCACTCGATGGCCCCGGCGGCCACCACGCCGGCTTTGCGGCGGCCACCGTGCTGGCGCGCCAACTTTCGCACATCCACCTCGTGATAGAGGCTGCGGCGAGTGTCTTTGGGATCAGGCTTCGCGCGGATTTTCTTGCGGCTCACATTCGCGTAGAGCGTCTGTGGGCGCACGCCCAGCACCCGTAGGGCTTCGGTCGCGGTCAACCAGGTCACGGTGGGCTCCTCATATTGATCCAATGCATCAAGATTGACGTCAAGTATAAAACAGCGAGGATGAGCCTACTGAAAGCGTAGATCGAAATCACGGAGAACGCGATGATCAGCGGGTTGGATGAAGTGGTGGTAGCGGAAACAGTGTTGTCGGACGTGGACGGACAGGCTGGGCGGTTGATTATCCGCGGCCACTCCCTGGATGAACTGGTGGGCGAGACAACCTACGAGAGCATGTTGAGCCTGCTATGGACCGGGCTCTTCACGGCCACACCGCAACCTACCGACATGGCGGCACAATTAGCCCTGGCACGACAGGAAGTTTTCAATCACCTCGAGGCGGCCGATGCGCAGCTGCTACAGCAGCCTGTTTTCGATGGGGTGCGCGCGCTCATCGCGAGACTTTCGGACGGCGATGACCTCGGCTGTGCGTTGCGGTTGGTCGCCGGGTCAGCCGTCTTTACACCCGGGATTCTTCGCTTAAAGCGTGGACTGGCACCCGTCCCACCCAGCCTGGAATTGGGGCACGCATCCGACATGCTCCGCATGTTGCACGATACGCCCCCAACACCCGAGCAGGCATCCGCACTGGATAACTATTGGATCACCGCGAGCGACCACGGTTTGAATGCCTCAACGTTCGTCGCGCGCGTAGTGGCTTCGACCAGGGCCGGCCTGGCATCAGCCATAGTGGCTGCGATGGGCGCGCTCAAAGGACCTCTCCATGGAGGAGCGCCCGGACCAGTGCTGGATGCGTTGGACAGCATCGGCAGTGCGGATCAGGCGACGGACTGGCTACAAAACGCCCTCGATCGGGGCGAGCGGCTAATGGGGTTCGGACATCGCATCTATCGGGTACGCGACCCGCGCGCCGACGCTGTAAAGAATGCGATTCAAGGCCTGGCGCGCGTCGGACAGGTCGATCCGGAGCGACTGCGGCTGGCGGAAGCAGTTGAAGCGGCCGCGCTCGAGCTCCTGGCGCTCAAGAAGCCCAATCGCTCGTTACAGACCAACCTGGAATTCTATACGGCGCTACTGTTGGAAGCTCTGGGTTTTCCGCGGGACGCCTTCACGTGCGTTTTTGCTGGAGGCCGTACCGTGGGTTGGATAGCACACGCGCGGGAACAGACTCTGAATGGGCGACTGATCAGACCGCAATCACGTTACGTTGGCCCGCAGCCTGCGCATTCTACGTACCGGTCGCCTCCAACGCCTCCGCCAGCGGATCGGCTTCAGTGAGATCGAGCGGCACACCAGACAGATAGCGGCGACACTGATCCTCGGGGACGGGCTTCGCCAGAAGGTAGCCCTGCGCCAGCTGACAGCCGAGCTGGCGCAGCTTCTCCAACTGCTGCCAACCCTCGATTCCTTCGGCAACCACCTCGATATGCAGATGGCGCGCCATGGCGATGATGGCACCGACAATCGCAAGATCGCTCATGTCCGTGACCAGATCGCGCACGAAGCTGCGGTCGATCTTCAAGTAGTCCACGCGCCAACGCTTCAGATACGACAGGCTCGAGTACCCGGTGCCGAAGTCGTCGATGGCGATGCGGACTCCGAGCTCACGCAGCCGTGCAACCGCTTCCTCGTTGGTCTCGCCCGTGCGCCCTTCACGGCGCTCGAAGACCGTACTCTCGGTAAGCTCGAGCTGCAGGAACTTCGGATCCACGTTGTTCGATTGCGTCAGCATGGTGATGGTGGCCGGCAGGTTCGAACGCTGCAACTGCACCGCCGAGATGTTCACCGCGACAGGAACCTGCGCGCATCCGGCCGCATGCCACTTTGCGATGGCTTCCACCGCTCGGGAGAGAACGAACTCTCCGATGGGTACGATGAGCCCGGCCTCCTCCGCCACAGCGACGAAACGCTCAGGAGGAATGAATCCATGCGAAGGATGTTTCCAGCGCAACAGCGACTCCAGCGCGACCACCCGGCGCGAGGAAATATCGACAATGGGCTGGTAATGAACGTCGAGCTGACCGGTCTGCATGGCGCTACGCAAGCTCGTCTCGATGCTCATGCGCTCTTTCAGCCGGCGCGCCATGATCGGGCTGAAGAGTTGGAAGTTATTCCGTCCTCGATCCTTTGCCTGATACATCGCCGTGTCAGAATGACGCAGGAGCTCGCCCATGTCGGAGCCGTCGCGCGGATAGAGACTCACTCCGATACTCGCGGTGGTAACCAGCGGGCGGCCATCGACGATTACGGGCGCCGAGAGAGCCTCGGTAATGCGACCCGCGGCCTCACTGACCTGGTCAGTATTACGGACAGTCTTGAGTACGACAATAAACTCGTCGCCCCCCATGCGGACGACCACGTCCTCGTTGCGCATCGTGGCACGGATGCGTTGAGCGACAGCCTTCAAGAGCTTGTCGCCAGTCTCGTGACCACGGGAGTCATTGATGTGCTTGAA
>Ga0134126_10012990_pt1 | contig 10515 bp, 3 predicted proteins | sample KB31752_FD_96881 | JGI IMG/M metagenome (GOLD analysis project Ga0134126, IMG submission 96881) | Terrestrial soil microbial communities with excess Nitrogen fertilizer from Kellogg Biological Station, Michigan, USA - KB3-175-2 | ecosystem: Environmental > Terrestrial > Soil > Unclassified ...
CAATACGCATCGACTCGTCGCGGGCGGCCGGAAAGAACAGGTGGCCATGGTCGGCACTGACGACAGAATTCTCAACGCCAGCGGCAGCGAGCTTCCGGATGGCGCGCGCCAAATTGTCGATAACCGTGTCCATCACCTGGCGGGCTTGATACGTGAATCCGCCCTCGCCGGCATGATCGATCTCCTGCGACTTCACGATTACGACCTGCGCGCCTTCGATCTTTCCCGCCAACTTCGATGTCTGGAAGTTCAGGAGCTCGTCGAGGCCGAGGTGAACGAGATTCGGCACCTTCGCAGACGCGAATTTCTTGCGAGCCGCCGCGTCTGGAAGAAACGCATCATCGATTCGAGCCCCGAGCACTCCGCCCTGTTCCACAACACTGAAGCTGGCGGATGCCCCAGGCTGGAGCGCCCCCATCCCGATCGGAGTGATGCTCGGCAGTGCGCAAATGGCATGCCGTACGCTCACTTCCCCACTTTTCGGTAGTCGCTCAGCCAGCTCGACACCCATTTCGAATCGCATCGCGTCGACAAGTAAGTAGGCGACCGGTTTAGGCCGTCCTGCAACCACCTCGCTGTAGACATGGGTCTGGTGCAGCGCGCCCGGGGCCGACCACTTCGCCTTCGCGAGCGAGCGTGTGAATCCTTCGGACATCGCGTTACACGCGTCTTCGTAGGTGCTCCGCACGACGCCAAGCGGGCGTTCCTCGGGCTCCTCCTCGAGCTTTGTGACCAGGACCTCGAGCCGACGCTGTGCCTGGTCCATGCGGTACAAGCCGTCCTTCGCCGTATATGCGTCGATCCATGACGCAGGGCCGTTGCCCATCTTCGCCATCGCAGCGCGGACCGCCACCACCACACTCCCGAGTTCGGCCATGCGCCGACAGGCTTCCCACTGGGCCTTCCGCGCAACGTCGCGGTCCAACCAGAATCCGCTTTCGCGCTCGACGATGAGCGCGAGAGCCTCGTCGAACCTCTTCTCGGCGATCAGCTCGCTGCAGTAGGAGAGAAGCGCGCGCTCCTCGAAACGAAATGTGTCGATCGAGGCTAACGTCTCGACAGCGAATGAGGCATTCCGAAGGCCGAGCTCCTTCTCGACGTGATCGGCCATATCGGCATACGCGCTCGCGAAACCTGTGCGTAGCCGACGGGCCAGATCGCGAACGGCAGCCTCGTCGTCCTTTGTCTTCGGGGCTTGAATGGCGGCCACGCTTGGCGGAAGCGGACAGCGGAGGTCTGTCCGGAATTCACCGGCCAGCACGTAGCGCAGCGTGATCGCGCGCAGCTTCGGAAGTGGCGCTTCCTCAGGCAACTCGAGCCCGAGGCGCGACCGAACCAGCTTGACGAGCTCGCGCTTGACCTCCTTCAACTCGATTGCGGCATCGCGCGCGTCGCTCGCAATCCACGCAGCGAGTATGGCGTCGCTGCCCGCCGTGTCATGGAAGATCGCCTTCAGGATAGAAGGGGGGTCGGTCGGAGACGTGTCCGCCGCTGCCCGGGCTAGGTCCTCGTAGCCGACCCGGTCCGGCAAGAGCATCTCGTCGATGATCCCGTCCGTGTACCGCTGGCGAAGAACGTTTCGGGCGAGCCGCTTGAGCTGCGGTTCGTAGCATTCGCCCGCCTTCTCGATCTCCATCAGGACCGAGCCGCGTCGATCGCGTTCGCAGCCAGGGATGTAGAGGACAGCGTTCGGCGCCGAATCGCCGCTGACGTATGGCTCCGCGAATGCACGAAGTTCGAAAAACGAACCCTCGTATTCGACGAGCTGCGCGCTAATGCCAGCGACAGACACGAGCGAGCTGGCGCCCGCAGCCTTCGAGGCGCCGTACAGCTCGGCGATAAATGGCGCGAATTCCCGCCGGACGTCGTACCAGACGACAAGACGGCGCGCCTTGATGCGGTCGGCGAGCTGCTTCGCAACATAGTCATGCAGCGGATGCATCACCTCTGTCCTCCTTCGGCAGCCGCCGAAGCTGGTTTGTGAACGCCGCGACGACGACCGCCGCTTCCGGCTGCCGCAGGAGCATCGAGCAGGCTCCGAAGCGCGGACTTCACGGCTGACGACGTGCGTTCGCGCACGAGATCATCAATGCTGCGCGTGGGAGCTTTCCGCGCAGTCCACTTGCCGTCGGTCCCTTCAACCCAGAAAACGTCCTCGATGCCGTGGGCGATGGCGAGGCTCCGGTCCTTCGCGCACTTCGGCAGCACGCGCTCGGGCCATAAGTGCATTGCAAGGTGGGCCCAGTCGTACTTGCCCGCACAAAGCGTGTCCCAGGTGGCTTTCAGATCCTTCTGCCAGGACCTATTGTGGGGGACGAGCCGCCAAAGCGGCGCGAAGTTGATGACGACACCATCGTCTAGTGTCGGGTTCCAAAGCGGCGCGACACGCTTCACCTCCTCGAGGAATGCGCGCAGCGCTTCGACGACGGCCTCCTTCGCGGCTAGGGCTTTGAGCTGGGCGGCGGTGGCGCCTTCACGCAGGTCGCCCGAAAGCGATTCAAGGCGGCGCTCCTCGTGTGCAAGCTTCGGCGCGAGGTAGTCGTTCTGGACGCGGAAGAGCGTATCCCTGTTGAGCGCATGAATGTAGAGCCACACGGAGTAGCTCGCTGATGGCGTGGCCAGTTGCCAATAGATCGGCGCCTTGCGACCAAACCCCGAATAGGCGCTCAGGTGAAGAGCAAAGAAGGATCTTGCGTACCAGCTCCTGAGGGAACGAACACCCAATCCCAGCTCGAGTTGTCCTTCGTCAGTGTCAGCCGCGCCGGGCAGCACCTTTCGAAGCGCATTAGTTACTGCCCGGGGGAGGTCATCGGGATGGCCCTCATCATCGACCAGCACCGATCGAGCTGCAGCTTCTTCTATAGAGGGCTGCGTCTCGGGAACGGGCGAATCCAGCGCCGGGACATACGCCACAGGCCGTGTCTTCCATCGACCAAACGCGACACCAACGAGGAAGCTCGCAATCGCTTCCTCCGGCGTTTGGGTGAAGGAGAAGGCCGGCGGAAATCGTTGTGCGCCAAGCTCTTCTTCGGAATCAGAGCGCTCGCAGCGTTCCACATCATCTTCAGTGACCCCATACAACTCGGCGATCTGAAGGTCGATCTCGGCTTGAGCCCGCGTGAGTACTTCATTTATGTGGGTCGCGGCGCCGTCACGCCAATCTCTGTATTCAGCCCACGTTCGGATCGTCGCAGCCCGCTCGCTTGGAAATAGACCAGAAAAACAGGGGTCGGTCTCCACAGTTCCAAGCCCCTTCCGCACGGCATGGAACGCGTTCAGTGCCGCTTCCTCAACCCGATTATTGACCAGGAAGTCAGGTTCGACCCATCTCAATTCCTTCAGCACCCCAGATGTGTAGGTCTGAGACGCTGTCTGCATCTGTATAAGGGCCCGTACAAGCCGGCTGTTGAAATAACCGAGAACGTATGCCTGCGATGCGGCGAGCGGAATCACCGCAGGCCCCCTAACCGAAAAGACGAAATTCGAGGGGTGCCATCGGACAGAGAACTGGACGCTTCGATTGGAGAACGAAATGGCGGGCCGAAAGTAATACTTGGACGCACGCCTCGTTTGAGCGACTTGCCCGTTTGCTCGGCGGTTCAGTTCCCCCATCTCAGAGGCGTCATCAGTCCATTTCACGAGCGACTTTGAGACGCCGCCGTACGGAAAATCGTCGCCGCCCTTGCTCATGAACACCCAGGTCCGTTCGCAGATGTTTCGAGGTTCAACTTCAAAGAAAAGACGACAGAAGCGATCGTCGTCGAGCGTCGTAAGTCCGTAACGCGGGGTGCATGCGCTGTTTTCCAAGGGCAAAGCAACTCGATAGATGTCCCAAAGACGCGCGGGCAACCAATATAGGAATCGGTTGAGGGGGAGCGCACGAAATGACTGTATGTCTATGTCGAAGCAGCGCCGAGGGCTGTGGATCTCGTCGAGGAGACGAACGTCTCGATCCGCAAGATCAACAAGATCGATGAAACGAGTGCTGCTTCTGCCCTTTGATCGAGAAATCACATAGGCAGCAACGCGGACCGTCGCTTCATCAAGAACGCCGATTCCGAGATCCGCGACGACCGTGAGCGAATTCGCAAGAACCAACTCACGCCAGCCGCTCAAAGTCTTCTTGAAAAAGCCGTCGCGCGGAGTGATGGCCCCAACCAGTCCGTCGGGGGTAGCTAACGTAAGAAGACGCTCGCAAAACGCTGCAAAAAGATCAAGACGAGTCTGAGGATAGCGTCCTTCAATATACGTGACAGTCGCCGATGTTGCGCCGCCGAACGGCGGATTCATTAGCAGCACGTCGTATTTTTGGGCCGCCGCGGCGAGCAGACCGGCTCCCTGGAGGGCATCTTCGGAAAACAGCCGGCGCTTCATATCCAAATGGCCGTGCTCCTCGATGAATTGAGCAACCGCAGCCCGCAAGTTGTCCTCTGGCGGCGCGAAGAGCTCTCCGGAATGACCGCGAGCTGAAGGGCGACCAATGAGCGTCTCAAGCTGGAGAAGGATGCCCAACTCGCCGGCGAGGCGAAGCATCTCGACGAGTTTCATGAACAAGGGACCGGGGTCGCGGTCGCCAAGCTTCGCCACAAATTCATTGACGATCCCGTCGTCGGCCACCAACGGCTCGGCCACGATGATATTCAAGCGGCGGATCTTTGCTCGGCCCGCTCGCCCGATGCCAAAGGCGCGGTACGCTTTCTGCGCGCGCATCCACAAGGCAAGCTGGGCGATTTGCGCGCAGCGCGAATCAATATCCACGCCGTGGAGGTTATGCGCGAGGATGAGGCCGGGTAACGCATTTCGGAGCGCGTCGAAGCTCGTGTAATCCTCGGCAAGCGTGCGGCCAGTGGCTTCGCTCCTCGGGCTCTCGGGGTCGGCGTGCGCCTCCTCGTAGATTGGGACGAGCAAATCGAAGGCATAGAGCAGGAAGTGCCCGCTACCGCACGCGGGGTCGAGGATGCGCAGGTCGCGTGGATCTTTCTTCGAGCGCGGCGCGAACCCCTCTCTGGGTGTGCAAAACATGTACTCGCAGCGATCGGCGAGCACTGTCTTCGTATCGCGCATCTCGTACCAGATCCTGCCCAGCGTGTTGTCGGTGAGGAATTGGACGACATAACGCGGCGTGAAGAACTGGTTGCGCACTGCCAGCTCACGGCTGTTGCGCGGCCCCTGGCTCTCCTCGCGCATCCCGCGCCGCTCGTCCTGTCCGTTGAAGAACTGGTAGACCCAGCCAATGGTCTCGTCCTCGCCCCACACGCCTGCGATCTCTCCGACGTTCAGAAAATCGAGGAGCTGCTCGAACGTTGCGCGCTTCGGCCAGAGCACGCTCGACGGATCGCGCCGATCGAAGAGAACCTTTATCTCGGTTGAGAGCTCGTCGAAGAGCGACTCGATGTAGAGCCGGTAGCCCGCACTGTTGGGCAAGAGCGGCAGGCCCGGAGCCATGCCACAGAACTCGCGATAGCCGGCGGACTGCTCGCCCTTGGTAATGCACTCTTGTACCAGTTCGCGCGCCTCGAGCATCTTCAGAGCAACAAAACGGTTGAGTGTCGTGAACGAAGCGTCGCGGAGGTAGCCGCGGATGGCGTCCGCCGTGTTCATGCCGGCGGCGCGCTTGTGCTCGATCGCGGCGACGATGCGTTCCCGCTGGAACGCCTGTCGGGGTGTAAGGTGGCGACCGGGCCTCGCGGCTACGCTGCCATCGCGATGGACGTCGAAATCACCCTCGAGCTGCGCGGCGAAGTCCTCTTCCAGGATTTTCCGACCTCGCTGCGTCGCGCGTTCGATGGCGTTGCGGGTATTCTTGTCCATCCGCGGTAGCCCCTACTGCACGATGATCTTTTTGCCGGCCCCGATCAGCCGCGCGCATTCCTCTCGGATTCCATCGAGAGCGGCATCCAGCTGCTCCTCGGTTTCCACGCCACCTGCGAAGTAGCCACCAACGCTGACCGACACTAGTCGCTCGCCCTCGATGATGCGGTGGATCTCTGCAACCGCCGCGCGCAGGCGGGACTCGCAGGCGTCGTGTTCCGATCGGAGTTGGGGGATTGGGACCTGCTCCTTATCTCTCCTCTTGCCATGTTCAATAGGAGCCGCGATCCGGCGCTGCTCATCCTCACCGATTTCGCTCCAACCCGGTGTCGTGATCAGGCGGTCGAACGCCTTCTTGTAGGCCGCGACGCGAGCTTCCATCGCCTCGTTGTAGCGGCGGTCGTACTCCGCTTCGATCACGTGAGCGTGCTGTTCGATCACCGGAAGCTCGCGGAAGAAGGTCTCGCGTGCCAACATGTCCTCAAGTGCATGCGCCTTGGCCCGGAGTTCTTCGGAGAGATCGGCCTCCTTCTGCAGGAATGGCCACGCGCGTTTGACCGCCTGACCCGCACGCTCCAGATCCCGAAGGTGAGGCTCAGAGAGTACCTGCTCGAGCTCCGAGGCGCGCTTGATCGCGTCCTTGATCGCCCGATGGGAGGCGTTAAAGGTCGCGATTGCGTTGTCCTCGGACCCACGCAGAATCGCCTTCATCTGGCTTAGTGCGCCTTCAAGTACGGATACGCCGGGAAGTCGATTTGCGTTAAGCTTGCCTGCGGCCGTGGCAACCATGTCTTCCTGGCGAGAGACTTCGCGCCGCAGTTCCGCGACGATCACGGTAGCGTTCAGCTCCTTCACCTCGCCGCCGAACGTATCGCGGAACGTCTCGGACGCCTTCACGAGCTCGGCGAACTCTATGCCCTTCTTCGGGCGGAAGGATGCCTGCCGGAAGACGTTGTTGTTCGAGAACGTCTCGCGCGCGTCGACTCCCGTCGTCGATTCGATCGTCTGCCCCTTGCTTGTCGCCTCGATCTTTCCTGCGCGGAGGAGCGCCAAGACCAACAGCCGGACGGCTTCGAAATCCCACCCGAAGGGCTCCTTTGCGAACTCATCAGCCAGGAACCGCCCGCTTGCCGTCTCGCCGTAGTTCGCCCGCTCCTCGATGCGGCTCATGACCTCCGCGAGCGGGCCGCTCTCGACGCGGAAAACGGTCTTGCCCTTCTCATCACGAAGGAGGGCAAGGCTGCTGAAGACCGGAGGCAACCCCTGAAGGTTCTCGGCAGCGAATAGCGCTTCGACTCCCTTCTTTAAGTCGTTCGTGCGGGCGGCGGCTTCCTTGAAGCGGTCGAACACATCGGGCAGCACGAGGCCAAGGATTTCGGAAGCGCTCTTCCCGACGTCGGCTGCGCGATCGCCTGGGCTGCGATCGTTACCCCGGAAGTACACGCTGCCCGACAGGGAAGCCGCCTTCAATAGACGACGGAGCTCGTCCTGGTGCCGACGCTGGCGGACCTTTTCTTCCGCGATTAGCGCCGGCGCCTCGTCGCCTTTCGTCTCACGCTCCTTGCGCGCGAGCATCTCTTTCGACCGGAAAAGCTCGACCGTTTCTCGATCGATCGCGTCGTTTAGGGCGATGGCCCAAAAGACCGCCTTCCGCTCCTGCTGGCTGCGGGTGCGGAGCTCGGATGCGAGTGCCTGGTACTCGTTCCCGTCGTCGGCGAGATGGACGTGGAACATCATGTCGCCATCGACGACATCACGGCCGTGGATTGCGAGGCCTCCCTTGAAAGTCTTCGTGTCGAATAGACTGTGCGAGGGGTGGGGCTGCCAGTAGGACGTTAGGATCTCCGTGTAGATGCGCTGGGCGTCAGCGGGCTTCGGGTTGATGCCGTTCCGTAGACGCTCCCAGTCGTCCTCCGCCGGGGTAGGGATCCGGTACCCGTCGTCGCCGCGCCGTATCTTGTGCGCGGCCTCGAGCTGACGCAGCGCCTCCTTCACCGCCGAGAGCTGCGAATCGGCCGTCACGTTCGGATGGAGTGCGGCCGCGATGTTCCCGGCAGTCCGGTGGACACTTTTCATATATTGGAGAAGGCAGATAACCTTTGCGACAGGCTGTGCGAGCGGATGGTCGCGATCCTTTGCGATGGCGGCGATCTTCGCCCGCAACTCTGAGCCGATGTTGCCCTCGACGAGGTCGTATACCTGGTCAAGGCGAGCAAGTGCGCCGATCGGTTCCGAGGCCAGGTTCACCGCGGGATTGATCAGGAGCTGCTGCGCCAGCTTAATGATCGTTCGATTGGCGCCGCCGACGTGCTTGCTTGCGCCCCCCTGCGTACGGAGGCCGGACACGACCTGGATGACGAGGTCGATCTGGTAGGGCAGCAGCGGGTACAGGTCAATGAAACCGTCCCGCGTTAGCTCTGGCAGCTTAATGTCGGCGGTGAGCCGCGTGTGCTCGGTGAGCCGGCCGCGATGGTCGTCGAACAGCTTTCCGAGAGTCGATTGGGCGCTCGCATTCTTCGAGAGGACGCGTTTACTGGTGACTTCGGAGATGTCGGAAGGCTCGAGGTGGACCTGGAGAGGAAAACGGTCCATCAAGCGCGCGAGCTCGATCTTCTTGTCGTCGAGGCCGCTCACGAGATCGCCGAGTTTTTCCTGCGAGGTGACCACTATCCAGTGCTTGCCGCGGCCCTTGATCCCGAGGCTCTGAACCACCGCTTGGAGGTCGAGCATCTTCTGAACGTCGCGGGCGACGAACTGGCCCACTTCGTCGACGACGAATATGAGGCTTTCGCCAGGACGTCGTCGCTTCATCAACTCGTTCGCCCTCTCGGCCAGCTTTCCAGGCGAGATGTCGGCCTTGTTCTTGACCGCCTTCACCCAGGAGTCCGCCATCGGGTAAGTGTCGGGACCGAGGCTGTGCAGAACGCGACTCGCCTCGCTGAGAGCGAATGCGATTTTTCCCTTTTCGGCGCTCCATTCCTTCTTGAACAGGCGCCGATACTCGTCTTCGAAGCTCTGGAGCTGTCCCTTCTCCTCGAGCGCGATCTCCAGCTCTGAAAGGTCTAGGTCCTTCGCGTAACCAAGGCTCTGGAGGAAGAGCCCGTACATGATCTCGGTGAGGGTCTGGTTTCCGCTGCGGATGCCACGGTCCGTCGACACGTCGAAGATCACGGCGTGCGTGGGGATCTTCTCGGCAATCGACCTTAAAAGGACCTGCAACCTCTTGTCGCCGGCCCGCTGAGCAAATCGATCGGCCGCGGATTCACCGAGGACCTTTCGGTTCGCGATCGAGAGGCCGAGCATCTTGGCAAAGCTCGACTTGCCGGACCCGAAGAAGCCGGAGATCCAGACCGCAATGCCCTCGTGGGGTTTGTTGGGCGTCTCGCGGTAGGCATCGAAGATGTTTGTGTAGTGCGACCGAATCGCTTCGGTCACGACGTACTCGTTGATCTCGTCGAGCAGGATCTCCTCGCCGGTCTGGTCGACCTTGATAACCTCCTCAATGCGGCGATGGATGTCGTTCGCAAAGAGCGCTTTGATGGTCTGTGTGCTCATGGCTGGCGTCCCATCAGAAGATCTTCGGGCGGTAGTTGTGCTCGGCATCGAGCACGCCCATGAAGCGCAGCCCCGCAGCCCCATCGAGGTCGCCTGGATAGAAGAGAACGGTCGGAACGTGGACCCTGCCCTTGAGCTGCTCGAGCAGTGAAAACGTCCGGTAGACGGGGAAAAGCGCCCCGGTCCTCATGACGAAGACGACGTCTCGGAGTGGGTCGGGATCCTCGGGCATCCTCGCCGCGACGAGATCGACGAGAGGATTGTACTCGGACAGCACCGAGTGAACCGTCTCGACGACCGTTTCGACGCCTTGCTCGCGCTCCGCTGCGAACCACTCATCGAGCGGGCGTTGGGAGCGCATCGCCTCGTCGAGGCACTCGGCGAGTGAGATCCGCTTGATGCGCTTGTTCTTCTGCGTAAGCCTGGTCTCGAGCATCGTGACCTGTTTGCGAAGCTCGAACTCTTCCTCGGGATCGTAGCGAAACAGCGCGTATGGCATGTCGTGGTACGCACTGATGCGCTGCCGAGGATCCGCGAGTTCGAGCACCGGTTCGAGGACCGTTTTGATGCGCTGCTCGAGGTCGCTCATGCCACCACCCTCTCTGCGTATTCGCGGGAGCTGGAGCAGGGCAATGTGAGCTGCACGAGGCTTCCAGCGACCTGGTAGTCGAGCTTGCGGAACTGGTGAAGACGAAGGAGCTCGTGCTCGACGTCCGACGGGCGCATCAGGAACATCCGCCAGTCGGGCGCGTCAATCACCTTGCGCGGGCTCTGCCGCTCTTCGCGGATCGCGTGCAGCAGGTAGAGGAAGCTGCGTTCCGGCAGGTGATACGAGGTAAACTCCTTGACCGCGCTGCCGCGCAGAAGGCGGAAGTCGACTGCCATCTTCATGAGGCCCGCTGAAACGCGCTTCATTGTGGTGTCCGTCCACACATGCTCGGTCGTACCGCCGCGCTTGCGGATACCATGCAGATAGCTGTGCAGCTCCTCGGGCCGAACCCGGAAGGCACCAGAGTCATACGCGGGGTAGAGCCAGTTTTGGAGAAAGTCGCGGAGCAGGAACTCGTCGCGGGTGATGTGCCAGAGGAGCAGCGGCTTCCATTCGGCGAGGTCGCATCCGTTCTGCGCAAGGATGACGAGCGCTCGATC
>Ga0134126_10012991_pt1 | contig 10515 bp, 7 predicted proteins | sample KB31752_FD_96881 | JGI IMG/M metagenome (GOLD analysis project Ga0134126, IMG submission 96881) | Terrestrial soil microbial communities with excess Nitrogen fertilizer from Kellogg Biological Station, Michigan, USA - KB3-175-2 | ecosystem: Environmental > Terrestrial > Soil > Unclassified ...
GATATCTGGATCCCGGTCAACACCGAACCTCTGCTCGATGGCGACGCCCAGCGCCTGAAGCGCCCCAATACAAACTGGCTAGACATCATCGGGCGCGTCCGTCCGGGTGTCAATTCGAAGCCGCTTGAAGCCAAGCTGCGCGTCGAGTTCCACGGTTGGCTCGCGAGCCATGTGCCCGACATGGAGCCCGGCGAAAGGCAGACCTGGCGTCAGCAGACGCTGCATCTCATTCCCGGCGGGGCGGGTGTCGCGGCCATGCGCGATCAATATGAGGCTGGATTGAAGCTGCTGCTCATCGCGGCGGGTTGCGTGCTGCTTGTCGCCTGCGGCAATCTCGCCAATCTCATGCTCGCCCGCGGCTTGAAGCATCGATCGCAAACGTCTCTGCGCGTCGCCCTGGGCGCATCGCGCGGCCGGCTGGTGCGCAAAGCGCTCGTTGAGTCCATCCTGCTGGCGATCATCGGCGGTATTCTCGGAATCGGAATCGCTTACGCGGGCAGCAGCCTCATTCTCTATCTTGCGTTCCACAACGGCGGCGGCCCGGCGAACTACGTGCCAGTCAATGCGTCGCCGTCCTGGCCCGTTCTGCTCTTTACGCTCGCGGTATCGGTGCTCACCGGAATCCTTTTCGGTGTCGCTCCCGACTGGATGACTTCGCATGTCGATCCAGTCGAAGCTCTGCGCGGCAGCAACCGTTCCGTGCGCGGCGGCGGCTCTATCGCGCAAAAATCGCTGGTTATCGCGCAAGCCGCGATGTCGCTCGTTCTGCTCTCCGCCGCGGCTCTGCTGGGCCAGAGCCTGCGCAATCTCGAACACCAGAATTTTGGGTTCGAAACGAGAAACCGCTATCTCGTCTCCATCAACCCAACGCTCGGCAACTATAAGCCCGAACAAATGGAGCCATTCTTCCGCCGGATCGACGAGCGCCTCCTGCGCGTACCCGGAGTGCGTATGGTTGCTCCGGCTCTCTACGCGCCCATGAGCGGCGATAGCTGGAACGAGGGTATTCGTATCGCGGGACGCCCCGAACCCGCGCCCAAGGAAGACACCGGCGCCGGTTGGGCCCGCGTCATGCCCGGCTTCTTTGAGACCCTCGGTGCAAAAATCGTGCAGGGCCGCTCCATCGAAGAGCAGGACACCGCCACGACTCGCCCCATCGCGGTCGTCAACGAAGCCTTCGTTCGACGCTTTTTCAAACACCAGAACCCCATCGGCCAGCATTTCGGCATGGACCGCATCCAGTACGCCGGCAAATTCGAAATCGTCGGCGTTGTGCGGGACATCCGCTACATGACCTGGAATTACAAGGATCCGATCCGCCCGATGTTCTGGCTGCCCGAAACACAAAGCGTCAAATACGACGATCCGCAATTCAACACCTTCGACCTGTTTTCCCACTTCCTCTACAACATCGTCATCTGGGCTCCCGGCAATCCGCCCGGTCTGGAAACCCAGGTCCGCAAAGCGCTCGCCAGCATCGATCCCAACCTGGTGGTCTACGGCGTAGATCCGTACTCGAAAATTCTAGCCGGCGATTTTCAACAGCAGAACATGATCGCGACCCTCACCATGTCCTTCGGCGTGCTCGGCCTTGTTCTCGCGGCGGTCGGCTTGTACGGCGTGATGGCCTACACCGTCGAACAGCGTACCAGCGAGATCGGCGTGCGTATGGCGCTCGGCGCCGATCGCACTAGCGTGGTCCGCATGGTCCTACGCGGCGCCTTTTCGCAGATCGGTATCGGACTCGGCGTCGGGATCCCGCTCGCGATCGTGGCGGGGCGGCTCATGACGCGCCAACTCTTCGGCGTCTCTCCGTGGGATCCACGCATGCTTACGATCGCCACGTTGTCACTCTGCGCCGCCGCGCTCCTGGCATCCTGCATTCCCGCTGTGCGGGCCGCGAGTGTCGAGCCTATGGTCGCGCTACGCACCGAGTAGGAATCACGCGCTCCATACAGCAGAGCGCTCGACGAGCAGATCGACAAAGTGTTTTGATTCGGAGCTCGACCTTGTCGCTTGGTGGAGGCGGCGGGAGTTGAACCCGCGTCCGAGAAAGCCCGCCATGCAAAGCCTACGTGTGTATCCGGTTCCCTTTATTCAGCAACGGCCTATAGAACCGGCAAGAGCGGCCGCTGCCTAGTCCGATTGATCTCGGCACATAGCTCCGGACCGAAGCTATGAAACCTATCCTGCAAAATGACGCTCGCTAGATAACGCGCAGGCTCATTACCCGGAGCGCACTACCTAAGGTTTAATTAGGCAGCGTATGCAAACTGCTGATTATTGGCAGTTGTTGTTTTCCGATCGTTTTACGGGAGCTCGGAACCCGACACGCCTTCACACAACGATTCAATCCCGTCGAATCCGTTGCGCCCCCATTTCCTGAGGTCGCTACTATTTTAGCAGCATTTCGGTGCTTGTGACTTGACAATCCTCCGGCGTCTTGCGCCGCATCAACGCCGGGTGTTCCAATAAGATCATCACTGCCAACATGCAGAGCACTGTTTCCAGTCCCTCGGTACGCCCGTCAGCAGGCGAGGAGAAGGGCGAGGAACACGGGCACCTCTTTCACGTCGTGTTGCTGGACGATGACGAGCACACCTACGACTATGTAGTTGAGATGTTGCAAAAGCTCTTCTTTCTTTCGCTGGATGCCGCCTTTCAGCACGCTGTCGAGGTGGATACGACCGGACGAACCGTGGTGATTACCTGCGAGCGGCCCGAAGCGGAATTCGCGCGAGATCAGATCCAAGGCTACGGGGCAGATCCCAGAATGCCTAAATCCAAAGGATCAATGTCTGCCGTCCTGATTCCGGCCGGGCAGACCGCGGCCATCTGACTCATCTACCGCGCTCTCTGCCGGTATGCCGACACCGCTTTATCGTGTTCGCTCAAGGTAGCCGAGAAATGGTGCGTTCCGGAACCATCCGGTTTGGCTACGAAATAGATGTAGTCCGTTGTTGCGGGATGCAGCGCGGCTTGCAGAGACTGGATTCCGGGATTCGCGATTGGCCCGGGTGGAAGGCCCGCATGGGCGTAGGTGTTATACGGATTCACGCTCGCCAGATCCGAGCGGTGAATGACGCCTCGGTACTTGTTTTCAATCAGCGCTGCATAGACCGTACTTGGATCGCACTGCAACGGCATATTGATGCGCAGCCGGTTCAGAAAAACCGAAGCGACGATTGGCCGCTCCTGCGGAATCGCGCTTTCCTTCTCAACCAGAGAAGCCAGCGTGACAAGCTTGTGCGTCTCCGTGCGCTGCGCCAGTCCTCCGATGGAAGTCCATTTTTTTCGAAATTCGCCCGTCATAGCGCGGCAAAGCTGTGCGGCTGTCGTGCTGCGGGTCATCCGGTACGTGGACGGGAACAGGTAGCCTTCCAGATTGGGTGTAACAGGATCCAGATCGCGGATCATATCGGGCTTTTCCGCCACTTTGAGAAAGGTATCGCCCTTGACCATATCCAGGCCGTCCAGGAGTGCCGCGATGTCGAACATATTGCTTCCTTCCGGAACGGTAACTTCCTCATAGAACACTTCGCCGCGCCGAATCTCCTCAAATACCTGCCACGGTGTTTGAGCCGTGGCAAAGCGATACTCGCCAGCCTGCAATTTGGCGCGAGGGCGCAAGAACCGCACAGCCAGAAATGCCCACTGTGAGCGGACCACTCCGTAGTGCGTCAGTTCGCGTGCAATCTGCCTGGACGACATGCCGTGCTCGACATCGACAAAGGCTTCAGTCCGAAAGCCTTTATACGGTCCGAAATACCAATACCCGGCGATTCCAGCGCCGATCACTGCGCAAATAAGAACGATGCTAAGACCAGTGAAAAGGCCCCTGCCCAAGCAACCGCGCCGCTCAGGCAAGAGGATCTTCCTGTCCTGAACGCTTCGTATTTTCGAGATAACCCAAATAGCTCTCCAGCAGGAGAATAGCTGCCAAGCGGTCCACCGCAGCTTTTTTTCCCTCCAGCGATACGCCGGCTGTTCGCAAAAGCCGTTCCGCTTCTGCCGATGTCAGACGCTCGTCCCAGTAAACAACCGGCAGCCCGATCCATTTCCCCAGCCGCTCTGCGAACTCTTTGGTGTATTCGCTCTGGCGGCTTTCGGATCCGCTCATGTGCAGTGGCCTTCCGACCAGTAGCACATTTGCGTTCAAACGCGAGGCAATCGATCCCAGCTTCTCTAAATCCTCGCGGATCCGGGACCGCTGCAGCGTTTCCAATCCCTGTGCGGTGATTCCAAGCTCGTCGCTAATAGCCAGTCCAATCCGCTTCTTGCCTACATCAAGGGCGAGCACGCGGCCTCCCGGTGGTATCTCATCTGCCTGCAACAACTGGATTATAGAGGGTCCGAACATGTTAGAGTAGCGATGACGAGGCAGCCGGCATTTCGCTTTGGCATTATTTACTTCTCCGCAGCCTGCTCTGAGACCGCTTCGTCTCGGAACATCGCTTATCGCCTTGGCTGCAGCGGTCGCTCTCCTCTACTACGGCCGTGACTTCTTTGTCACGCTGATCATCTCGGCCGTTTTCGCCTTTATTCTCGATCCAGCCGTCGTGCTGGTTCAGAAGCTTCGTATACCACGCGCCGTGGCGACTGCGGTGGTCATCGGCATCGCTTTCGTGGCGGTATACGCCCTGATAGCGGCTGCATCGACCCAAGTCTCCTCCATTGCTGAAGATCTTCCGACCTATAGTTCGCGGGTCAGTGAGGTAGTAGGCAAGCTCAGCGATGACCTGGATTCCTTAGAGAAGAAGACCGTCGAGATGGTGGTTCCCCAAAACCTTCGCGAGCAGCAGCAGCAGATTGAGCAGAAGCCTAAGGAAGCCATGAAGGCAAGAAAACGGCGCGGCGTTGTTGTTCCGCCTGCCCCGCCCGCGGTGCAGGAAGTTCGCATCCACACCGATCCGAAGCCGATTATCACGACTTTATACAGGTATGTTTCGGGCTATTTTCATGTGCTCGTCATGGCATCGTTCGTGCCTTTCCTGGTCTACTTCATGCTGAGCTGGCGAGATCATATCAGCAGAACGTTCCAGCTCTTATTTACCGGTGAGGAGCAATATATCGCCGGTAGAAGCTGGTCGGGCATTGGCGACTCGACTCGCGCCTACGTGCTTGGAAATTTCTTTTTATGGGTGTTTCTGAGTTGCGCCAGCGCAATCGCGTTTTTCTTTCTCGGAGTGCCCTATTGGCCGCTAATCGGACCTATTAGTGCGTTTTTCAGCCTGGTTCCGTATGTGGGGCTGCCGCTTTCCGTATTGCCACCCGTGGTGGCCGCGCTCGCGATCCCGAATAAATTTAAAATCGTCATGACAATCGTGGCCATCACGGCCGCGCTGCATCTGTTTGCCATGAACTTTCTGTACGCGAAGATTATCGGCCGGCGGGTGCGGCTGAACCCGCTCATGGTCACGGTAGCGCTGATGTTCTGGGGTTTGCTGTGGGGCGCCGTGGGGCTGGTCTTGGCGATTCCCATCACAGCCGGAATTAAGGCCGTGTGCGACAACGTCGAATCGCTGGAACCGTATGGCAGGTTGTTGGGTGACGATTAGCCAGCGTTTGCGATCGCGCCTTTCGGGTTGGCTGCAACGAACGCGAAGCTATCCCCGGCGTTGCCTATTTCAGCCGCTTAGTTTCCGGTAACCGACTTTTCCGCGAGTGAGCTGCGCAAAGTAAACGGTAGGCCGTTACACACGATCTATCCGGAACGAAATCCGGAGTATCCTCCCGAAATGCCTGGGATGCAAACTCCTCTACTCTTTCGACCTCTCCAGGCTAGAAAGCTCAACCAGGGCGGTAGGACCGCGGTGAAATGATCCCACTCTCCAGGCACCAGCTTGTTTGCTCGTGTTTATCCAACGTCTTTCACATCTCCATATGCAAGAGCGCAAGCCGGAATCATCAATCCGTTCAGTAAGGTACTGAGGAGCTGACGATACTCGCGTGGGCCGAAAACGACGTGCTTTCGTACGGTTCATTATGTGGTTTGATGTGATCGCAGGAACTCGGCTATCTCCCTGCGTCCGCCATACTCAGCCCAATCGAGCGGGGTTCCGTGCCAGAGCGTGTCTATGATGTCAAGGCGCGCTCCGCGAGCCACGAGCAGGCAAACGATCTCCATGTGACCGCTCCACACTGCCTGGTGCAGTGGTGTCGAATGGGAATGATTCTGGCTCGGGTTGTAGCGGTTCGGGTCTTCCCCTGCGTCGAGAAGCAAACGTACGACTTCGATGGAACCATTCTGTACGGCGAGCGCCAGTGCGCGATGACGATCCTCAGGCTCAGCTTCCCTGAGCAGTTGGCTTGCCTCCTCAAAGCGGCCGAGGCCAGCCGCCGCTGACAGTGTTTGGATTGGGGCGCCGCGCCGTACCAGCGCTTCCGCCGCATCGCGATAGCCGAATGCAAGGGCGGTCAGCAACGGCGAGGCCCAAAGGCCCGCTCCGATGGGTGCGACAGAAGCGCCATAGTCGACGAGAGTATCTATGAGGGGAACTTGCAAGCCGGCCTGGGCGGGATGGCTACTCGAAACGAGCAGGGGAAGCGTGGCATGCTGGCCGCCATACATATCCGCGAGCGCGTTCGGATCGGAGCCGGCATCAAGCAGCATCTTTGCGACCTCGACTGCGTTGGACGGCGTCATTTGACGATAGCCCTCGACACCGTTCGCGCCAATGTAGTGCAGCAAGGCGGCGCGATGTACGGGCGGGTCGAAAGGTGCTATCCGTGTCGAGCGCGAGTAGACGACCTCGGGGTGATCTCGGAGCAGGCGTTTCAGCACGGCAGTGTCGCCATGAATGACAGCTTCAACCGCGGATTCGAACTCTTCTACCGGCGAGCCCTCGTTTGCGACGGCGTCGACCCACTCACCGAGTGCAGGCCAATCGCGAAAGTCGTACCAGCGGGCTATCGCTAGCTGCGCATCGGTATTGTCGAATCCCGCGCTGCGTAGCTCGTCAATGGGAACTTGCCTTGCTAGCCAGTGAATCTGGTCGTGACGGAATTGCGGGTGCTGAGTGCGAAGGAATTCAATCGCGTCAGCATCGCCTGCTTTCCAGGCGTGAAAGAGTTGATCGGCCTGGCTGTGATAAGCGCTGACCGTAGACCGAAATGGTAGCCGCGCAAGTTGCACGAAGGGATTCCTCGACTTTGCCAATCCTATCAATCGTTTCGCGTTTCAAGCGCGATATGACGAGTGCGCACCTACGTCGTGCTTTGTCTAAAAGGGTCGCATCATCCCGCTTGGCTGCGACTTGATTTGCAGATCGCCAGTAGGCCGTTAGGAGCGATGTTAGTCCCTGAGGTAAACGAGAAGCATACTCTTCCGGTTTCATTGCCGCGTTTGGGACCACGGTCCCGTTTACTCCGCCCGCAAAGCTTTGACCGGATCGATCTTAGTCGCCCTTCTTGCCGGAAGGTAACTGGCAAGTGCCGCCGCGAGGATTAAAGTTCCGGAACTTAGAGCGCATGTAAGCGGATCGGAAGGGCTAACCGAAAACAGCAGCGACTTCATCAGCGGAGCTAAGATAAGGGCCCCAACAAGCCCACAACCGCACCCAATGGCGGACAGAATCAATCCACTGCGGACGAAAGCACTCGTAACCTGCGCAATGGGTGCTCCGAGCGTCAGCCGGATCCCGATTTCCCGTGTGCGCTGCGAAACCGAGTACGAAATAACTCCGTAGATACCAACGATTCCCAACAGCAGAGCCATCCCCCCGGCAATCGCCAGCAGCAGCAACGTGAAGGATGTACGCGCAAGCGACCGGTTATACAACGTTTCGAGCGTATCCGTCTTGGTTAGCGGCACGTTCGAGTAGACGCTCCAAAGCGCCTTCCGAATCTCGTCCCCTCCTGATACGGAACCGGCACGCGGCGTGCGAATCACTAACGAAACGTAGCGCTGGGCCAACACCGGAGCGCCTTCAAAGTTCTTCGTAAACAGCGGCCAATAGACGACCGTGGGCGCAGGCTTGTCAACGCCATCTGCATGCTCATCGGCAACCACGCCGATCACCTCGCGCCAGTCGTTTTTCTTGTTTGGACGGATGTGTTTGCCGAGCGCCGCCTCCGGGCCTCCCCAAATGTCGCGTGCCGTATTCTCCGAAACGATCGCAACCTCGCCGCCGTTATAAATGTCAGCCCAGGTGAGGTCACGGCCCACAAGCATCCGCTGTCCTATGGTTCTGAAATACCCCGGCGCAATTGACTTGTAGCGGCGCAGCGGAGCGAGCGTTCCTTCGCGGTAAGTCTTGTCCGCCGCGATTACGGGATCGTTGGATTCCCCGCCGTCCATGGGAACAGACGAAATGATCGACGCTGAGATCACGCCATTGACGGCCTCCACCCTTTCGATCATCGCCTCTTGCATCCGGGTCACGCGCTCAGGTTGCTTTACGTCTTCATCCGGGATTCCGATCTTGACGAGCTGAATTTGGTTGGCATTTCTGAAGCCGGGATCGACATGATGCAGATTGCGAAACGTTCGGATCATGAGCCCGGAAGTAACCAGTAGTACGAGTGCGAGCGCCACCTGAGCAACCACAAGAAAGCTTCGTGTCTGCTGACGATCCCTGCCGTGGCTCACGGATCGGCCTCCGTTGCGAAGGGAACTCGCCAATCGTGGCCGCACGTACCGCAAGACAGGAATCAAGCCGAACAGTGCGCTGAAGCCGATCGACACGACAAACGTAAACAGCAGCACCCAAACGTCAATTCTGATGTTGCCCGAGCGCGGCAAGTGCACCAGATCCGATGCTGCGAGCATTTTCAGGGCGGCCTGGCACAAACCCAGTCCCGCCGCCCCGCCAATTACCCCCAGAGTGATGCTCTCAAACAGAAGTTCCCTTGCAATGCGTGTTGCGCCCGCACCAAGCGCCGCTCGAACGGCAAGTTCCTGCTGTCGTGATTCCGTTCGAACCAGCAGAAGATTCGCCACGTTCGCGCACGCGATCAGCAACACGATCCCGACCGTCGCCATCACTACCCACAGCATGTTCCCGATATCGCCCACGAGGTCGTCTTTCAGCAGCCTCAAATTCGGCGCGATACGTGCATTTTCAAACATTTTGACGGTGTAACCCGCAGGTGGAGGAAACCGCTGCATTAACAGAGGCAGCATCCGGGCGAGATCCGCATCCGCTTGCTTTAACGTTACGCCGGGCTTGAGCCTTGCGACGCCTCGGTAAGAGAACACCCCCAGATTCGTTTTGGCGCGGTCGAAACGCATCGGAATCAGCAGGTCGGCCTGTCGATCCATAAACTCAAACGAAGGCGGCAGGACGCCAATGATCGAAACCCGATTACCCTCAATCGAAATCTGACGCCCGAGCACCGAACGATCGCCGCCGAAGTGCGATCGCCAATAACCGTCGGAGAGCATCACCGTGCGTACACCGTTCGGATTATCGTCCGCCGCGCCAAAGGGCCGGCCGACCTGAGGCTTCACTCCAAGAATTGGGAGCAACTCGCGCGAAGCAAACACGGCTTGCACCTCTTCAGGGTGATTTTTGCCGGTCACCGTGGTGCGGCCGGATGCGAAGATGCTGACGGCCTGGAAGGCGCGCTCTTCATCGCACATCGTGAAATAGACCGATGGCGCCATATTCAGATCTGCAATCTTCACTCCGGGTGCTGTCATCCACACCGCCACTAGCTGCTCGGGATGAGGGTAGGGCAACGGCTTCAGTAACACGCCGTTGATCACGCTGAAAATGGCGCTGGTCGCTCCCAGCCCTAGCGCGAGAGTTCCGATGCTTACGAGCGTGAATCCCGGCGTAGCGCGCAAGCGCCGCAGTGTGTATCTCAGGTCCTGAACTATGCCGTCGATCATGTTTTCCCACCCATATTCCCGGACCTCTTCACGCAGCGCCGTACTGCTTCCGAGCGCCATTCGCGCCTCCCGGTCAGCCTCCTGCGCCGTGAATCCGCGCGCCTCAAAGTCGGCTTTCGTCTCCGCGATAAAGCTGTCGACCTCGTCCGCAATCTCCCCATCGGCGCGTTTCCGCCCGGACCAGATTCCGAAAACCGCGCACCAGTTGCCGCCCGATCGGCATACCGTTAAGCCTGCGCTTTCAGCAATCGCGCAATGGCCGTCGACCGGCGCTGCCAGTCGGCCGTGTCCGCTTGCAGTCGCTTTCTGCCCGCCTGCGTCAGCCGGTAAACCTTTGCCCGCCGCGAGTTCTCTGTGACCTGCCACTCCGCATCCAGCCAGCCATTTCGCTCCAGCCGCTGCAGCGCGGTCAATAGGGAGCCAGCGTTCACCTTGAAAACGTTTTGCGTGATTTGCTCGATCCGCCGGGCAATGCCGAACCCGTGCATAGGTTCCAGGCTCAGTGTCTTCAGGATCAACATATCCAGTGTTCCCTGAATTACGTCCGTATTCGTGCCGTTCATCGAAGCAATCACAGTATAAACAATCTCTCATTATGGCTGTCAAGAGCTGACAGCCATATCTACTCTACGACGGTCTGCTCAATTCTTGTGAAGTCGCACTGTCGCAAATTGAATGGC
>Ga0134126_10012992_pt1 | contig 10514 bp, 11 predicted proteins | sample KB31752_FD_96881 | JGI IMG/M metagenome (GOLD analysis project Ga0134126, IMG submission 96881) | Terrestrial soil microbial communities with excess Nitrogen fertilizer from Kellogg Biological Station, Michigan, USA - KB3-175-2 | ecosystem: Environmental > Terrestrial > Soil > Unclassified ...
TCCTAGACGGCAACGACTATGTGTTGCAAATCAATGTCCCGTCCGAACTCACGCGCTATATCGTCGCCAAAGGTTCGTTGGCTATCGAAGGCATCAGCCTGACGGTCGCAGCTATCGACGGCACAAATGTGCAGCTGGCGATCATTCCTCATACGGCTGAAGTCACCAACTTGCGATCGCTCGAGCCCGGGGACCCGGTGAATTTGGAAGTGGATGTAATCGCGAAATATGTGGAGAAAATGATCGGAGCCGAGAAGGGAAGGAGCTCTATCACCATTGAGGAATTAGTCCGCGCCGGGTTCTAAGCTTGAAATGCACCCTTTTGGAGAGTAAGATCGTCTTACCATGGAGACTAGACTTTCCACTAAGGGGCAGGTAGTCTTACCCAGCCAGATCCGTCGCAAATTAGGATTACAAACTGGCGATCCACTGGACGCAACAGTCGAAAGCGGAAGCATTGTGCTGACGCCCCGCCGATCCCGGAAGAGCAAGTCAAAAATTATTGTAGATCGCCTAACGGGTCTGCCCGTGCTGAGTCTTGGAGGAGACGCCCCCCAACTCACCAGCAAAGATGTGGAACAAATCCTCTCGAATTTTCCATGAAGTATCTCTTCGATGTGAACGCTTTGGTGGCCTTAGGCTTCCTCGAGCATGAGTTTCATCCGCGAGTCGCGCGATGGGTTTCCACATCAACGCCATCGATTGCAACTTGCGCAATTACCGAACTCGGATTTGTGCGCGTTTTAGCCCAGGCCCTCAACTACGGACTTACCGTTCACGACGCACGGAAGCTACTGCAGAGACTCAAGGCAGTCGATGCTCTGCAATTTACGTTTCTTCCCGACGCCCATGATGTAACTCATCTTCCTACCTGGGTTAAAACGCCTCGGCAACTGACAGATGGCCATCTACTGCAACTTGCAAAGGCGCACAGCATGGCTTTGGCAACACTGGACAAGAAAATCCCTGGAGCTTACTTGATTCCTGGATTTTGAAAATTTCACGCTCCCAAATCCAACTCATCCAACTTCAGGAACTCCTGCACGATGGGTTCGTCGCAACGTTCCATGTCGGCGTAGGTCCCGAAAAAAAGCACTTTGCTTTCGTGCAGAAACACCACGCGGTCGGCCAACTTTTTGGCTAGCCGCATATCATGGGTAACGACAACGCTGGTGAGGTGAAGCTGAAATTTCAGGCGCTTCATCAGATCGCCGAGGAGCTGCCCCATGAGTGGATCGACCATTGTGGTTGGCTCGTCGTAGAGAATACATTCCGGCTGCGACGCAAGCGCTCGCGCGATCGCAACCGATCGTTTCATCCCGGTTGAAAGCTCCGCCGGAAGCTGATCCACCATCTCTTTTACGCCTACCATATTGAGCAGTCCGGAGACGATTTGCAGAATCTGTTCTTCGCTCAAGTCCCCACGCTCTCGTAATGGAAACGCAACATTCTCTCCCACGGTAAGCGAATCAAATAAAGCGCCATTCTGAAATACCATGGTGACTTTTTTTCGTATGCGCTCCAGTTCTTTTTCCGGATAGTCGGTGATGTCTTCATAAGCAACGATCACGCGCCCGGAATCGGGTTTGAGAAAACCAAGAATGTGCTGCAGGGCGACTGACTTCCCTACCCCGCTACGGCCCAGGATGCAGACGGTTTCGCCGGTGTTCACCTCAAAGCTGACATGGCTGAGCACATGCTTCTCGCCAAACGCTTTCGATACATCGCGAAATTGAATGTAAGGGCCCTTATTATCCGAAGATTCGACTTGCGCACTTCCGGATTGCGAAATCGGCTCCGTAACTCCGGGGAAAACATCGACGCCTGTTTCATCTGTCATGGCAGTTCTGCCCATCATATACGGCCCATGAACCTCCCGGTCCGCTAAGAATCGAAGCGAAAATCCTGCTTGGCAGCCTGCCATTCTTCCGGAGTGTTCAGGTTGCGGAAAATTAAACCATCAAAGCCGTTAGCGCTTAGTTCTTCCTCCGAAAGTGCGCAGAGTGTAACCTCTCGGAACAGTCGATCGATCTTGTTCTTCCCTTCGGACAGAGATCGTTCTGCAACAGATGCAAATGATTTGCGGTAAACGGCGCATAACGGCTGAAAATGATTCCCGAGAGACGGAACGGTAACCGCGGCGTTTGAGGATTCAGCCCGCGCCAACAAAAACTGCAGAAATCGTGCAGGAATAAACGGGAGATCGACTGCCAGGAGTAAATTCCACTCGGCCAAGGTGTTGGTGAGCGCGGCGTGAATCCCTCCTAAAGGTCCGCGATCGCAATACACATCCTCAATGACGGTCCCAAAGGCCGCAAATTTTCGAGCGTCGCCTACGATCTTTACGTCGGGCACGGTCTCGCGGGCCAGTTCAACCGCGCGAACAATCAAAGGCTTACCGGCAAGCTCAAGGAATGCCTTGTCCGCTCCCATCCGGGAACTTCGTCCTCCCGCCAGGACGAATGCAGCGATCGATTTCATTCTTGCGATCATACAGGCGCCGCGTTGAGTGGCCTTTATCGTTCCTCGACCGCGTCGGACATGGGCCAACTGTGCCACACGAAAGTAACCTACCGTATTTCTTGAATTCGTTGGATCATGGGTTTGCCTACGCTTGCCAGTTAGGCTCGACTCCTATGCCCCAGAAGATTTTGGATGTTCTCCTCCTAGGCCGTTGCTCGCATGAATTTTCCTGGCCGCGCCGTGCCGCGGACGGTGAGTATTACCAAGTGTGCCTGCTTTGCGCCACCGAGTTCCGCTACGACTGGTCGACAATGCGACGCACCGAGCGCCTGAAGAAGGATGCTGAGCCGGCCACTGCGATCTCAAAGCGCCGCGCTCATTCGACTTCAAGCTGGGTGCCTCGCGCCCGCCGCATCAAGATGGATGCTCCACTCCGATATCGGGTGAAAAATCTGGGGACATGGAATGAGGGCATCATCGAAAACTTGAGCCAGTCGGGCGTCCTCATAGGTGGTCAACAACGCTTTCCAGAAAATACTCTGGTGGAGATGGTGTTTGAAATGCCAGAAGCGATTTCCGGGCAGAAGAACAGCAAAGTTCTCTGTCAGGGCCGTGTTATCCGCATGAAAACTGGCCAGGCAAAAGAGCCCGAACTTCAATTTGCTGCTTCGATCCTGGACTACAAGTTCATTCATTGACGGCTGCCGCTAAATATTCCGCTATAGCAATGGAATTGTTTTTGAAAATCCAGCCACTCTGCATCTAAACTGTCAGCGATCCGCTTTATAACCTGGAGTTGAATATGAAAGCCAAACGTTCCAAATTTTGGCAAGCCGCAGTATGCGCTGCGCTACTTGCTCTTTCTGCGGCATGTACCAAAACACCTAATGACGCGCAAGTCGTGTCGGATGTGCAAGCCAAACTGAGTACGGACTCTGGACTGCAAAGTAAACAGCTCACGGTGCAATCGTCGAATGGAACCGTCACCCTGTCAGGAATTGTCGATAACGACTCCGAACGCGATGCTGCCGCGAAATATGCAGCCAGTGAACCCGGCGTGAGGACCGTCATCAACAATTTGCGGGTTGGCACAGAACAGGCGAATGCAGGGCCTTCACCAAAATCGAGCTCAGCCGGCGCAGTTGAGAGGTCAACACCGCGGCGGCGCCAGAAAGCACGAAGCGATCAACAAGAGATGGCGAATGCTGATTATCGGAACGAGCCTGCGCCCAACCAGCAGCAACCTCCAGCGTCCGATCCCGCTCCGCCAGCGCAGGCGCAAACACCTCCACCGCAGCCTCAGCTTGCGACCGTTACCGTGCCTTCAGGCACGGCGATCGTCGTCCGCCTGATCGACACCATTGACAGCGCCACGGCACAAAGCGGTGACAAGTTCCACGCCACCCTCGACGCTCCTATTGCAATCGATGATGATGTGGTTGTGCCGGCGCACTACGATGTAGAGGGACACGTAGTGAACGCGCAAGCTTCGGGTAAGTTCGCCGGGCAAGCACTTCTGGTATTGCAACTCGACCGGATCAAAGTGGGCGATAGAAGCTACGACATTCAAACCGATCAGTTCTCACAAAAAACTAACTCGCGCGGAAAGAACACCGCAGAAAAAGTTGGGGCTGGCGCAGTCGCCGGGGCAATTCTGGGCGGCATCTTTGGTGGAGGAAAGGGCGCAGCTATTGGCTCTGCCGCTGGGGCGGGAGCGGGAGGCGGGGTTCAGGCTGCCAGCAAGAAACCTGACATCAAATTGTCATCGGAGAGAGTTTTGAACTTCACATTGCAAGCTCCGGTTACTTTAGTACCCACGACAAAACCGGCGCGGGAAGGGCAAAGGCTCGATCCTTCGAATTCGCAGTAAAGTTTTTGCAGATTTGTTGCAGTGCAATCGCGCAGCCGCAATGCTGCGCGATTTTTTTGTCCAAACGTGTGTAGCTGATTTCAGAATTCGTGTTAGATTCTGATACAGAGTACGTGCTGCCGACCGCCTCTTCAGTTGCCCGCCACTCGTCGCCCGGGCACATGAAAAGTAGTTATAACTCGATTTATAAATTTGAGCCGCGCTGGTCTGACCGTGTCGCCTGGTATGGTTCCGCGTTGGCTGCGTCCGCGTTGTCGTGGTGCATCTGGTGGTTGTCTCCGGTCATGCATCAGGACCCATTCGTGATTTTCATTCTTGCAGTCGTGTTCACGGCGCGCTTTTTCGGGTTCGGGCCAGCCGTGCTCTGCACTTTTAGTTCAGCGCTGGTGCTCGATTACTCCATGTTCCGGCAAACCTTTGGTGCAGCTGTTTCCGGAAATGAATTCCAGCGGCTGGGGGTTTTCATTCTGATTTCGGTTTTCGTTGCCGGACTCGCGCGTCAACGCTCGCGTGCCGAAACTGAAGCGGATGAGGCCCGCCGGCAAATGGCTGCAATTGTCGCTTCTTCCGAAGACGCCATCGCGAGTTTCACGGTGGATGGGATCGTGACCAGCTGGAATCGCGGGGCCGAATCACTGTTCGGGTATACCGCTGAAGAAATTATTGGGCGCCCGATTTCCGTGCTGGTTCCTCCCGACCGTCTTGAAGAGTTCGCCACTGATCTCGCGCGTCTGACTCGTGAACAGCACGTGCCCAGCTACCAGACTGAACGCATCGACAAACATGGAACTCGGGTGACGGTCCTTCTCTCGCTGTCACCGCTGCGAAATGACCAAGGCAAGTTGGTGGGCGCATCGGCAATCGCACGCGACATCACATCGCAAAAACGCACCGAAGATGTGCTTCGGCGCAATGAACGCCTGGTCACTGCAGGCAGATTAACCGCGGCTATTGCCCATGAGATCAAAAACCCTCTGGAAGCGCTCACCAATCTGATTTACCTGGCCCGCCAGGACACGGCTGGCCGCGACGAATACCTGCAACGCGCGGAACACGAAATTGAACGATTGGATTCTATCGCTCAGCAGGCGCTCGGCTTCGTGCGTGAGACTTCGTTACCTGAGCAAATGGATGCGGGAAAAATCCTCGACGAAGTCGTACAACTTTACCTGCGAAAGCTGCAAGCCAGGCATATCACCATTGAGAAGGAGTCCGGAGAGTTCCTGGAAATCGTCGGCTATCCGGGAGAATTGCGCCAGGTCTTTGCAAACCTGTTGTTGAACGCAATCGACTCCATGCAGAGCGGCGGCCGGCTGCGGTTGCGGGTAGTCCGGGCCCGGGAGTGGTCAGGCCAACGCCGTTCCGGGGTCCGCGTCACCGTTGCCGATACTGGAAACGGCATCAGCGCTAAAGACCTTCCCCACATTTTCGAGCCTTTTTACACGACCAAGAGAGACCAGGGCACCGGATTGGGGCTTTGGCTGGCTTATGGCGCAGTACAAAAGCATGCCGGCTGGATGCGCGTGGCCACCCGGACCACCGCGGGAACAAGCGGCACAGTATTTGCGGTTTTCCTTCCAGATTCTCCTGCAAACGCAAGCTCACGAGCGGCCTAGCTCATCTTCTGTAGGTCTATTGTCCTGAGGGACAGTGACTTATGTACCCAATGATCCTCTCTCTCAACCGCATATAATCAGGCCAAATCGCTTTTATTCTGCCTTCGGGCTACGAGACTTTGGAGACTGTTGGAGATACTCATCTCAGCTATTGTTTTCGCGTTCGGGCTGATTTTTGGCAGCTTTTTGAACGTGTGTATCTACCGCCTGCCGCGAGGGTTATCGGTGGTGCGGCCGGGATCCGCGTGTCCTCATTGCGGGAAGGCAATCAAGTTTTACGACAATGTCCCCGTTTTCAGCTGGCTGATTCTGGGTGGGCGTTGCCGTAATTGTTCCACTCGCATCACTCCGCGTTATTTAATTGTTGAGCTATTGATGGCATGCATATTCCTTCTGTGTTACTCGAATTTTGGATTAAGCCTGGCAACGCTCAAGTGCGCAATTTTTGGTTTCCTCTTACTGGGACTCATTTTCACTGACGCAGAAACTCATTTGTTGCCTGACAAACTGACCTTGCCTGGTCTCGCAATCGGATTGATTTTCAGTTGGTTTGTACCCGTAAATGACCTGCTTTCAATTCTGCTGCCGGGATCATTCGCGATCCATGTCAGCCCGAATATCTCCAGTCGATTGTTCTCAATGATGGATTCCGCGCTTGGTGCCGCGGTTGGAGCATCGTTCCTCTACGGCGCGGGCGCTATTTATTTGCGCGCGCGCGGAGTCGAGGGTATGGGCTTTGGCGATGTGAAGCTGATGGCAATGATCGGATCTTTCGTTGGTCTTCGACTCACCATATTCACAATTTTTGCGGCGTCGCTGGCGGGCTCAGCTTTCGGTTTATCGACCATGCTCAGGGTGTGGATCAAGCGCACCGATCGCCGCAAGCGTGCATTTCACGAGCCTGATTCTGTTGCCCGCAAACGGGCATGGACGTCGGCGATGGTGGCTTTGCGGCGCTATCAGATGCCATTCGGCGTCTTCCTGGGCAGTATGGGTTTGGGAGCATTCTTGTTTGGTCAGAAAATTCTGCACTGGTATTGGGGGTAAATCTGCAATGGAGAACATTATGAAACGACTGTTCATTGGTTCAACAGCCGCAATCTGTTTGACGATCGCGTTCAGCGCGCTTTCGAGCGCACAAACGCCGAGCCCGTCCCTCGGCGACTACGCGCGGTCGGTCAGGCAAAATAAGCCTCAAGCAACGAAAGCCCCTGCGAAGGTTTATGACAACGACACGATTCCGTCAGCTACCACCATCAGCGTAGTAGGTGCCGCGCCTCAGACCGTTGCCGATAACAAAGACGCTGGCCAGCCCGACACGAAAGCTGCGGATCCTAAGACCGGCGATCAACCGGACGTGAAGGCAGCGGATACCAAATCTACTGACAAGTCTGCCGTCGATTCCAAAACCGGAGATAAGGCGGCCGACAAAAAAACTGCCGAGATCAAACCTGGACAGTCTCTCGAAGAACGGCAAAAAGCGTTTGATGTGTGGGGAAAGAAGATCGCCGACCAGAAAAAGAAGATTGACCAACTCACCCGTGAGTTAAACGACTATCAACACAACTCTACCCTCGCACAAGTCAGTGTGTGGCCCGAGACGCAAAAATATGGGCAAGGGCTGGCCGAAAAACAGAAAGCTTTGGACCAGGCAAAAACCGAGCTGAGCGATTTGCAGGAACAGGCCCGCAAGGCTGGTGTACCGGCTTCAGTCGCCGAGTAACGCAGTCACCGAGCGTTCTTCAGCCTGATGATCTGACGCGCATGGTGTCTGCCGTGCACCCAATGAAATTTCCGCCACTCGCGTGCGGTCAAGGGACCAAGGATGGGATGCTCGGCTATCGAGTTACCTCGTCCGAATTGGTCGTCACAAGCCGCGATCACTTCATCCATGCGGGTGATATTTTCAAAAATTTCAGTAGTCAGTTGCGCGATGGGGGTACCTTGAGGCAAAACGCGCTCGGGCGATTTGCGTCCGCTAGGAAAATAACCCAGCCAGGTAACAACCCGGCGCTGCCAGCGCTTGGCCTTGCGGTCCTGGCTGGCGCCGGGTTTCCCCGCCGCCAGGCAACGCTCACAATTTTTTATAGTGCCTCGATAAGTCAGATTCAGGTGGTCCAATATCTCCGCTGAACTCCATTTGCCTTCGGGGTGCCAAACCAACTCTTCGGCGCTCATGCCGTCGATGGCTCTTGCCAGCTTGGTTCGCAAATGGGACAGTTTCGAGGTCACGTTTAGTAGAATGCTTTGCAGAAGTTTCAGCCGCAAAATTTATGGTTCTATAAAGGGGCGCGTATGAAGAGGCTCGGGTTAATTTTGTTGTCACTTGCAATCGCTTCTGGCTGCACGTCAGAGCCAGCCAAGCAGGAGCAGAAGCAACCCCCAGAGTCGGTCACCGGGCGCACTGGCTTCCAAAAACTATACGTGGCAGCGCGCGGATGGGCCAGCGATGTCCGGCCTTATCAATTACAGTCTCAGGTCGTCGGCGATGCCAAAGGCACAGATGGCAAAGCTGCCGTCTGGCGCGCCGCATTTGGCTCCGCAGCCCAGCACGGTTCTCGCCAGTACGTATGGTCTGGTGTCGACTCGCCTGATGCTCCCTCGCGCGGAGTCACCCCGGGATCGCCTGACAGTTATACGCCGGGAAACACCTTCGACGTAAATTTTCTGAAAGTTGATTCTGACAAAGCTTACGAAGTGGCCCAGAAGCACGGCGGTGACAAAATCACCGGCAGTCCGGTTACGTATTTGCTGGAATGGGAACCCGGCGAAAACAAACTACTTTGGCATGTCATTTATGGCACCAGCCGAAACGATGCCAAGCTGGTGATCGATGTGGACGCAACCACCGCAGAATTCAATCGCAAGGAAAAGTAAACCTGCTGCCACACTTGCCTTTTAAGGCGTTGTTCGCTTAAAAACGAAAACAGCCGAATTCGATCGCGGCTGGTAGCTCTTCGCTTCATCACCCCAGCGATAATCCGTCCCAAGCATGTGTATGTCGGCGACCCCGGTGATCTCGTAATGATCGTGGATATACTTCTGCGCCCAAGAAAGGATGAGCCCCTCCGAATGATCCTGCGGTAACCAGGACGCTCTCACATTGACCCAGACCAGAGATTCAGGGCGCGCGGCTTCGATCTCGCTGATCATCTGCTGTTGCATCCGCAGCGCATACTTCTGTTCTTCCATAAGCCCATACGTGTATATGTAGCCGGTTGCAGAATGCCGGTGCGCGTAGAAATAAATTTCTGGCTCTGAGCCTAGCACCAGGATGCTGGCATTCTCCTGAGTGTGCCGGCGGATATAGTCGGCAACTGGAATTGCCTCCGGGAAAGGATTGCCCCCGTAAATTTCGCGACTCGCAGTGGTCGGGTTGTTCTGCAAGAAAAAGTTTCTTTGCGCGTAAAAACCCCATGCCAGAGCCACTAGAAAAACCATCGCCGGAACGTAAGCGAGAGCTTTGGTTTCTGGCCGCTCATCTAGATTTTTGGCTCCGGCGCCGACCGCGATACCCGCCAATACCGAAATCGCAGGCAGCATAAGAATGAAGTAATGCTCTCGAAAGATAAAGCCCGGACAAACCGCCAGGAAAGAAAAAATCAAGAACCCAAGCACAAAGGGAGCTCGCGGGCGCATTTCTCGGTCCCAAATAAATGCACTCACGCCAACCCCCGCAATGATCCAAATCCAGACACCCGGCCCTGTAATCCTGGGGAGGGCAGTTCCCAGCGCATGAGCGCCATCGCTCAATCCCCAACTAGTTACATATTGCGACGCATAAGAGAAAGTCCAGAACCAGAATGTCTTGAATACTCCCGCTCGCCACAGCCAGACACAGGTAAGGACAAACGGAATTGCGCCGCCGGCCAAAAACGCACCCAGTTTTTTAATCAGCAGCCGCCATCCAACCCCACGCCGGAACTCGGTGCGCAACAAATACAGCGCCCCGAAAATCAAAAAGAGCAAACCCGGCTGTTTCATGACAAAGGCTAAGCCGAAGAGAATTCCACTTGCCAAGAACAGCCATTGGCGGCCTCTATCGAGTGCTTCGAGCAACAGCAGAATGCCTGCGACAGCCATTAAGACAACGAAGTGCGTCGCATGACCATATGGTCCCAGCACTGACGGGCTCACGGATAGCAACGCATAACTTGCTGCCGCGACGACCGCAGCGGTCAACCCTACCAGCCGTAGAGCAAGCAGGAACACCAGGAACACGGTCAGCGAATTTACCAGCAGAAGGCCCAGATGAACTCCAGAGGGAGTCTGCCCGAAGACCGAAAGAATCACCGCGTAAGCAACGTAAGTCCCCGGCAGCTTCATGTTATAGGCCAGTTTGTAGGGCGGGATTCCTTGCAAAATGAGTTGGCCTGCGTAGGCATACTCACCTTCGTCGCGCTCAAGAGGGATGTTGCGCAGGTGAATCCGAATCGCGCAGTTGAGAACGAGTATTAATGCGAGTAGCGCGTAAGCAATGTGGCCATGCCCGATCAATGATTTGGCGGGCGGACAGGCTACTTTCGCGCCGCTCCCCGCGCTCATTTCCGGCTCACTTCTGGCCA
>Ga0134126_10012996_pt1 | contig 10512 bp, 8 predicted proteins | sample KB31752_FD_96881 | JGI IMG/M metagenome (GOLD analysis project Ga0134126, IMG submission 96881) | Terrestrial soil microbial communities with excess Nitrogen fertilizer from Kellogg Biological Station, Michigan, USA - KB3-175-2 | ecosystem: Environmental > Terrestrial > Soil > Unclassified ...
CGTACCACTGCGTCGTCAGGCCCCAGGTGCTGAAGTCGCTCGGGTTCGCGGGGTAGTACTGGCTCGCGCAGTCGCCGGGCTTGTTGAAGTGCGCGTTATTGGCGTCGGTGACCATCGCGATGCAGTCCGAGATCCAGGTGCCGTAGTCGATCAGCTGCGGGTCGGCCTGGTAGTTGGAGAGATTGAGGAAGAAGCCCTGCGCCTGCTGCACATCGCCGGCCAGCAGCCGCTGCGCCATGGTGCCCACCGACTGCCATGCGCTGTGCGTGCCGTCGAGGTAGACGCTGACTGCGGGGTCCTTCTCCAGAGCCGTCACCGCGTAGTCGATCTCCGCGATGCGCTCGGCGTCGGTAAAGGGATAAGTCGAGGAGGGCAGACCGCAATTGGACGGCATGTTGCCCAGCGCGTCGGGCTCCAGAATCACCACGGCCTTGGCCCGTCCGATGCCTGCGGCCAGGCCGTCGATCCAGGCTTCGTAGGCGCTCTGGTCGAGTGCCCCGCCTGCTGAGTACTGCGAGCAGTCACGTCCCGGAATGTCGTATGCGGCGAGAACCGGCACCGCGCGCTGCAGCGCGGCCTGCCGGACCGTGTCGTGTGCCTGCTTCTGCACGTCCGCGGGCGTGCCGCTGGTGAACCAGACGGCCTGCGGCGTCGTGACCATCCGCGTGAGCAGCGCGGCGTCCCGCCAGTCCCCGCCGCGCAACAACTGCTTGATCTGTGAGACGGCGCCGGAGGAAGGCTGCGGAATGAAGAACCGGGCGTCCGTAGGCAGGCTGTGGCCGGATGCGGACGGCGCGAGTGACGCCGAACCCGCGGCGTCGGCGGCGGCCAATCCCGGTGCGGCGGCCACGCTCGCGGCGCCGAACGCGAGGGCGGTCAGGCTCCGCCACGTGCGGCGGCCAGTTCGTGAGAACAAGGCATCTCCCCTTTGGAAACGTGATGAAGACGAGTCGAACTGCTAGCGGCCTGAAGTTACGCACTGGCTGTCTCAAGTCAACGTCGGATGATTGAGCGTTCAGACAGGTCACAGGGCTGCGTCCGCGCGACCAGCCGCACCTGGATACCTGCTGCGGCAAGCGACCTGACTGGTCGTGAAAGTTTCTTTTCCGGCGTCTCACGAATGCATCCGGCGCGAGTGGCAAACAGTAGGGCCGGAATCCGGCCGGAGTTGGTGAGAAATACAGTGTGGGCTACTGACGGTGCGACGTTGGTCGATCGGTATCTGCTCGAGGACCGGCTCGGGCGCGGCGGCATGGGTTGCGTGTGGCGGGCGCGTGACCTGGTGCTCGGCCGGCAGGTGGCGATCAAGCTGACCGACCGCGCGGACGCGGCGCGCGGCTCGGCCGAACGGCGGCTGCGACGCGAAGCGATGGTCATCGGCAGCCTCACGGAGCGGCGGCTGGCCCGGGTCTACGACTATTTCGAGACTGACCAAGGCTCGTTCATTGTCATGGAGCTCGTGCAGGGCGAAAGTTTGTCCGCGCGGATCAAGCGCGAGGGCCGGTTGCCGCTGGCCGAAGCGGTGTGGATCGTTGCCGAATGCGCCGAGGCGCTGCACGCCGCGCATCGAGCCGGGGTCGTGCACCGTGACGTGAAGCCGTCCAACATCATGCTCACTGAGTCCAAGGACGCGGCGTCCAACGGCGCGGCGCACGACATCAAGATCGTCGACTTCGGCATCGCGACGCGAACCCGTCCGGCACCGAACCGCGACTTGTGCGCGCAGGAACCGGTGGACCTCGAGACCGAGACGATGACCGGCAACATCGTCGGCACGATCGCCTACCTCGCACCGGAGCGCGTTTCCGGAGCGCCGGACAGCCCCGCCGCCGACCTGTACTCGCTCGGTGTGTTGTTCTATCAGCTGCTTTCCGGTCGTCTGCCGTTCGAGGCGAGTGAACCGATAGCGGTGCTGTGCGCACACGCGGACGGTCGCGCGACCCCGCTGCCCGCTGACATACCGCCGCTGGTCGCCGAGCAGTGTTTCCGGTTGATGGCGCGTGATCCGGCGGACCGCCCGCCGTCCGGTGCGGCGGCTGCGGCCGAGCTGCGCGCGCTCGATGTGGAGAACCCGGAGCGGCTCTGGCCGCAACGGCATCCGGCCGCCGAGCGGGGCAAGGCACTGATATCTGTGCTGCGCACCGGTCCCGCGCGGCAGCGCGCGGGTCAGCAGCGCGTCGACCGACGAGCCAAGGCGCTGGTCGCGGCGGTTTCCTTCGCGGCTATGGCCACCGCCGGTGGTACCGCATGGCTCGTGGCCGGGTTCGGCACGCAAGCCGCCGCCAGCACCACGCAGCAGACGACCAGCCATCCCGCGAGCCCGAGTTCCTCCAGTTCCGGCTCGGTGCACGCGGTCTCGGTCGTCATTTCGCCCAGCCAGTCCGCCGGCGGCAAAGCGACCACGCCGGCCGCCCACGCCGGTCCCGCGGGGCCCGCGCAGAGCACGGCGCCGAAGTCGGGCGGCGACAAGGGAGCCGACAACGGTGGCCCGTCGCACGGCAAGCACAAGGGTCACTGATCACCGCCGCGATCGCGTATGTCGCGCCGCCGAGCGCGTCGCTGATCACATCCGTTCCGCCCGATCCCACTGGGCTCGGGCGGGCAATTTTCGCGGTAGTCAGCAACTGGCTCACCGTCACCGGTTGACGCGCGGGAAAACAGGTCGCATACTCCGAGTTGCCTCTTCCGGAAACGTTTCCGGAAACCTACGCCGCGCGCCGCCAGCGCAGACCCCCACTCCACCCGGCGGCGCGCGATCACGTCGCGGTCAGGACGTTCGAGCATCGCTGTGCGTCAGGGCCGCGCCGTCCCACACCCACCAGCAGTGCTTTTCTCTCGCGCAGGAGCAACGATGCTTCGACCTGCACTCCGACGCCGCCGCGTCGTCCTGGCGATCGCGGCCGCGATCGCCCCGGTAGCCGCAGCCACCACGGTGTTGGCGCTGCCCGGTGCGGCCTCGGCCGCTGTCCCCGCGCCGCCGGCCGGCTGGACCACCGTGTTCAGCGACGACTTCAACGGCGCCGCCGGCACCGGCCTGAACACCGCGAACTGGCTCTACGATCTCGGAACCAGCTACCCCGGCGGCGCCGGGAACTGGGGAACCGGCGAGGTGGAGTCGGAGACCAACTCCACCGCGAACGTCTACCAGGACGGCTCCGGCCACCTGGTCATCAAGCCGATCAAGAGCGGCAGTTCGTGGACCTCGGGCCGGGTGGAGACCCAGCGCACCGACTTCGCCGCACCGGCCGGCGGCGAGATGGAGATCACCGCGTCGATCGAGCAGCCGAACCCCGCCAGCGGCCAGGGTTACTGGCCGGCGTTCTGGGCGCTGGGCGCGGCGGCCAGGCCGGTGGGCGCGACCAACTGGCCAAGCATCGGCGAACTCGACGTGATGGAGGACGTCAACGCTCTGAGCGAGGTCTCGCACACGCTGCACTGCGGCGTAGACCCCGGCGGCCCGTGCAACGAAACGACCGGGATCGGCAGCGGGCTGCTCGCGTGCGGCGGCTGCCAGACCGGGTACCACACGTACTCAGTGATCGTTGATCGGCGCACCGCCGGAGCCGAGCAGCTGCGCTTCTACACCGACGGCGCACTCCAGCTGACCGTCAATCAGAACCAGATGGACGCGACGACCTGGGCCAACGCCGTCGACCACGGTTTCTTCGTGATCTTGAACGTGGCGATCGGCGGCGCGTACCCGAACGCGATCTGCGGTTGCACCTCGCCCAGCTCGGCGACCAGCTCCGGTGCCGGGATGAGCGTGGACTACGTCGCGGTGTACCAGACCAGCGGGTCGAGCTCGTCACCATCTGCGTCGCCGTCCACTTCGCCGTCCGCGAGCCCGTCGTCCACCGGTGGTGGTGGAGGAAAGTCCTGCACGGCCACGGCCACCTCCAACATCTCAGCGGACTGCTACAACGCGTCGCAGGGCGCGGTCACGGTTTCCGCGGCCAGCGGTGACACCAACCCGTCCGGAGTCGACGGAAACCAGGTACCGCAGCTGACCAATGGCGAGTATCTGGAGTACAACAACATCAACTTCGGCAGTACCGGCTCGACCCAGTTCGACGCCCGGGTCGCCTCCGGGGCCGCGGGCGGCGTCAGTGGTCTGGTCAACGTGGTGCTCGACAACCCGGGCAACGCGCCGATCGGCAACTTCGCGGTCGGCAACACCGGCGGTTGGTCGAGCTGGCGGACCGTTCCGGCGAACATCGCCAAGACCACCGGCACGCACAACGTCTATCTGGAGTTCCAGTCCGGCGCCGCGGGCAACCCGCCGTACGTCAGCTTGCACTACTTCAGCTTCCCGGCCAGCTGAGGACGTGACGATCCGAGGAACTGAGCAACTGACGACGAACTGACGACGAACTGACGAGGTACTGACACCGCACAGCTCTGCGCAGATCCGGGGTTACCGCGGATTGCCGCCCCAGACGGTGGCAGTCGCGGTGACCCCGGAGCCGTCAGTCGGAAAGGCGGTGATCCGCAACACGGCGACTTGGCGGTAAGCGGTGAGCGCGCACACGATGTTGCCGACCGAGACGTGCTGCAGGTCCCAGGTCCCGTGCGTGAATGCGAAGTCGCGGCACTTGGTGCCGTCGGGAGTGCCGGTACCGGTCCACAGCGCGAGATTCCGTACGCGCCGGCCGTTGCTGGACAGCTCCGCGAGCGGCGGTGGGGAGGCCTCCCGGATATCCCCGTGGATCTCGCCCTCGGCGGGAATCGGCGGCCGCTCGTCGAGCCACATCCCCGTGTTGGTGAAGGTGATATTGCCCGACCAGACCAGGTAATTCACCGGTGGAGGCGGCGGCTCGCCACCTTGACCGCTTGGCGGAGGACCGCCGTCCGGGCCGGGACCGGGTCCCGGCGGGGGACCGCCCTGGAACCAGTCGGGCGTCGGTATGCCCTGGCCACTGGCGGCTTGCACGGAAGAGCCATGATTCGGGCTCGCTGACGACGATGAACCGGATCGGGCGGCGGAGGAGGGCCCGCTGCTCGGTGAGACGGCGAGCGCGACGCCGGTCGCGGTGCCGACGACGGCGATCGCCGCGGCGAGCCCGGCCAGGGCGCGGCGCGAAGGACGGCGGCTGGATCCGGTCTTTTCGTCCTGCTGCCGGATTTCTATCGACGCTGGCGGCGGGCTGTCGGCGGCGCTACGTGGCCTGCTGTCGCCGGCGCCCAAAGTGAGATCGGCGAGCGCGTCGCGGTATGCGCCGATCGCGAAGACGACCGGCTCCGGCAGCCAATCCGCCGCGGTGCGCGGCGGCTCGTCGGGCGTGCAGATCTCCAGGATCTCGGCTGTGGTCGGCCGCTCGGCGGGATCCTTGGCGAGGCAGGATTCGATGAGGGACCGGATCTGCAGCGGACAGCCGGCCAGGTCGGGCCGCTCGTTCACGATCCGGTAGACCACCCCGAATTTCGGGCCTTCGCCGAATGCGGGCCGGCCGGTGGCCGCGTAGTGCGCCAGCGCGCCGAGTGAGAAGACGTCCCCGGCGGGCGCCGGCGGCTCACCGAGCACCTGTTCCGGCGCGAGGTACTGCGGAGAGCCGATCATCATTCCGGTGAGGGTGAGCGGCGTGGCATCGGCGGCGCGCGCGATGCCGAAGTCGATCACGCGCAGCCCGTCCGCGCCGAGCACGACGTTCGCCGGCTTGAGGTCGCGATGCACGATCCCGGTGTCGTGAATCGCCCGGAGCGATGCCGCGATCCCGGACATCAGCACGATCACCGCGGAGACCGGCAGCGGCCCGTAGAGTTCGACGGCATCCGCGAGCGTCGGTCCGGCGACATACGCGGTGGCCAGCCACGGCGTCTCGGCCTCCGGATCGGCGTCGAGCAGCGGGGCGATGCCGGGCCCGGACACCTGCCGCGCGGCGCGCACCTCGTGGCCGAACCGGGAGCGGAAAGTGCGATCGTCGGCGAACTCCCGGCGCAGCACCTTCACGGCCACCGGTTGCCCCGATGCGTCGAAGGAGAGGAAGACCTCCCCCATGCCGCCGCCGCCGAGTCGCGCCCGCAGCCGGTAGCTCCCGATCTGGACCGGGTCTTGATCGCGCATGGGATCGAACATCCCGGGGGGAGCGTGCACGACTCACCTCGCGTACCGGGGTTTCGAAGTCGAGCTTCGACTATATCAATCCGTCCCCGGCTCATGCCGTGTTACCTGCGAAAGTGTCCGCAATGGGCGGCTGGCGCGGCGAAAAAACCGGCACAAACGTTCTGCGCCGGGGCTTGATCGTGTGTTGAGGATCCGGTGTTGTCTCGCTGGACCGGACAACCGGTCGTTTATGTGTGGTGGAGTGAAAAACCTGTGCACGCGTGTCCCGGTCTTTCCTCAATTGCCGTCGGCGAAGCTATCGCGAGACAAACAGCGCGCAAGGGCGTCTGTGGTCGGGTGGCGAGGCGAACGAGCGGTGGGGTTGGTAGTGCGGCCGCGTCGCGGAAATGTCATCGCGGGGGTTTGTTGGGGAGGAGGGAAATGGCGGGCGGCGGGTGGCAGGGTTGTCCAGCTGGGCGGGACAACGGTGAATTCGGTTATGAGGTCATGAGTTGCGGGTCGCGAGGGTGGAGGCGGAGTTGTCCAGGTGAGCGGGACAAAGGTGAGTCTGGGCGAAGGTCATGAGTTGCGGGTCGCGAGGGTGGAGGCGGCGGCGCGGGCAGCGGCAGCGTCGGGTGCGGCGAGGGCGGCGTCGGCGAGGGAGGAGCAGTAGTCGAGCGTGTGCTGGCGCAGCCGTACGCCAACACGGCTTACGGATGCGCGGGACATTGAGAGGCTGCTGATTCCAAGGCCGACGAGCACGCAGGCGAGCGTCGGATCCGCGGCAGCTTCGCCGCAAACGCCAACGGGTTTGCCGGCGCCCTTTCCAGCCCGTGCGCACAACGCGATCAGGTCGAGCAGGGCGGGCTGCCAGGGGTCGAGCAGGTCGGCGAGCTCGCCGCATTGGCGGTCTGCGGCCATCGCGTATTGGCCGAGATCGTTGGTGCCGATGCTCAGAAAGTCGACGTGCTCGAGGATTTGGCCGGCGCGCAGCGCGGCCGCGGGGACTTCAATCATTGCGCCGACTTTGGACAGTCCGCGGGCGCGTGCCCGCGTGGCGAAATCGGCCGCTTCCTGCGCGGTGGAGACCATCGGGGCCATGACCCAGAGGTCGGCGTCGGCCGCTTGTGCCGCTAGGGCGACCGCCTCCAGTTGAGTGTCGAGGATTTCGGGGCGGGTGCGCGAGGTTCGCAGGCCACGAATACCGAGCGCGGGGTTCGGCTCATCGGTGAGGGAGAGGAACGGGAGCGGCTTGTCGGCGCCGGCGTCGAGGGTGCGCAGGACGACGCGTCGGCCGGGGAGGGCACGCAAGACGCGTGTGTACGCTTCGCGCTGCTCGTCGAGGCTCGGCTCGTCGTGGCGGCCGAGGAACAGCAGCTCGGTGCGCAGCAGGCCGACGCCCTCGACGTTCGTGGCGGCGTCGGCAGGCAGGTCGTCCGCGGAGCCGATGTTCAGCAGGAGCGGGACGCGGTGTCCGTCGGCAGTGCGGCCAGGGCCGGTGAAAGTCACAGTCGCGGTGGGGTGGGTTATTGCGGTGGTGTCAGGTGTGGCGTTGAGAGTGATCGTGCCGGTCTCGCCGTCGACGCGAATCAGGGTTCCGTCTTCGATGGCGAGCGCTTCCCGGCATGCGACGACGGCGGGCAGGCCGAGGGCGCGGGCGAGGATCGCGGTGTGGCTGGTCGGACCGCCGCGGACCGTCACCAAGGCGAGGACGCGCGCGGGATCGAGCGTGGCGGTGTCGGCCGGGGCGAGATCATCGGCGATGAGGACGAACGGATGGCCGGGATCCGGGATGCCGGGCATCGGCTCGCCGAGCAGCCAGGCGACCGCGCGGTCGCGGAGATCTTCCAGATCCGCGGCGCGTTCGCCGAGATAGCCTCCGGCCGCACGCAGGCCGTCTGCTTGCTGGGTGAACGCGCAGTGCACGGCGTGAGCGGCGTCGAGGCCTGCGGCGACGGCGCTGTCGCAGGACTCTGCCAGCAGTGGGTCTTTCGCGATCAGGGCTTGGGCTTCGAGGATGGCGCGTGCGGCCGGATCCGTTGCGCGGGCGGCACGTTCGGCCAGCTCGTGTCCGACATGATCGAGGGCTTCGCGAGCTGCCGCCTGTTCGGTCGGCGAGGAGGTGACGGAACGCGGCGGGGGCAGTTGCGGGGGCCGGCCCATGCGCAGGGCTGGGCCCGCTGCGGTGCCTGCGCTGACGCCGAGTCCCTGGAGCCGGTCAACCATTGGCCGGCTCCGCGTCCAGGTCGCGGGAGAGCAGATCGGCGAGCGCTGCCAAGGCTTCGTGTGCCGCTGGCCCGTCCTCCGCGCCGGTGCTGAGCGTCACCGTCGTGCCGTGTTCGACGCGCAGCGCGAGGACGGCCAGGATGCTGCGCGCGTCGGCGAGCGGGCCGTCGCCGATCCGCAGCTTGACCGGCACCGGTTGCGCGGCTGCGGCCTTGACGAACAGCGCGGCGGGGCGGGCGTGCAGGCCGCTGGCTGAGGCGACGGTGACGGTGCGCTCGGGCATGGGAACGGGCTCCAATGGCGAGATGAAACGCGGATTGGTCAGGTCGCGTGGATCAGGGTTCGATGGTGACTTTGATGGCTTCGCCGCGGCTGACCACGTCGAGAGCTTCGAGGGTGCCGTCGAGCGGCAGCCGGTGCGTGATCAGATCCTTGACAGGCACGGCCCCGGTCGCGATCAGGTCGAGTGCGCGGGCGTTGTGCGCGGGACTGGAACCGTTCGCGCCGACGATCGTCAGCTCGCGGTAGTGGACGAGGTTCGAGTCGAGGGTGATCGTGGGGGCGTCCTGTGGCAGGCCGCCGAAGAAGCTGATGCGGCCTTGGCGGGCGGTGTAGCGCAGCGCCTGCTCCTGCGCCTTGCCGGAGGCGGCGGCGGTGATCACGACGTCGGCGCCGCGGCCGTCGGTCAGCTTCAGGATTTGCTCGGCGATGTCGCCGTCCTCGGGCGAAATGGCTTCGTCGGGAGCGACCAGGGCGGCTGCGCGTTCCAGCCGCTCGCGGTTGAGTTCGACCAGGAAGACGCGCGCCGCGCCGCGCGACCGCGCCAGGCGGACATGCAGGCAGCCGATCGGCCCAGAACCGACGATCACCACGTCGTCGCCCGCGCCGACTCGGGCGAGTTCCTGACCGTTGAGCACGCAGGCCAGCGGCTCGGCGATGGAGGCTTCGTCGAAGCCCACGCCGCTCGGAATCGGGTTGAGCCCGCCGACCGCCAGCACCTTCGCCGGCACGATCATGAACTCGGCGAAGCCGCCGTCGTACTGGTAACCCATCGATTCCTGATTCGGGCACACGGTCATCCGGTCGCGCCGGCATTCCGCGCACTGCCCGCACGGGATCGCGGCGATGACCTGCGCCCTGTCCCCGGCCGACCATCCGCCGACGCCCGCGCCGACCTGCACGACCTCGCCCGCGATCTCGTGGCCCATGACGCGCGGCGGGTCGATGCGGTGGTGTCCGTAGCGGTAGATCTTCAGGTCCGTGCCGCAGGTGGAGCAGTTTCGTACCCTGATCTTCACTCCCCGGGTCCGGCCTCGGGCTCCGGCGCGTCCTCGATGCGCACGTCCCCGGGAGCGTAGAAGCGGGTCACCTTCATGATCAGAGCCTTCCGGTACAGGGATTTGTAGAGTGCGCTGTCAGGAGACCGCGGTGGGCTGAAGGAGGCGGACGACTTCGTTCGCGTCCTGGGCGTCGCGCAGGGCGCGGGCACGGTCCGGGTCGAGCAGGATCTCGGCGAGTTCGGAGAGGATCCCCAGGTGACCGTCTCCGCGCGCCGCGATGGCCACGCACACGCTCACCGGATTGCCGTTCCAGTCCACCGGTTCGGCGAGCTTCACCACGGCGAGCGCGTCGCGCAGCACGGATTGCTTGCCGGCGAGGGTCGCGTGCGGAATCGCCACGCCCTCGCCGACGTAGGTGGGGATGTCGCGTTCGCGTTCGAGCATCGCGTCGATGTACGCGGGCTCGACCGCGCCGATCTCGACCAGGACCCGGCCGCAGCGGCGTACGGCGTCGGTTCGGTCGGCCGCGGGCTCGGCCAACCGCACCGCTTCGGGCCGCAGCAGGCCGGTCATCGCCGCGGTGTCCGCGGCTGTGTCGGGCGCAGGCGTGTCAGACATTGATGACGCCGCCTTCCTTGATGGCCTTGAGGATCGCCTCCACGGCCGGATCGCCAAGGAAGATCTGGAACGGGATGACCGGCTTCGCTCCGGCCGCGGCGCGGGCTCGATCAGCCAGCCCGGCGTGGCAGACGACGAGGTCCGCGTCCGCCGGGATCTGGCTGACCGGGGAGTGCTCGACGGTGACCGGGTACTTCTTCAGGGACTTGCGAAGCTGTGCGGCCAGCATCACGCTGCTGCCCATTCCGGCGTCGCAGGCCACGATGATCTTGTGTACGTCGGCTGCGCTGATGGTGGTCATGGTGCTCACGCCTCCCCGGCGGCGCTCTCGCCGACAAACGCGGTGTC
>Ga0134126_10012997_pt1 | contig 10512 bp, 7 predicted proteins | sample KB31752_FD_96881 | JGI IMG/M metagenome (GOLD analysis project Ga0134126, IMG submission 96881) | Terrestrial soil microbial communities with excess Nitrogen fertilizer from Kellogg Biological Station, Michigan, USA - KB3-175-2 | ecosystem: Environmental > Terrestrial > Soil > Unclassified ...
AAATGTGAAAAGGTGCGGTGGCAATCTTGAACCCGAAACCGACCAACATCATGGCGGCGCCTGCGAACAGCAGCATTGGGAATTGAGCGTCGGGAATGCGCCGGGCGATCTCTGCAATATTCGTGGTGCCTGGCAGCCCAGCCGCAGTCGAGGTGGCACCGTAAGTTAGAGCGATGCCGTAAAGCAGGAAGGCCGACGAGAAGGAACCAAGAATGAAATACTTCATCGATGATTCGTTTGAGCGTATGTCAGTGCGCCGGAAGCCGCACATGACATAAGTTGCGATAGAAAGAATCTCCAAGCCCAGAAACACCATTACCAGGTCGCCGGCGGAGGCCATGAACATCATTCCAGCAGTGGCAAACATCAGCAGGGAATGAAACTCGCCGGCCGGAAGGCGTTCATTCTCAACCCAAACCATCGACACAAGAATTGTGAGACCGGAAACAACCAGGAAAACGAAGGTGAAGCCGAGCCGCAGCTCGTCCAGTACGATCATGCCGTTGAAGGCCTGGCTGGCGCCACGCCAGGATAAACATAACCAGGTCGCACTCCCGGCCGCAGCAAACAAGCCGGCCATAGAAATGCTGCCGGTGATCCAACGTTGCGTGGGTTTCGCAAACGCATCAACCAACATGACCGCGACGCCCGCAATACAAATGACCAGCTCCGGCAAAATCAGCCAAAGGTTGACATCCGGTGTTGTCAGTTGAAAAGCGAGAAAGTTCATTAGGTTATTTGCGTCTGGTAAGAATCAAAAACCGATCTACTAATTACACGACCTCAAGCTAACGCTTTATCGCCTTAGCTTCGGTCTTTTCGTCAACCGGCACATCCGCCACGGTTCCTCCGCCGCGCGATTCCGCAAGCCGCACTCGAACTTCTTCTACGCTCGCCTGCGATCGATCTAAAAACACGCGTGGATAGACTCCCATAAAAAGCATCAGCAAGAGCAACGGTGCCAGCAAGCCCAGCTCACGTGCGTTCAGATCGTGGAGCCTTGCGTTCTCCGGATTAGTGACCTTTCCAAACACGACGCGTTGCAACATCCAGAGCATGTAGACCGCAGCCCAGATTACGCCGGTGCCGGCAAGCATCGTAGCAATCCAGATCCAGGGGTGTCCGATCGCGAGCGAAGTCCAGGTCCCGATCATGATCAGGAATTCGCCGACGAAGCCATTCAGGAACGGTAGTCCAATCGACGAGAGCGAGGCGATTACAAACAGCGTCGAGAACCAGGGCATCGGCGTAGACAGTCCGCCGAAGTCGCTGATCTGGCGCGTGTGCCTGCGTTCATAGATAAAACCGACGAAGAGAAAGAGCGCGCCGGTCGAAACGCCGTGATTCAGCATTTGATAAAGCGCACCTTGCATGCCCATTTCTGTGAACGAGAAAAGTCCCAGCACTACAAATCCCATGTGACTTACTGACGAATAAGCAACCAAACGTTTGACGTCCGGCTGGACCATTGCCACCAGCGCGCCGTAGATAATTCCAATAACTGCCAGCGTGATCATCACCGGAGCAAACTTCCGCGCCATCCCGGGAAACAGTCCGAGGTTGAAACGCAGCAGTCCTAAGTTCCCATCTTCAGAAGCACGCCGGCAAGAATGACCGATCCGGCGGTGGGCGCCTCGGTATGCGCGTCCGGCAACCAGGTGTGCAAAGGGAAGAGCGGCACCTTGATACAAAAGGCAAAAGCAAAAGCCAGGAAGAGCCAAAACTCCGCGCGCTCACCGAGAATCTGTCCGCCGCTCAAGGTCGCGAGGATCGTCGTGTAGTCAAAGGTCCCAAACATGTAGTAGAGCGCGATGATTGCGACCAGCATCAGCAAACTGCCGACAGCGGTGTAGATAAAGAATTTTACGGCTGCATAAATTCTGCGCTCGCCACCCCAGATGCCAATCAGGAAAAACATCGGCACCAGCGATGCTTCAAAGAACAAGTAAAAAAGCAGCAGGTCCAGCGACACAAAGACGCCGATCATGGCGCTCAACAAGAGCAGGAGAAACATGTAGTACGAAAGCTGGCGCTTCTGAATTGCGGTCCAACTCGACAGAATCGCTATTGGCATCAGCAGGGTTGTCAGCAGCACCAACCAAAGACTGATACCATCAACGCCAAGGTGATAGTGTGCTCCGATCGAACCAATCCACAGCACGTCTTCAACAAAACGAAAATCCTTCGTGCCGGCGCCGATGCCGCGAATTAAAAACAGGGAAAGCCCGAAGTTCACCAGACTGAAGGCAAGCGCGATCCACTTGTAGTTTGACTCGCGCTTGCTCGGCAGCAGGCTATAGCCGACGGTCGCGAGGGCGCCGGCGACCGGAAGCAGGATGATAATGGTTAGTAAGTGCTGCATCATTTCCAGTTAACTTAGGGCCGCAAAGCATAAACGCCGTAGTAGGCAAAGAAGGCGACTACGGCCAGTGCGCCCAGCAGAATAATCGCTGCGTACCCACGCACGAAGCCGGCTTGCAAGTGACGAACAACTTTTCCTGTTTCCTTTACGGCATCGCCAAGCGAATGCAGAACGCCATCGATCACGCCGACATCAAATAACTTCCAGAGGCCTTCGCGGGAGCCCACTTTGATTGGGTTGATAATCGCCGCATCGTAAATCTCGTCGACGTAATATTTGTTTTCCAGTATGCGGGGCAACTGAAGGAGTGGACGCCTTCTGAAGATCACGAAGCCGCTACCTATACCCACAAGCGCAATCAAGACTGACAACAGCGCCAGCAAGCGCTCCTCGCGAATCTCCTCGGGCGAATGCGAGGCCTCTCCCGGATTATGTTCATCCAGCGAGATGAAGGCTGGGGGGCCATCAACTGCCTGCGGCTTAGCGGAAAGCCATTGTGGTCCGGTTTCATGTTCGGCGGCCTCTGCCGCAACACCGGGGGCTTTCGCAATGACCGGCTCAAGCGTGCGATCGATATAGTTTTCAGGGTGACCGTGATAACTCAGTGCATAGGAAACCCCAATCAGCCCCCCGACAGTGGACAGGATTGCCAACACAACCAGGGGAGCCGTCATCAGCCAGGGGGACTCGTGTGGTTCATGCACGTGGTGCGCGTCGTCCTTAAAATGGGCTGCGGCATCGTGCTCATCCTCGTGAACCTCGCGAAAGCGCTCGCTGCCCCAGAAAGTCATGACCATCATGCGCGTCATGTAGACCGCGGTGAGCAGTGCAGTCAAAGCTCCCACTGCCCAAAGCGCCTTGCTCCACATGGGGCCAGGTAAAGCGTTGCCGGCGCTCCATGTCTTCCAGAGAATTTCATCCTTCGAAAAGAACCCGGCAAAGATCGGTATGCCGGAAATGGCCAGCCAGCCAGTCAGCATCGTGGCAAAAGTGATGGGCATGTATTTCTTTAGCCCACCCATGCGGCGCATGTCCTGCTCGTGATGCATCCCCGCGATAACCGAACCAGAGCCGAGGAAGAGCAAGGCCTTGAAGAACGCATGCGTGATGACGTGAAATATCGCTGCAGTGAAAGCGCCAACGCCGCAAGCCAGAAACATGTAGCCAAGTTGGGAGATGGTTGAATAAGCGAGAACCTTCTTGATGTCGTTCTGGGCCAGGCCAATGGTGGCTGCGAACAGCGCCGTGGCTGCGCCGACGACCGCTACTATGAACAGAGCTGTTGGGGCGTGAACGTAGATCGCGGAACAACGAACGATCATATAGACGCCGGCAGTAACCATCGTGGCCGCATGTATCAGGGCCGAGACGGGTGTGGGGCCAGCCATAGCGTCAGGCAGCCAAACGTAAAGCGGAATTTGTGCGCTTTTTCCCGCGGCGCCGATAAACAAGAGCAGAGCAACAGAGGTTAGGCCGCCGGCGAAGATCGCATCCCATCCGAAAGCCTCTATATTTCGAGAAGCAATGACATTGAAAACGCTGGTCACGCCGGTCAACGGTTGATCGAAGAAACTGATTGAGGGTTTGCCGTCTGCTGAGGTGAGGAAGAACAGTAGCATGACACCCATCACAAAACCCCAATCGCCCACGCGGTTCGTAATGAACGCTTTCTTCGCTGCGTCGCCTGCTTCCTTAAGATCGGTGTAGAAGCCGATGAGCAGGTACGAACAGAGGCCCACTCCTTCCCAGCCAACAAACATCAACAGGAAATTGTCGGCCAGCACCAGCGTCAACATTGAGAACATGAACAGATTGAGGTAGGCAAAGAAGCGATAGAAGCCGGTGTCGCCACGCATGTAACCTACCGCAAAGACGTGAATCAGAAACCCGACGAAGGTAACGAAGAGCGCATAGGTTCCGCTCAAACGATCCATTGCCAGGCCAAAGTCTGCACGAAACTTTCCTACCTGAATCCAGGTCCAGAGATGATCGAAGACGGGAGTAGTGTTACCCGGTTCTCCCAGGTGAAGCGCGCCGCCGGATTTCAGGGCGAGATAGAAAGCAATAACCGTGGAAACCGCAATTGATCCACAAGCCACGAGGCCAATGAATTTCTCGTTTCGCAGCCGCCGGCCAACAAACCAGTTGACAGCCGCACCCGCCAGCGGAGCAAAGATGATCAGGCTAAGAAGGTTGTTATCCACGGAACTTGTCAGTAATGGCCTTTGGTCTTAGATCAGTGCTGCATCCGAAGGATTCAAAGGCCAAAGACCAAAGGCCCAAGACCAGCTGTTTACAGTTTCAAAATATTCGCATCATCCACATCAAGCGATTCACGATTGCGAAAGATCGTGATGATGATGCCGAGTCCGACCGCAGCCTCGGCTGCTGCCACTGTCATCACGATAAAAACAAAAAGCTGGCCGGTTACGTCCTGAAAGAAACTCGAGAAGGCCACGAAACTCAGATTCACAGCGTTGAGCATCAACTCAATGCACATGAACATCGCAATCACGTTGCGTTTCACGATCACCCCGACCGCGCCAATAGTGAACAGGACGGCGGAGAGCGCCAGATACCAGGAAAGTTGCGGACCCATAATTCCTACTCCTGCTCGCTGCGGTCTGATTGAAACTCGACGCCCAGCAACCGCGCGGCTTCTCCGGTCGTTTCGGTTTCGACCTTTCGCAGATCTTCGACACCTCGGGGATTGACGATGTCCATCGCCAGAATCTGAGCACCTGGGACCACGCGCGCGGTTGCCGACAGAATTGTGGTTCGCCGTGCCAACGACATCGCGCCCACAATTGCCATCAACAACAACACGGAAGTTATTTCAAACGGCAGCAGGTATCTCGTAAACAATCCCACCCCAATCGAGTGCGTTAAGCCCACATCCGAAAGGTTGGCGGCGGGGTAGTTTTCCGTCACTTGAACTGAATGAAGAATGAACACGGTTTCTGCAAGTAGTACCGCCGCCATCCCGATGGCCATAGGCACAAGAAACTTGAGACGCTTGCGCCGCGGCTCCGAATGTTCGACGTTAAGCAGCATGATTACGAAAATCACCAGCACCATGATCGCGCCGGCGTAGACAATCACCTGTACCGCTGCGATAAACGGCGCGGCCAGCGTCACGTAAATCGACGCCAGCGAAATGAAAACTCCGATCAGCGATATCGCGCTGTAAAGCGGATTACTCTGCGAGACCATCGCGATCGCGCAACCAATCGCCATGCCTGCGAAGATGATGAATAAAAGTGTGGACATCTGAATTTGAGTTTCAAGTTTCAAGTTCCGAGTTTCAAGTCAGGAAAAGACAGACGCTAATTTGGGACGCACATTCCGAACTTGAAACTTGAAACTTGAAACTCGAAACTTTTACCCGGTAGTAAAATACAAAACAGTCGCGGTCAAAACGATATTCAGGATTGCCGCCGGCAACAGAAACTTCCAACCAAAGTCCATCAGTTGATCGAAACGAAAGCGCGGCAAGGTGCCACGTATCCAGATGTACACAAACAGAAAGAAGATAATCTTCGCGAAGAAGTAAATTACTCCAAGCAGCGGGACTTGTGCGACGCCTGGACCGTTCCAGCCACCCAGAAACAAAGTGGTCGCCAGCATCGACACGGTAATCATGTTGATGTATTCGGCGTTGAAAAATAACAGGAACTTGATTGAGCTATATTCGGTGTGGAAACCTGCGACTAGTTCTGTTTCGGCTTCCGGAAGGTCGAAAGGCACGCGATTGGTCTCCGCGATCGCGGCTATCAAATAAAGAATAAAACCAAAGGGCTGGTAAATAATGTTCCAGTGCATGCCGTACCAGCCGGACTGTTGCTCGACGATCTGATAAATATCGAGTGTGCCGGAAAGCAGAATGATGCCGATAAGCGATAAGCCCAGCGCCAGCTCATAAGAGATCATCTGCGCCGACGAGCGCAGGCCACCCATCAGACTGTACTTGTTATTTGACGACCAGCCTGCCAGTGCGATCCCGTAAACGCCGACGGAGGTAACCCCCAATACGTACAGCAAGGCCACGTCGAACTGCGCTATTCGCAAGGGAAACGTGCCGAGGAAGGGAAGCGTGATGGTTGGGCCAAACGGGTAAACAATTATCGCCATGATCGCCGTGATCACCGCAATCATCGGCGCGAGCAGAAACACGAATCGGGTTGACTGATCCGGTACCAGATCCTCCTTCATCATTGTCTTGATGAAGTCGGCAAATGGTTGTAGCACTCCGCCATAGCCCACGCGGTTTGGCCCGAGGCGGCCCTGAATTAGCGCCAGTACGCGCCGTTCGGCAAGCACGGTCGCCGCCACCAGCAACATGATCGTGAGAAAGGCGACTGTGATCGCGATGATCACAACCAGCGCGTGGATGTATTGGTTATCCCAGGCCATTATCGGTTAAATTCGATCCGTTACCTCGAAGCAGTTCAGAGTTCAAGCTTCAGCTTGTTCGGTTCTCCAGCAGCAATCTAAAGATTGAACTCTGAACTTCAATTCGGCATTCGACGGCTATAGGTGAATCTTCCCTCACTCAGCTACGACTGCCGTCTCCGGCCGCAGATTCTGGTCCACCGTGATTTGATATAGCGGTGAAACCCTGACGGTCTCAGGTCGCGGGTTACCTTCCGCCAAAAGGTGAAACTGCGGCACCTTGTCAGTTAACGTTCCAATCTTGAAAAGCTCATGCCCGACTTTTGGTGTAACGCTCAACTTTTCGCCAGTCGCCGGCAGCTTCTGCACGGCATCGCGCAGCGTCGTCAACTGCGGCGTTAGATCTCGTTGCTCGGCGATCTTGTACTTCGCCTGCACCGGGCTTGATTCATCTTTCAATACCGGATAAAGCAGCCCGGCGTACGCCGGGATGCGCTCAGCTATCTCGTTGAAGACCGCACTCGCTGACATTTCAAAACCGAAGCTCATTCCCAATTCAGAAGCGAGTTGGGCCGTGATCACCCAATCAGCCTTGGACTGTTGAACCGGCGGAATCGACTGGCGTACCCGTTGCACAAAACCGTCGTTGTTAGTAAACGTGCCGTCAATCTCAGCAAACGAAGCAGCCGGCAACACTACATCTGCGAAGGCAGTAGTCTCAGTTTCAAACAGCTCCTGCACAACCAGGAAGTCGAGCTTGCCCAGGGCTTCTTCACGACCACTGAAGTGTTGAGGCAAAACACTTCCGGCCAGGTATAGAGCGCGAACGCTTTCGCCGGCGGCGTCGAGCATTTGCGTCACACTCAAGGCTCCGTTGGCGAGTCCCATGTCGTGCGCGCCGACGCTGTTGTTGTAAAGCGGCAGGGGATGAAGCAATACGCGCCGGCCGTCAGCCCGCAGCGAGTAGGGCAGTTGTGCCAGGACGGTTTGCGCGGCTGAGCTTAACTCGGTAGAGAACATGATCACGAGATCGCCCTGAGTTTCCGTAATCGACTCTCGCAGCGTTTTAATCTCGCCGGTCTCGACGCCCAGCTTGCCGCTGGCGAGATCGTCGTTCGAGTCGCTCGCGAGCGCCAGTACCAACGCGTCTTCAGATCCAGATCGAACGTGAATGAATTGGGCCGACTGCTCGACCAACCTGATTGGCGTGCTGTTGACGACGATCAATTTCGCGCCGCCGTTGCGAACGGCCTGACGAATCTGCTTCCCGGTCAGGGGTTGCAGCTCTTCAGGTTCGCCGCCGATCAACAGAATCGTTTTGGCATAACGAATATCGCGGTGTGTGGCCAGGGCTCCGCCGAGGTTGTCGAAGAACGGCTTCAGACTCGAGGTATCGCTTATCGCGTAGTTAGTTGTGCCGACGAGCTCAGTCGCGAATTTATAGAGCAGGTAGTTTGCCTCGTTGGTGATTCGTGGGCTGCCAATCACTCCGAGCGCGTCGCGTCCGTGTTCGTCGACGATGGCATCGAGTTTTTTCGCCACATGAATAATGGCCTCATCCCAGGTGGCCGGAATAAGTTTGCCGCCCTTGTGGTAACGAATCAGCGGGGTGCGAATGCGCTCTTCGTGGTTCACGAAAGGATGACCAAAGCGGCCTTTAATGCAGAGAAACTCACCGTTGAGCCCGTTAACATATCGATCGCGCGCCACAATGCGCATCAGTTCATCACCGCGTGAACCTAGCGACATCTGACAGCCGTCAGAACAATACGTGCAGGTCGACTTTGTTTGCGTCAGTTCCCAGGGGCGCGCCTGATGACGGTAGGTGCCATCAAGCAGAGTACCGGTCGGACATACCTCGATGCAGTTGCCACACTGCGAACAGTCGAGCCAGCCTCCGTAGGTTCCAATAACCGTGTTCGCACCACGGCCACCGGCTTCGATCGCGTCTTCGCCCATCCACTCATCGCAGACGCGCGTGCAGCGTTTGCAGAGAATGCAGCGTTGCGGATCGTTAGCCACCATCGGCGATAGGTATCTCTCGGGTTGATAATTCTTTTTCTCCGTGAAGCGTTCTTCGAGTCCGCCCCAGTCAAACGTCATCTCCTGCAGTTCGCATTCGCCGCCCCGATCGCAGACGGGGCAGTCGAGCGGGTGATTGGCGAGCAGAAACTCAAGCATTGACCGCTGCGCCTTTTCAATCTCATCGCTCACGGTAGTAACTATCATGCCGTCGGTGCAAATGATCGTGCATGACGTTTGCAGCTTCGGCATCTTCTCGATGCGCACCAGGCACATGCGACAGGAGGCTTGCAACGCGAGGTCGGAGTAGTAGCAGAACGAAGGAATGTCGAAAGCCTTATCGCGACAGACGTCGATCAGCCGCGCGCCTTTGGGCACCTCGAATTCGTTGCCGTTAATGGTGACTTTGATTACTTCAGTGGACATTTTTTAGTTTCTAGAAATTCAGCGACCGCAAACCCTCGCGGCTCGATTTAAGCGCTTCTCCTTGGAGTGCGGTGACCTGTCACCGCTTTCCTCGTCGGCGGCTTGACGCCGACTCCGTTGAATGAGAGCCGTCTAGCAATGGATGCGACAGGTCGCATCCGACCAAAGCGGTGACAGGTCACCGCACTCCAAAGCGTCGAGTCCCGACTCTAAACAGTCGTGCTTCGGCCACTGCCGTTCATTCCAACCAAATGCTTCTTAAAATCTTCCGGAAAACGCTTAATCGCCGACTGAATCGGCCAGGATGCGGCATCGCCAAGCGGACAAAACGACTTGCCCTCGATGTTGTCGCAAAGGTCCAGCAGCAACTGCGCGTCTTCCGGCCGGCCGCCGCCGTTCGCAATTCGCTTGAAAACCTTTACCAGCCAGTCAGTGCCTTCACGACACGGCGTGCACCAACCGCACGACTCATGTTTATAAAACTCAGTCAGATTTTTGGTGGACTCGAAGACATCAACAGTCTCGTCCATCACTATGAAGCCACCGGAGCCGACACTTGAACCACCGGCGACCAGTCCTTCGTAGTCCATGCGCACGTCTTTGCCGATGATCTGATCGGCGCGCATGATGTAAACAGAAGATCCACCCGGAATCACAGCCTTGAGTTCCTTGCCGTTGAGCATGCCGCCGCAGTCTTCCATGATGAACTTCTCCATGTCGTCGTAGCCCATTGGAAGTTCGTAGACACCAGGAAGATTCACGTGGCCGGAGACCGACCAAAGTTTCGTGCCGCCGCTTTTTTCCGTGCCCAGTTTTTGATAAGCCTCACCGCCCATCTTGATGATGTCAGGCACGGCGGTTAGCGTCTCGACATTGTTCACCACCGTCGGACTCGCATAGAGACCCGAGACGGCAGGGAAGGGCGGCTTCATGCGCGGATGACCGCGCATTCCTTCGAGCGAACTGAGTAGCGCCGTCTCTTCACCGCAGATGTAGGCGCCGGCGCCGGTGTGCGTATGAATTTCCGAGGAGAAGTTTGAGCCAAGAATCTTTTCGCCAAGCAATCCGGCGGCGCGCGCTTCAGCGAGCGCCACGTCCATGATGTCGATCAGATACCGGTATTCGCCGCGGGTGTAGATGTAATTCGTTTTCGCGCCCAGGGCGTAGGCAGCGATCAGCATGCCTTCAATCAGCATGTGCGGATCGCGTTCCATCAGATAGCGATCCTTGAAGGTGCCAGGCTCCGACTCGTCAGCGTTACACACGACATACTTCGGCTTCGGCGAGTCCCTGGGAACGAAACTCCACTT
>Ga0134126_10012999_pt1 | contig 10511 bp, 8 predicted proteins | sample KB31752_FD_96881 | JGI IMG/M metagenome (GOLD analysis project Ga0134126, IMG submission 96881) | Terrestrial soil microbial communities with excess Nitrogen fertilizer from Kellogg Biological Station, Michigan, USA - KB3-175-2 | ecosystem: Environmental > Terrestrial > Soil > Unclassified ...
ACTGCATTTGTCTCATCGAAATCATCTTTCGTAATCTGATCGAGTTTCTCCGTTCCGATATCGAACAAGTAAATGTGATTGTGCTTCGGGCCGAGATAGCCGACGATATCCTCTTTGAAGTGATAGCGATCGATCACAATCGGCTTGGGCGGCTTGGGTTTCTCCACCACGCCGGGCTTTGCATCCTGGGTATCCGGCTCGAGTTTCTGCTGCAGAATCAGCAGAAGCCTCTTCGAATCCGGCGACCACTCATGCTCGGAAATGGTGTAGTCCTTAAAATGAGTAAGCTGCCGGGCTTCCCCACCCCGCCGGTCCATGAGCCAGATTTGAGAACCTTTCGTCTTTCCGGGTCGTGAAGATACGAACGATAGATACTTGCCATCCGGACTCCAGCGCGGTGAACTCTCGGATTCACTCCCAAAGGTAAGTTCCACGTTCTGCGAACCGTCCCAGCTTGTCATCCAGATATGACTCAGCTTCTTATCCGCTTCTTTGTCGATGCTTGAGACAGTGTAGGCCACCCATTTGCCATCCGGCGAAAGCTGAGGATCGGCAACATCGTGGAGACGATAAATATCGTCGGGGGTAAGCGATCTCTTTGCGGCAGGTTGCGCAACGGAGGGAAGAGATACAGCAATGACAGCAGAGAGGAGGATCAGCATTCGCATACGAGGGAAAGACTACTATACCGAGAACAAATCAAGTCCCGCGGCCCACCCCGCCAGGCGCTAACGCGGCTTTGATCCCGGATTTAGGGCAATACTCGTTTGTCCGTAAGGGCCGGTTATCTTGAAAGGCACAACTTTGGCGCGATGTTTCTTCTTGAAAAATGGCGTCAGCACTTTCACGAACAGCGATTTGATTCCCGTGGTTGCGTCTGCAACATTTCCTTTCGTGATCAGCAGGCCCTGCAGATTGGTCTGATAGTTCATCAGGCTGAAGGTCCCGCTCAGCAACGCTTTCGCGCCCGGAACATTAAAGGAAACGTGCGAGAGATGCGCGACACCGCCGGACGCATTCACCTGTCCGGCAACATCCGAGAGGACCGTCTGAGGATTCTCCCGGTCCTCTTCCTTATCGCCTTTGACGGCGCTGACACTCAGCCGCGCGAGTTCCTGTTCCGTTTGCCGGTCTGTGAATTGACTCGCATCAACTCCGAATGCGCCTTCGATCTTTACTCTTTCAAGCAGCGCGGCTGATCCCGGTGGCAGGTCGATATGGCCATGCAACCGAATGCCGCCCGTCATCGGAGGGCGCGGCGAAGCAATGAACAAGTCGATAAGATCCTCAATGCGTGCGCCATCGGAAGAAACGTCCAGGGACACAGCTTTCCCCGGCTCAGCTTTTTCGCCCGCAACCGATCCATTGAAGACCAGAGTCGTATGGTCAAATTGCGCAGAGGCTTGATTGAGAAATACGTTGCCATCGGTTCCGTCGACGACGGCCCGGTACGCTGCACTCACTTGACGGCGATGGCTGGTGTCCTTCACCTGAAAATCCGCTATGCGCACAGTCCCGCGGGCATAGATACGGCTAAGCTCTCCGCTGAATTTTCCCTGCGAATTGAGAGTGCCGCTGACTACTGGGAAAGCGGCAAGATTGGCATTGCGATAAACGTACTCGCCATGTACCGGTGTAATGCCAGGCTGTTTCGGATTCCACGGGCCCCATGCTCCCATGGAACGAATCTCTCCTGGCAGATCGGAATTGTTGAGCGTCACATCAAAGGTAATCGGCGTGTTGGCTCCTACGTCATGCAGCGCCAGCCTGCTGATGCTCATTCGAAATGGCCGCTTTTCCGGAGCGCGGGTCTGAAATTCCAGAAGTGCGCCGTCTGCAAAAACAACGCCGATGGGCAGCGATGTTGCAGAGTTGCTGTAGGTAAGCGGCATCATCGGGCTGGGCTCGCCGGCCGGCTCGCGGGACGGAACGATGACGTGCAAACCGATTACCCTTACCACGCTGAGGCTATGGCGGAACAGTAGCAGTTGCGGATAGCTGTCTCGCACAACAAGCTTCCGGATGGTGAGAAGAGGAGGCCTCTCCTTGTGCTTGATGTGAAGAAATCGAATGCCCTCCGCGATGCACCCCGGAGGAAAATAAGTTTTGTGGAACCGATCGATTGTTACTTGCCGGAGCGATCTTTCCTGCAGGGTACTGATGAGCGCCTGTTTCGTGAACGGCCAATTGAGCGCAAGGACAACGGTATAACAGAGAACCACTGCGGCGAGCGCAATCGCAACCCAGGTCCAGAGGCCGAAGCGTCGCTTTTGCCGGGTGGGGACCTCTACACCGGAACCAGACATAGCCAAATCTTCCGCATTCAGCCAAATAGCCCGCCAGCGGCGTATCGCCTGAAAATATTTCAAGGCGACACGCCACCGTCGGGGACTTTCTCCTGGTTCGCCCTGCCAGCTAAGAGTGAAGCATCCGGCTGACGGGACACACCCGAAAAATTCCGGTAAGGATGGCGCCGGCCGCGACCGCTGTCAATACGCCTTTCCATTTGTAACTCAAGGGCGCGAATATGCCCGCAGCGGCGGCGGCAGAACCGATTCCCAGCCGTACTTTATGTTCGACATCGCTCATTGCCCCGCAGGCATGACTCGTGCTGTGTGTGTTTTCCATAACCGATAGACGCCACCGGGCGCGTTTCCTTACGGCTTTTTGCGAAGAAACCATGAGCCCATGGGACGAGGCTGTCTGCCCCATTTTCTTCTTTATTTCTGCAGCATTGCCCAGCATCACTTGAACAAAAGAACCGAAATGGCAAAATACCAGAGATGCGAGTTCGCACATTATTGCCTCTGGGACTGCTGGTGAATATCTGTTTCGCGGCGGGACAGAATCCAGTTCCGGCAAGTAAGCCCGCTCCACCGGGAGTAGTGGAAAACGGCCAATCGCTCTTTCTTCAGAACTGCGCGTTTTGCCACGGGCGCGACGCCGCGGGCGGCGAAACGGGACCCGATCTCACCAGCTCGAAGCTGGTCGCCGGCGACGTGGACGGGAGCAAGATCGGCATTGTCGTGCGCAATGGGCGGCCGCAGAAGGGCATGCCACCTTTCGACTTTTCCGATCAGCAGATTGCCGAAGTGGCCGCATTCATTCACGCTGAGAAGACCAAGGCGGCTTCGAAGCAAGGTGGCCGCCGTGGAGTGGACGCCGCGGATCTGCAAACCGGGAATGCCGCGCTAGGTAAACAGTATTTCAATGGGGCTGGCGGCTGTTCCTCGTGCCATTCGCCGACTGGTGATCTTGCCGGCGTGGCAAATCGGTTTCAGGGATTGAAACTGGAACAGCGTATGCTGTACCCGGAAGGCGCGGCGGCAACGGTAACCATCACGCTTCCTTCCGGCGAAACCGTTACGGGAAAGCTGGCGTACCGCGATGAGTTTACTGTCGGCCTGCAAGATGCTTCCGGGTGGTACCGCTCCTGGCCGGCGAGCACACTGAAATATAAGGTGAGCGCTCCGGCCGAAGCTCACGTAGATCTCCTGGGAAAGTACACCGATTCAGACATACACAATCTGATGGCATATCTGCAGACGCTGCGTTAACAAATGAAACTTGCCTATGCGTTTTTTCAAGCGGCTCTCGTCCTAAGCCCGCAACTGTTGGCGCAGGGACTCGATCCTGCTTCGCTTCTCAATCCGCCCGCCGATAGCTGGCCGGGTTATCACGGAGATTACTCTGGCAGGCGCCACAGCGCGTTGGCGCAGATCACGCCTGAGAATGTGGATGAACTCGGCTTGGCTTGGGAGTTCCAGACCGGTCAGAAAGCCGCGCTGAAGTGCTCGCCCTTGCTGGTGAATGGTGTTTTATATTTCACCGTCCCGAACAACGTTTGGGCTGTAGACGCACGCTCCGGCCACGAGATCTGGCATTACACATACCCGGCCAATAAAGGCTTTCACATCGGCCAGCGCGGGGTTGCCATGTACAAAGACTGGCTCTACTTCACGACGCCGGATGCGCATCTGCTGTGTCTGAACGCCAAAGACGGCAGTGTTCGATGGAACATCGTGGTTGCCGATTCTCACAAAGGCTACTGGACAACCATGGCGCCGCTGGTGGTGCGCGACCACATCATCATCGGCGTTTCAGGCGACTTTGATAATCTGCGCGGTTTCCTGCGATCTGTTGATCCTGAAACCGGCAAAACCCAATGGGACTGGTACAGCACGCCGCCTGTGGGAACGCCGAACGCGACTTCCGGAGGCATGACCTGGATGACGGGGACCTACGATCCCGATCTCAACCTCATATTTTGGGGTACTGGAAATCCAACGCCAGTATTGAATGGCAAGCCGCGGCCGGGCGCAGACCTGTATACCTGCAGCATTGTGGCGATTAACCCCGATACGGGGAAACTGGCATGGGCATTTCAACCCTCACCGCACGACACGCACGATTGGGATGCGGTGGAGACTCCGGTGCTAGTGGATGCGGATTTCAATGGCAAGCCGCGAAAGATGCTGATGCAGACATCGCGAAACGGCTACTTCTTCGTCCTAGATCGGACGAATGGAAAGAACCTTCTTACAATTCCATACGGGCCGGTGAATTGGGCGCTTGGCATTAACGAGAATGGCGAACCGATTCCAAATCCTGCGAAAGAACCGGCGCAAGATGGGCGGCTCATCGCTCCCGATGAGGGCGGCCTTACAAATTACCGCTCACCTAGCTTCGACCCGAAAACAGGATTGTTTATTGTCGATGCCCACCCAAGCTATGGGATTTATTTTGCCAAGCAGGCGGACGGAACTTTCGGCTGGGCAGGCGCGGATTACGGTATCTGGGGCAAAGGAGTGTTGGATGCGATCGACTACAAAACCGGCAAGATTTGCTGGACCCATGAACTCGGACCGGGGGGCTCCGGCGCGGGCGTGCTGACCACCGATTCGGGGCTTTTATTTACAGGCGACGCTCTGGGAAACGTGCTGGCGCTACGAACGAATGATGGCAAGACGCTGTGGCACGCCGGTGCGGGCGCTCCCATGGAGAGCTCCCCAATTACTTATCAGCTCGACGGCCGCCAATACGTGGTGACCGGCAGCGGCGGAGTGCTTTTCGCATGGGCCCTGCCAGCCAAATTCCAAAAACTGAGCCCGCGTCCGTGAGGAGATGTGAAAAATCGATGAACGCTCCTTCACAGTCGCGGTTCCGTTGCGCTGACCTAGGCAAGCGGAATTTTTGTGGCAGATCGAAACAACTTTCCTAAGATCCACAACGCCATGTGGCCTGGCTTGGTCGGCAAGGGACCTGGTTCCGAGCCGTACATCGATCTCGACACCATGCTCGATTTGACTGCGAATGCTAGCGTCGATGGAACGCGCTTCGATGGCGTAGATCTCTTTCTCTTCGAACCGCACGTCGATATCGATTCAAGCGATGAGGAATTGGCGAGGCTGTCCGAGAAGATTGCCGCGAAGGGACTTGTAGTTGGTTCTCTGGTCGCACCCGTGTGGCCGAACACCGGCGGCGGACGAGCGATGGGAAGCGATGACGAGCGTACGCGGTTCGTGCTTCAGGTTGAGAAGGCTTGCCGGATCGCTTCGAAGCTGCGCGATCTCGGCATTCGCACATATGGGGTCGTCCGTATCGACTCGGCGTGCAGCCCGGCAGACTGGGCCCGAGATCCACAACGGAACACGATGCTGATCGCGAAGACATTTCGAGAAGCCGGCGCGATCGCCGAATCGTACGGTGAACGGCTCGCGATCGAAGGTGAGATCTGCTGGGGAGGGATACACAGTTGGAAAAAGGCGCTGGAACTGATGGAACTGGTGGACCGGCCTCAGATAGTCGGATTTCAGGCAGATATGGCGCACACGTTGCTTTATGCGCTCGGGTACAACGCGCCGGAAGATCGTCTGCTTCCGGAAGACTTCGCCTGGAGCGATGACGCCGCCCTCTATACTGCGCTCAAGACGCTTACTTCGGCATTACGACCCTGGACCATCGACTTTCACGTTGCACAGAACGACGCGACAGTGAAGGGCTCCGGTCTACACGATAAGACCGGCCATCACTGCTTGCCTGACGACCCGAATGGCAAGCTGAACATCATACAGGCCGCAGGCCTTTGGATGCGCGATGATCGCGGAGAGGTGTCGAGGGCGTTCCGTCATGTCTGCTGGGATGGCTGCATGTTTCCGAACAGTGTCATGAACGAGCCCCGAACCTGGAACGCGATTCTTTCGACCATGATCGACGTGCGCGACAGGCATGGCTGGCAGGAATAGAACCCGATTCTGATGGCAACAGCGAAACACGCGCTCGGCATCGGACTCGTAGGTTACGGATTCATGGGCCGCGCCCATTCGAATGCTTACAAGCGCGTCAATGACTTCTTCGATCTGGAGTACCGGCCGGTTTTGAAAGCGGTCTGCGGACGCAACCGGGGGAAGGCCGAGGAGTTTGCAGCGCAATGGGGATATGAATCCATCGAGATCGACTGGAGAACACTGATACAACGGCCGGAGATCGATGCGATCGACATTGCCAGCCCCAACAACACTCACGCGGAGATTGCGATCGCTGCGGCTTCGGCGGGGAAGATGGTTCTGTGTGAGAAGCCGCTCGCCCGTAATCTTGCGGAAGCGGAGCGAATGGTGGAGGCCGTGGAGCGCGCAGGCGTTCCAAACATGGTTTGGTACAACTACCGGCGGGTTCCCGCAGTTACGTTCGCGAAGCAGTTGATTGATGAAGGCCACCTGGGCCGCATCTTTCATTATCGTGCGAAATTCCTACAGGACTGGACTATGTCGCGCGATCTGCCTCAGGGGGGACAGGCGTTGTGGCGTTTGGATGCGGAAGCCGCCGGAAGCGGCGTTACCGGCGATCTATTGGCTCACTGCATCGATACAGCGATCTGGCTGAACGGACCCATCCAGCAGGTAACGGCTACGACCGAGACGTTCATCAAAGAGCGGCGGCATACGGAGAGCGGACAGATTCAGGCTGTTGGGATCGATGACGCGAGCGCTTTTCTGGCTCGTTTCGAGAACGGATCGCTTGGAACGTTTGAGGCGACGCGTTTCGCTCGGGGCCACAAGGCTCTATATTCCTTCGAATTGAATGGCGAGAACGCCTCTATCGCCTGGGACTTGCACGACCTGCATCGCCTGGAACTCTTTGACTATCGCGACAATGAGAAATTGCGGGGATGGAGATCGATTCACGTAACCGATCGGGAGCACCCCTACATGAACCACTGGTGGGTTCCCGGCTTGCAGATTGGTTATGAGCACACGTTCGTACACCAGGTGGCCGATTTCCTGAAGAACCTTGCGGATGGAATCGCGGCCGCACCTACGTTTCGCGGTGCGCTGGCAACCGAAGAGGTCACGAATGCCGTTTTGAAGTCGGCGGCAAATGGCAATTGGGAAAGTTGCAAATGAGCGGAGTACCTCAGGCAAGCACAAACCAAGATGGCCTGCGCCTGGTAATGCGGTACACAGAAGCGGGCGGGACATTGAAAAGCGCGCGGCCAACGCAGGTGGCGTGAAGGCCCAACCGGTCGAGGAAGGGCCGTGGGACCGGACAACGAGGGCCGTAAGTGAACTGATAAAAAGCGCCGCCCGGACGCATGTACCCGAATGCGCCGCTGAGGATGGCGAGGGCCTTTCTGGGTGACATATTCAGAAGCGGGAGCCCGCTGACAACCGCGCCGACCGGTGAATTTTGAAACAACTCGTGCTGGTGCAGACCTGCCGCATCCATCGAGAGCACGCGAGCATCCGGGAAGCGGCGTTGAAGCAGCTTCACGAAATCAGATTGATATTCGATCAGGGTCAGATCCTCTTCCCGGACACCGCGCGCGAGAAGCGCCCGGGTAAAAACCCCTGTACCGGGGCCGAGCTCAATGATAGGGCCTGAATCGGCCGTAATCTCGCTCGCCATCAATTTTGCCAGTGCGAGTCCTGAAGGCGCGAGTGCGCCGACGGAACCGGGGTCCGAGACCCAGGCGCGAAAGAAGGACAGCACGTCACTCGTGCTCATGCAGCGTCTTACAAGTTTCCCTATCGCTATAGTATCGACACTCACAATTCCGACACCTGCTTGACCTCACACTGGTAGACTTGTTGCTGAAACCGAACCCGCGAGTCTTTCATGCCTCATCTTGACTTGCCCCGTACGCTCGGCGCGCTTCGCACCAGCAGATTTTCCGATCAGCTTGACGCCGATCGAAGCCTTAAAGAAGAACTCAGATCGAACCTGATCTGCAAACTGAACCGGGATGAAACCCTTTTCCCAGGGATCATGGGATTCGAGGACACGGTCGTTCCTCAAGTAGTGAACGCGATCCTCTCGCGCCATAATTTCATCCTACTGGGTCTGCGCGGACAAGCTAAGACACGCCTGGCGCGTATGCTTACGCGGCTGCTGGATCCATGGATGCCGTATATCGCAGGATGCGAGATCCGGGACCATCCATTCCGCCCCATATGCAAGCAGTGCCGCAGCAGAATTGTCGAACTGGGGGATGAAACGGAGATCGCCTGGGCGAGCGCCGACGAGCGATACATTGAGAAACTGGCTACGCCCGATGTCACGATCGCGGACATGATTGGCGACATCGATCCGATTAAAGCTGCGCGCTCGGGGCAAGACATCTCAAATGAACTCACGATTCACTACGGCCTAGCGCCGCGCGCTAACCGAGGCATTTTTGTGATTAACGAATTGCCCGATCTCGCCGGTAAAGTGCAAGTGGGGCTCTTCAACATCATGCAGGAAGGCGACGTTCAGATCAAAGGCTATCCGGTCCGCCTGCCGCTGGATGTTGCCCTGGTGTTCACTGCAAATCCGGAGGATTACACTGCGCGCGGCAAAATAATAACGCCTTTGAAGGACCGGATCGGCAGCGAAATTCGTACGCACTACCCGCTGACGCCTTTAGAGGGCATCGCAATCACGAAGCAAGAGGCCTGGACACGCCGGCGCTCTCCCGTCGAGGTTGAAGTGCCTCCCTACATTCACGAGGTGACGGAGCAGATTGCATTTCTGGCTCGTGAAGACAAACGGGTAGACAAGCGTTCCGGAGTTTCGCAGCGCCTGCCTATCACGGTTCTGGAAAACATTGTTTCTAATGCCGAGCGACGCGCGCTGAAGGCGAGAGAGGCGAACGCAGTCCCGCGGATTCTCGATCTCTATGCGGCGCTTCCATCCATTACGGGAAAGCTTGAATTGGAGTATGAAGGAGAGCTGAAGGGCGGAGATGCGGTTGCACGCGAAATTATCCGGGGCGCGGTCGGCAAAATTTTCAGCTCGTATTTTGACGGCGTAAACCTTCGACAGGTAGTGCAGTGGTTCGAACTCGGCGGCTCCCTGCGGCTGGATGAGGACATGCCCGCTCAGCAGATGGTGGAAGAACTAGGCCGGATTCAGGACTTATTGCAGCACACGAAGAAGCTCGGATTAGGCGCGAGCGAACCGGATGCGATGCGCGCTTCTGCCGGGGAATTTATCCTGGAGGGCCTCTATGCGCATAAGCGTATCAGCCGGAACGAGGAACTGGCTTTCGTGGCCGGAGAACGCCTATCGCGCGAGGAGCGCGGGCGCGATGAACCGGAACAGTTTGGCAGGCGAGGCTACGATCCACGTCGAGGAGGAGGCGGGCCTGGTGGAGGGCGGCGGAACCTGAACTGATCGGGCGGGAGTGGTGAGATGCGGCGGATCTCTTACACAAAGTTCACCGAAGATGATCTCGGGATCGAAACCGAAGATCTGCTGCGTGCGCTTTCGGATTATTTCCTGCAAAGCGGCTTTCAAGATCCCTACCTGCAGTTCTCCGAGATGAACCAGCACACGCTGGAACAGCTTAAAGAAGCGATTGAACGCGCCTTACAGAGCGGAGATCTCTTCAACCCCGATCAACTCGAGCAGATGCGGCAGCGTCTGCAGGAAATGTCAGCCCAGCAGCGCGAAGAACTGGTTGAGCGCCTGATCGACAAGCTGGAAGAAGCAGGCTACATCAACACTGAAGGCGAGCCGCCGGAAACTCCGTCAGCGCCCGGATCGCAGGGCGGTCCCGAGAGCCGGATGGAATTCGAAGTTACGGACAAGGCCATTGACTTCCTCGGGTTTAAGACACTCAAAGATCTGCTTGGTTCGTTAGGCAAGTCGAGCTTCGGGGCACATGATACGCGGGATCTGGCGACCGGGGTCGATGCTAGCGGCGGGGCTAAATCTTACGAATTCGGCGATGTGCTGAATTTGGACGTCAGCGCGACTCTGTTCTCCGCAATTCAACGCGAGGGTCTAACCTTACCGCTGAACCTTGAATATTCCGACTTGTTTGTACATCAGTCGGAATATCAGAGCTCGTGCGCAACGGTGCTGATGCTCGATTGCAGCCACAGTATGATCCTCTATGGCGAGGACCGCTTCACCCCAGCGAAAAAGGTCGCGCTTGCGCTTGCACACCTCATTCGGACGCAGTATCCTGGCGATTCGCTGCGCTGCGTGCTGTTCCACGACACCGCCGAAGAGATGCGGATTTCCGA
>Ga0134126_10013000_pt1 | contig 10510 bp, 14 predicted proteins | sample KB31752_FD_96881 | JGI IMG/M metagenome (GOLD analysis project Ga0134126, IMG submission 96881) | Terrestrial soil microbial communities with excess Nitrogen fertilizer from Kellogg Biological Station, Michigan, USA - KB3-175-2 | ecosystem: Environmental > Terrestrial > Soil > Unclassified ...
GGCCACCGCCGCCTACTAACCCTCCTCACCGCTGCTTCAGCAATTCCTCGTCGATCTGCGATTGCAGCCGCGACTGGATCTCTCCCGCCTCTTCGCAGTTGGGGTTCTCGGTTACCATCACCGAGATCTTGTGAGGCTCGGGGCCTGGAGCGTAGGCGAGCTTGAGGCCGTCGCCCCCGACCGGTACAATGATGCCTGCCTGATGCTCGGTGTGCAACTTGACATGGGGCATCTCTCCCAGCTTCTTTGCGATTGTTTCGTGGTGCTTGTTATGCAATGTTAGCGTAAAAACCATATAAGTCGTCCTTCCTTCTTTCCTTGTTTTGTTCTTCTTCTTCTTCTTTGAATCGGTGATCGCTACTTTACTTACTTACTCAACTGAACTCAACTGAACTCAATTCAACTCAACTTGTGCGGCGGGCCGGCGCGCCGGAGGAGGATGATGGAGGAGCGGCGGCATACAACTCCGCATCGATCCGCGCCTGCATCTGCTTCCGCTGCTCTTCCCCTTGCCGCAGGTCGGCGAGATCCGGACAGTTCGCGTGCATCCAGTCGTAAGCCGCACCTATCACTTCCTCAGCCGTCACAATGCCGAGCGCCATTGCGAGGCCGGGAATCTGGCACCGCTCGAACTCCCCGAGCTTTGCGCGGGCGCGTGAGATATGCGTGCCAATCGTGTTTGGCCGGACTCTCATTTGTTCCGCTATCTGCGCGTCGGAATGCCCGAGGGCGCATTGGCGGAAGAGACTTTTTTCCCGCGTGGTGAGGTGTTGCTTCATGTCGGGCATTTTTTCTATCGCTCCTCAGAGCCGGAAGAGTCCCGCGGATCGCGGCCAATCGGCTTCAACTGGACCGGGCTGAGCGTCATTCGCGTCAATGTATTCGCGAGATCGTGCTGCCGGTCGCGCACCGTGCGCAAGTCGCTCTGCATGTTCTTTGATTCGACTTCAAGCCGGGCAAGCGCTTCTCCATGGTGGTGCTGCTGCGACAGGATTTTTTCCTCTGTCGCGGTCACCGCTTGAATACTCTTCTCCATCGTCTGAATCGTCGTATCGGTGGTCCCGGTATAGCGGCCGATCTTGTAAATCAACCCAATGAGCACCACGAGGTTTGCGAACGTTCCAAACGCAGTAATCCCATTGATGGTCGAATTCACCGCTGAGTCCTGTAGGAATAAAAGCATGGCCGTAAGTCCTTGTAGCGCGACGCTGAATCTGAGAGTAATCACTTGACTTGTTTATCCCTGCAGCTTTGCTTCCGCAAAGGCACCACCGATGAATAACTCGCGCTCCGCGTGCCGCCGCATGACGATACCCGGCAAGGGGGGCAGGTTCCACTTCGGAAATTCATCCGCCGCGAGGGCATAAGCCCCGGCATTCAGCAGCCGCAACATCGTTGAATGCGCGCCGGATTTGAGCCACACGAAGCCGTCGCGGTGGCCCACCATTCCAGCGCCGACGTTGAACACGAAGTCGCAAAGCGCATCGAACTGATGCTGAGAGAGCGGCATCTTGACCCACGCTCGCACAACGGCCGCCGCGTTCTCCAGATCTTCCACCAGCCATTGATCCGCCTGCTCCTGCGTGATCGTCATCCCCGGCTTCACGCCGAACGTATGCCCCCAGCCTACGGTGTAGGGAGCGCCTCCGGTTGCAGGATCGGGGTATGCCGTAAGCTTGCAGCCTTCGGAATCCTTCACGAGCGCGATACACGCAGAGGAAGGGCTCATCATCATGCCGCCATCACCGCATCCCGCAGCTGATGTTCAATTGCGGAAACTGGAATGAAGAACGGATGGTGGATGACATCGACCGTGAGAGAGAGTGCATCCGGATCGTACCGGTAGTTGGCCGTGACTCCGTGGCTCGTGATGGTGCCCGAGAGTGTACCGGTAATTTCCGCCTGGTGCGTCGAAAGCAGATTGTCCCGGAGGGTCGCGAACTTATCGGGCGTCACGTTTTGGATCAACATTTTTTTTAAACTTTCTCCTTTTCTTGAATTACTGGACGATCGGCGGCCTGAGCAACGCCTCATACGACTTTTGCGCACTCCTCCACGCATCCATCTCTCTTGAACAGTTGACGTGCACGCTTCCTTTGCAGAGAAACCACAACTGCCCCATCTCTTCCACGGCGCGCTGGGCATCGTGAATCCGTTGCTCCGATTGAGCCACCGCCACGGCGTACTGTGCTGTTTGCGCGGCTTCTCCGGTGAGCGATTCCGGATAGCAGATCTGAGCGCGCTGGCGGCAAGCGATCGAGGAAAGAAGCGCCAAGACAACAGCGAGAAAGGCATTCACTTTTTGCATTGACGTTCTCTCTCGCGGCGGTTCTGCTCTACCAGCTCGCCGATGCTCCGTTCTAGTTGCTCGCGGCGCTTGATTTCTTCGGCTAGTTCTTCTGCGTAGGCTGTCTCGGAAGATGCCGAATCCTCTTGATGGCGCAGAGCTTCTTTCACCGCGTGATGCACTAAACGCTCGATCTCTTGCTCTTCTTCTTCTTCCGGCATTGGCTTCACGGAGCCGACTTAGGTATGCCAGTTACACTGACGGCAGTCACGGCGGAAGGCAGGCCAAAAGCCAATATTTTGCCACTATTGGTTGGGACATATACCCTTCCATTTGCTACGGTAGGTGCAGCGAATTTTGCATAGAGACCAACACTTCCGCTGTTCCAGTACTCTGCTAGCGTCGAAGGATTGAATGCGTGCAGAATGACTTGTTGTGCCGCTGAAAAGGCACCCGCAATGGGAGCCAGTGCCCAGATAATGGAATTACTCCCAGAATTTGAGCTCCCAGTCAATGTGAGTTGCGGGTACGTCGACGGCGATGTGGAGGCCGCCGGCGTCGTAGTAAAGGTCGAGCCGGAGAACGCAAAGGCATTCATTATATTGGAAGCGACCGGGAAATACCCGACACTGCCAAAAAACAACCCGCCAAAAATACCCGATCCAGGGCCCACTGTAATGGACGCCGAAGTAAAGACTTGTGGCAGAGTTCCGCTTCCTTGCAAATGCCCCATGCTTGTCGTGTCGATCACCCACACCCGAGCGTCTTTCGAGCCGATTGTCAGCAGAGATGTCCCTGGTATTAGCATGACTCGGCCACTCGACAAGTCAGCGTCCAGGCTGGTTGTAGTCGCATTGTTGGATGGTGTGAACCAGTCCTCAATCACCAGCGACGAATTTACTTTTATCACGCTCTGACTAAAGTTTGCCGAGCCGTCGTAGTCGCCATTTCCCGTTGCAAAATACAAATTCCCACTACCATCAACGGCAAATCCGCCGCCCGATTCCCAGACACCGGCCCCGTTGCCATTCGGAGAAAGGCACAGTACGGCCTGCTGGGTCAGAGTGGCCGTATCATACTTAAACACCCACCCATGCCAAGTGTGAGTATTTTCCTCGACGCTGCCGAATCCAAAATAGATATTGCTGCCCGACAGGGTTAATGGCGTGCGCTGCGTCTGGAGCGAGGCATCAAACGATAACGATCCCGCCACACTGCCAGATCCTGTTCCGGAAACCGTAGCGCTAATTGCTGTTGAGGCGGATTGCGCACCTGTCAGTAGATTGATCTTTCTGACGGTATAAGTGGGTGTGTTATTCACACTAACCAGATAAATGAAACCACCAGAAACATCTATGACTGGCGTTGACACTATTCCTATTGTCTGGCTATAGAAAAGCTCCGAAGACGAGGTGCTCCATCCGGAACCGAAATTGACCGACCACAAGGGAGCCGCACCGGGATTGTCTGCATCCAGCGCATACAGCGTATTGTTCATTGTTACCGCATAGATCACATTGTAGGACCTGCTGTTGATCGTCAATGCTGGGACATAGAGAGGCTGGGCATAGACCGGTCCGTCGAGCACATATGCCCCTAGCTGCACAACCGTTGACACATTAGCCGGGTTCAGCACGGTCTCATTGGCATTGACTCCATCGCGGGTATTGTCATATTGAGCGGTCGACACAGTTACCTGCGCCCTAAGAACGCAAGGCGCGAAAAACAGGAGACCCAGAATAAGAAGAATCACTCTAGTTAGTTCCATAATGGAAAAGCCACGCCGTCACCGCCGATCCACTTGCTGCCGAGACCAGGAAGCCTAGCTTATTTGGCGATGCCACGCCCGTAGTCCGGCTTTCGCTGACCGCACCTACCCAACTGAAGCCATCTACCGACCATGACCACGTACGAGTAGTGCTTCCGTCGTCCGTATATTTGATCCAAATTTCGCTCCCGGGAGTGAAGTAGTTGGATGAAATTTGATTCGACCCGCACGAACTATAGAATGCCGAGCATTGCGCCAGGTAGAGAGAGGGGTTGTTACTTCCGGGGGCGTTAAACCCGGTCATAAATTGAAAATTCCGAACTGCTCCCCCTACTGAATCTCTAATGTATAAGCCCACACCGCCGAACTGCACCTGGTATCCGGCGAATCGAATACCCATCACCCTGGTGAAGTTTCCGCTAGGATATGACACCTCTGTGGCGAATATCCCGCTACTCAACGTAACGACGCTGTTCCCGCCCGATGTCGTGGTATCGGTAGAATTGGTCGTAATCGAATCAGTGAATCCGGTTGGCGGAATGACCGAACGCCCGCCATGGAAATATGTCCATGAGGTTGCCCCGCTGAGACAGTTTGCCTGATTGTAGATCGAGTCATCAAAATAGTAAATTTCGTTCAACGTAGTCGTGCAACTGGGAAGCGATGCAAAGTGCCCTTGCGCGAAGGTAATGACACCCGATACAGCGCCTCCGACACTGGCAAAATAGTTGGTTCCGTCGCTTATGATCCTGGCAAAGGTGGGAGCCGTTGCCGATCCGGCCGGCAAGGTGATTGCGGCCGTGCCTCCATTGATATTCTGCCCACTCCGGGCAATGGTCACTATGCCGGTCCCATAGTTCATAACGTCCATATGTTGCCCATTCGATGGTTGAGATCCACTGGCGACTAACGTAATTGTGAAAGTGCCGGAAGCCACAGTTATCGTCTTCGAATTAGAAAAATCCGACGCCAGTGCTTGGTAGGTCGACGTCTGAGGATTCGTGCCCCCGCTTGCGCCTCCGCCCCCGCCGCCCGAAGGAGGAAAATACTGCCCAAAGGAACTCGCCGCGGCAAGCAATAACAACAACAGCAGCAGCAGTGCTAACAAACCTAACTTTCGCATTCGCAATCTCCTCACGTCATCCCGACGCCTAGTTTAAAAATCCAATCCATCGATCGATCAAAATATTTCCGATCAGTAGATGATCGGGAACACATTCGTTTTTCCGCCGCCGCCCAAAGTCAGAAACGCACTGATGACGATTTCGGATCCCGGAGTCACGCCGTTGATCTTCACCGAGTTTGTGTAAGTGCCGGTCATGTTTGCCGCCACATCATCGCCTCCAGTCACGATCTGCCCGAAATTGAACGGCATCGTGCTCGTGTACCGGATGGTCCCGGTCGCGACGGTCCAGGTCGATCCGCCTCCGCAGTTACACGTTGCCCCGAACACCACCATCACCTCACTTGCCGAGGTGAAGCCCGTGCCCGCATTAGTGAGCACGCCATTTCCTGTCGAGGTCCCTCCCATCACAACGCTGTAGGCGGAATTCGCCGATGAGTATTCGAGCGCCACAATTCCGCCGGCGCTTGCGGTGACTGTATCCGCGCCTCCCGCGATATGGACCGCGGAGTAGATGTTCATCTCGATGCCGCCGACTCTCCCGAGGTGCGTGTAAGTATTGCTCGAAGAATCGCTCACAGTGGGATAGGTGGGAGAGACAACCGTTCCGTAGATAATCACGATGATGCAGTCTCCCGCTGTAGTGTTGCTCGGGAAGGACTGCGATGCAGCGCCCGTACTCGGGGTCTGCTGCACAAAGTTGAAGTTCGTTGCCGCGAGCTGCCCGGCAAATAGAATTGCAAGAGAGAGCCCGCGAATGAAGGTTTTCATGTATCTGATTTCCTCGCGTCCATCCCGACGCTAGTTCGTTGTTACTACTGGCAGGTGAGAGTCACGCTGACTGTTTCCGCCGTAGCCACCGCGGACAGGCTGAAGCCGATCACATCATGAGCGGAGACCGAGGTAGTCCAGCCCGTGAGAGTCGAGCTGTTTGCGGTTGTGCCGCTCGAAATCGAAGGACAGGCCGAGGCGCAGATGGAGCCGCCATTCTTTAAGATCGTCATGGTCATGGTCCCACTGGGACCGAGCTTTGCATCCCAGCGGCTGATGGTGCAGCCCATCGGAGGGATATTGTAGGCGATGAGGCCCGAGGACAATGCGCCCGCCGTTTCCGCTCCCATACTCATCCCGATGCCGCGCACGGGGCTTGCCGCATCGAAGAAACACGCCGCGCCGGTGCTCGTGACGCAGTGAATTGGCCCCGAGGCATTATCGTTCCACCAGCGCAAATAGCCTGTCGCGGGACTTCCCGGAGCAGTTGCGCGCACCTGAACATCGAGATAGCCGTTCACTGTCATCGCAACCAACCCGGCGACCGCGAGCAGTATGCCGAGCACCGAGGCCGCGGTGGTGAGAATGGATCTCTTCTTCTGTGTGTTCATGGCCATAGCAGCAATGTCGCCCCCCATGCGCCCGCGATCACCGCGATATCGCAGTCCGGGGGCGGAAAAGAATCATCAGCGGGAGCCGCCTGGCAGCGCAGATCGACCCCAGAGCCCGTACACACCAATACCGGAGGCTCACAGATGCTGATGGGAGCCCGCCTGTGATGATGGCGGCGCCCTACCCTTGCCGAGCCTGATGCGGCCGCCGCAAGAACCATCAGCAGAACGACAGCGCCCCTCATTTCTTCGCCGCCGCCGCCGCCGTCTCAGCCACAGGCGCATTCGCGAGCTTTCGCAATTCCTGCTCCTGCGCGGGATTTAGCTCTCCCACGAATGCCGAGGTGATCTTACCGTCAGGACCCGCAACAACCGTGGTGGGCGTACCCCGGATGCGCAGCGATCCGAGATCCTGCGTGGTGGCAAGAATCGGCTGCTGATCCCAGCCGTTCCGCTGCAGGAATCCCGGAGCGCCGGTATCCTCCGAGAAGAACACCGGCATAATTCGGATACCAGCATCCGATAGCGATTTGAACAGCGGAACTTCTTTGATGCAGTGAGGACAGGTACTCGCCATGAATACCGCGACCGTACCGGAGGACGGCCCCGAAGCGCGAAATTTCGCCGGCAGAATCTGGCCGACAAGCGAAGGAGGAAACGCCTGCTCGATCAGTTGACGCACCTTCGCTACTTCATCCGGAGAGAGAAAAAATCCTCGCGGATCGGGAGCCGCCGGACCGGTGCTTGATGGACTCTGCGCGGAGGAGGAAACGGCAAGGACAAGGAGTAAAGTAAGTTTTCTCATGCCGGTCACCATTTCCCCACGAGCGGCTTATCACCATCTAGACCGCCGAAGCCGTAATATGTGTTGCCCGTATGCGAGAAGTCCTGATCCTCGATCCAGGCTCCCTGCCGGTACAAGCCCGGCATCGAGACACCGGTACCAAGCCAGTCGCCGGTGACGAACATATCGCGCCATGTAGCCGATGCCCAGTCCGATTGATTTGATGGTCCATAGCCGCCGTAGACGAAGGGGGCAGGCGTCAGACAGACCGCGTCGTAATACTGTGCGCACTGGCCTGGAGATTCACCAGCGGTAGGAATTCCACCCGTACCGGGGACATGGTCCGATTGAAAATGGTCAAAGGCGTAGGTGCCGTCGAGCACCCAGAAAAACGGGTAGGATTGGCAAGACCCAGAGGGCGCATAGCAGCGGACCACGCCCACCTGATCGAGCACGGGATTTGTTCCAGGCGCAGGGAACCAGTGGCCGACTACCGGCATGTCTCCCGCGACGCCGCCAAAAGTGAAGTAGTTGTCGATTGATCCTCCATCCCAGGAGCCATTGCAATCGACGTCGATCAACCATGCGAACCCTTGCCGGAAGATCCCCACGCAGCTCCGGTTGTCCCCAAACCAATTCGTCCAGTTGCCCACGACGGGAACATCTCCGGGGACGTAACCGGGCTGGCCCGGGGAACCAACCGGCTGGACGCCTCCGAAGCTGTAGTCTCTGTCGATCGATGCATCCCAGACACCGTTGCAATTTGCGTCGAGGTACCAATGGCCTGTTGTGGGCCGGTAGAGTCCGATACAGGCTCCCCCGCTTCCAGACCAGTCGCCGGTGACAGGGATGTCCGTGAACAGCCGCCCACCAGGAGGAGCAAAACCGGCAATCAGAGTGCTTTGTCCGCTTATGTACTGATTGATTCCCGGAGCGTCGAGCAGGAATTGGTTGTTGCTCCGGTAGATGACGATAGCATCGGAGAATCCATTGGGACTGTTCGCCCGACTCACTTCCGATGTCACCGTGGTATTACCGGAAGTAAAGCCTCCAGCAGCTCCGCAACTCAATTGCCCATAGCCGCCGCAGGGGATATTGCAAATCCCTTCAGGATCTCCGTAGAGCGCGATACAGCAACAGCAACTCGTTAGAGGATCAGTGCAAACCGCAGGAGGATCGCCGCCTCCGGACGCCATAGTAACCGTATGGAGGCAACTCACAACAGCGCTCATCTTTGTGCCTGGCACGGGCGACGCGCGCACTGGCCTGGGTCGCGTCGCATCATACGGGGCCGTATACATCACTGGAACTCCTGGAGTATTGCCGTCGTAGCAGGCATAGGTGTTTTTTCGATTCAGGACCATATAGCCGTAATATCCATCCGCAAAGGTATTGGCGGGGTTCAACACATCGCTATAAACCGGAATGAAGCTTCCCGGCAGGCTCTGCGGCAGAAACCATTGGGCCATACATACCGTTTCCCCACCGTCTGCGTTAGAAGTGGGATAAAAAGGTTCCGTCACCCCATTGATCACGCCGACTCGTGATAAGTCTGCCCAGTCGCCGTTCTGCGCGTAATTGGTCGAGAACTCAATGAAGGTTCTCTCTCTTGGAAGATAAAGGCCGGCGGAGGGCTGCTGCTTGAGATTGATCGTGTCCTCCTCGTGAAGCAAGCTCTCTCGGAATATCTGTGGAGGCGGCCCGGTGGGCATTTTCAGGCAATACCCACTCATCCGGTAATGTATTCCTAGCGTGGTCGGTTGATTTAAAGCGCCAAAAATGGAGTCGGGAGCGACGTTATTCGGAATGATTGGATAAGTGCAGCCATTCCTGATTGTGGGAGAGAATCCCAGATTCCCATTCCAGCACGTCCCGACAATGAAAGATATATACCAACCGTCGAGGGCGTCATCCGGCTTCAGATTCGCTTTTTCGTCGGCATAGTAGAGCATGGGATTACGATGCGAGGCGACGCGCTTTACTTGTGGATGTTTCGCCGCAAGAAGAATGTGCCGGTTGACAAGATCCCGGCCCGCTTCAGCAGACAATGAAGAGATCGCCTTGTAGTCGCCGAGCGCCTCATCGCGAGCGCCCCAATCCGATGGGGAAATCCCGCGAGCCATGACGCAGTCTCGATCTTTCAGGCACTTCCCCCAATCCTCCATGAAAACTTTCAGATCGGGCGCATCTCGCGCCTCTTCCAGGAATTTTTTCCGGAACTTGATATCGGACACGAGCTTATCCGCCTCATTTTCCGGGCCATAAAAAGTACCATCGGAAAAGAGAACAGAACGGACAGTAAAGCGGGAGTCCTCCGATACGCTGATTCCGGAATCCACCGCAAGATTAGCGGCCCGCAACGAGGTAATCGTACTGATTGCTGATTCGTTCTTGCCGAGGCCGTCGAACGTCACGGTGAGCCCGTTGAAGGCAAGCGTATAGGCGTACGAATCGGTCAGATATGTGACAGAAATACTGATCACGCGCTTATCTGAGACATTCCGAATAGCTACATATTCCCCCTTAGAAGAATCAATCTTCAGATCGCGAACTTCGGGGATGGATTGAAAGCGAGGGTCATCTGATCCGATAACCTCGATTCCTGGAATTCGAGGGTCGACAAGCGCAACACTCGGTCTGCGCTCAGAGGTCGAGCGCGATTTCGTTTGGGCTGGCATGCAGGCAGGATAGACCACCAACACCGCCAGAAGGATCACGATTGCCTTCATTTTTAACTTCCTTTCGTCCGTATAACTACTGAGATTTTTCGTTTTTTACCCCATCACCGCAATCGTGCCCGTGGTGACATCTCCAAAGGTCACAACCACCGCGTTAGAACCTGTTGCCGTGATGCTTTCGGCTTCAATCTGCAAGCCACCCGAGTCATATACCTGCACAATCGGCGCTGCATTTCCGAGGTTGTGGGTCACCGTGACGCTCGTCTGGGCGCTAAATGCAGCCGAGTAATACCTTGGCCCGGTCCCCGGAGGAACATCCCAGCCGCCGCTCGACGACAGGAATTTCCCCTCATCGCTCGGACCTGGAGCCGGAACAGCGCCGGATGCCCCAGTAACTGGAGGAGAGCCGGAAACCCCGGTGAAATCGTTGATCGCAAGTTCGAGGTCCGTGACGAGCGGTCCGCCGCCGGTCAGGGGGAGATGCGTGA
>Ga0134126_10013001_pt1 | contig 10509 bp, 7 predicted proteins | sample KB31752_FD_96881 | JGI IMG/M metagenome (GOLD analysis project Ga0134126, IMG submission 96881) | Terrestrial soil microbial communities with excess Nitrogen fertilizer from Kellogg Biological Station, Michigan, USA - KB3-175-2 | ecosystem: Environmental > Terrestrial > Soil > Unclassified ...
AGCAGACTCAGGCGGATCGATTCGAGCGCGGTGACGGCGTCGGCGTGCCGCCGCTCCACCAGCGCCCGCTCAGTATCGAGCGCGCTCCGCACCTCGGCTCTTCGCTTCCCGACGGGATCATTCGGGTCGGGCGGGGGCGTGTCCCCTCCCGCCAGGGCGTCCTGGAGCTCATCTAGCCGCGCCCGCATCCGTTGGGCATCGCTCTCGAGCCGGTGCAGAGCGCCCGGAAGCTCACGGAGCCGCGTACGGGTGGCTTTGGGCAATGCGTCATAGAGCTGTTCGGCGGCGAGTGACAGCGCGAGCTCAGTCGCCCGGTGAGTGCCGGCAGCGGGAAGGGACCGCCGCCCGACGAAGGGTCGCACGATCGCGAAGAGCGCTCGGCCGATCGGCCCCCGCCACACCCAGGACCAGATCTTGGTGTCCAGGTCCACACGACGGTTCAGTCGGGTCAGATAGAGGAATCCGCTGGTGATCGCCGACAATGAGGCCCAACTGAACGCCACGAACGCGCTGCCGCCAAAACCCGAGAGGCCACCCATGAAGGCAGCGGTGATGGCGGTTCCCACACCCGCCGCCGCGAGCACACCGGTGACTCGCTCGTAGGTCGACGCCCGCCGACCGTACTCGAACACCCGTTCTTCGAGGCCCTGCTCCAGCTCGGCCTGAAAGGCCGCCGGCAGATCCTTGGGATCGAATCCGGATGCCAGGAAACGGCGAGCCCGGAAGGCCAGCATGACAATGGGTCCCACGCCGAACGCGGCGCCGAACGCGAGCCAGAACGTCATGATCTCGTGACCGCGTGTTGCCAGGCTTACCGCCACACTCAAGAATGCAAACGAGAACAGGAGGTACACCAAGCCGCCCATCCCCCCGAGGCGTCCGGCGCGTTTGACGAAGACCCGGAGCGCCACCGGCAACTCCTTGTGGGCCTCCAGCACCTGACCGAGAGACTCGGCGAAATCCTCGCCCTTCTGCGGCCGGGCCGCCGGATCCTTGGCGAGGCAGCGTTCCAGCGCCCGGGCGAGTCGGCGAGGGATCCCAGGCCCCTCGAGCAGAGGCACGGGCGTCGCAATGTGCTGGGACAACAACGACGCGGCGCTGCCACCCGAGAACGGCGCACTCCCCTGCAGCGTGAAGTACCCGACGGCGCCGAGGGAGTAGAGGTCGGCGCGTCCGTCGACGGTGTCACCCACGGCCTGCTCGGGACTCATGAACTCGGGCGTCCCGATCACTTCGCCCGGTCCCGTGGCGCCGGTCTCCCGCGCCGCGCGCGCGATCCCGAAGTCGGTGACCAGGGCCCGCCCCGAAGCCTCGAGCAGGATGTTTTCGGGCTTCACGTCCCGATGAATGACTCCCTGAACGTGCGCGTAGGCCAGGGCCCAAGCGACCTCTCGGAGCAGGCGGGTGGCCTCCCCAGGGGGCATCGGGCCTCGGGTCTGCACTCGATGCGCCAACGTCTCTCCGTCCACGAACGCCATGGCGTAAAAGACGAACCGGTCGATTTCGTCGACCGCAAAGATCGGAACGATGTTGGGATGGGAGAGCCGGGCGGCCATGCGCGCCTCGCGAAGGAAGCGATCGCGCAGCCCCGGGACGGCGGCGAGCTCCGGGGGAAGGAGCTTGATGGCTACCAGGCGGTCCAGACGCACTTCGCGCGCGAGGTAGACGACGCCCATGCCGCCCCGACCCAGCTCCCGCTCGAGCGAGTAGCGCCCAGCGAGCGCGGCCTGGAAATCCAGGAACAGGTGGTCGACGGCGTCGGTCATGTTGCTCGGGACACGTTACGCCTGCGCGCGCTCCACCCGCGTAGCCATGCGGTAGAGCCAGTACAGCACGACGGCCAGGAGCAGGACGCCGGGGAGAACGCCGTCGTGCTCACCCCAGTACGCCAGGACGTCTGCATTGTGGGTGGCCACAATCGGAATCGCCAGGAGGATGCCGACCATGGCTTCGCCGGTGATCAGGCCTGCGGCGAAGAGCAGGCCGTTGCGCTCTCCCCCTGCATGCTCCTCGGCAGAAGCCCCCCTCCGCTTGAAGAAGCCTTTCGCGAGCATGGCGATCACGCCACCCAGGAAGATCGCAACCGAAAGCTGCAGCGGCAGGTAGATCCCGATCGCCACCGCGAGGACCGGGGTACGGAACTCCGCCTTCCGGGCCTGCAGCCACAGATCGAAGCTGATCACCACGATTGCGACCCCCATGCCGATCACGATGAAGGTCCAGGGGAGGCCGCCGTGGAAGACGCCGCCCGCGACCGCCGCCATCAGCGTGGCTTGGGGTGCGGCCAGCGGATGGGGATGATCGGCGGTAGGCACTCCGATGCCGTACGCGTTCTGAATGAGGTTGAGCACCGGGGAGAGGATGAACGCGGCCGACACCGCGCCGATGATCTGCATGATCTGCTGTTTGTACGGCGTGGCGCCGACAATCCGCCCCGCCTTCAGATCCTGAAGATTCTCGCCACCAATGGAAGCCGCGCAGGCCACCACGGCGCCGATGAAGACCGCTGCGGCGGGACCCTTGACGCTGCCTGCCCCCAGGAACGCGAGGAGCAGAAGCGCCGACGTCAGGATCGTCGCGATGGTGACGCCCGAGATGGGCGTGTTGGATGACCCGACCAGCCCGGCCATGTAAGCGCCGACAGTGGAGAACAGGAACCCGGCGACCAGCATGATCACTGCCATGGTCAACCCGACCCACCACACGCCGGTGAACTGGCTGTAGATCAGGAACAGCGGGATGGCAAGGGCGGCTGTCGCGATCCCCACCCAGTGCATCGGCGTGTCCCGGTCGGTACGCGGAATCCCGGGCCCGCCCGTCCGGGTCTGACGGTACGCGGCCATCCCGGATCGAATCCCTGAGACCACGCTCTTCCGGACCTTGATCAGCGCCCAGACGCCGCCCACAATCATGGCGCCGACGCCGATGTAGCGGGTCTGGTTCTTCCAGATGCCGGCGGCGAAGTCGACCGCGGCCACGCCATCCGGGTGTGGGGTGTGCGCCGCCACCCAGGGGATGGCCACGTACCAGTTCATGACGCCGCCGATGAAGATCAACGCGGCCACGTTCAATCCGACGATGAATCCGACGCCGATGAGCGCCGGCGAGAGGTTCATGGCGAAGGCGGCCACCGAGCCGCCGGCGTACCGGGCCGTATTGATCGCTTCACCCCAGAGCTTGAACCCCGTGGCTCCCAGCTTGTAGAGGGCTCCGGCCGCCGCCGCCGAGACGATGGTACCCACGCCGGCGCCACCCTTCTCTCCCACCTTCAGGACTTCGGCGGTCGCCACACCCTCGGGAAACTTGAGCGGATCTTCGATGATCAGTGCCCGCCGGAGCGGGATGGTGAACAGCACCCCCAGCGCGCCCCCGATTCCGGCGATGACCGTCGTGGTCCAGTAGTCGAAGGCGCCCCAGGTTCCCAGAATCAAGAGCGCCGGGAGCGTGAAAATCGCACCCGCCGCGAGTCCCTCACCGGACGCCGCCGCCGTCTGGACGACGTTGTTCTCGAGAATGTTGTGCTCCCGGAACATCCGGAGGACCGCCATCGAAATGACGGCGGCGGGAATCGATGCCGAGACGGTGATGCCGGCGAAGAGCCCGAGGTAGGCGTTGGCGCCGGCGAGAAGCAGCGAGAGCGTCACCCCCAGGATGAGGGCCTTGACGGTGAGCTCGGGCAGGTTGACCGACGCCGGGATGTAAGGGGACGAGTCTTGATCCGCCATCGGTGCCGTCAGGGTTGGGGGTGCGCGAATGTCCCGCCCCCTGCGGAGACTGTCAAGCAAGGCTTCTATATTGCCGCCATGGCCGCTCCTCCCCAGGTCGTGTCGCTCCTCCCCGCAGCCACGGAGATCGTGGCCGCTCTGGGCGCGGGATCCTGGCTCGTCGGCGTATCCCACGAGTGCGACTATCCGGCCGACGTGAGCGCCCTGCCCCGGGTCACCCGGAACACCCTCGACCCGTCGCTGCCGTCCGGTGAGATCGACGCCCGGGTGAGGGCCTCGAAGCACGGGGCGCCCCTCGTCACCATCGACACCGACCTTCTCCGCCGCCTCGACCCCGATGTCATCATCGGTCAGTCGCTCTGCGACGTATGCGCCGTGGGCGAGAACCTCGTCGCCCAGGCATTGCCCCACCTGGCCCGCAAGCCGGAGGTCGTGACGCTTCACGCTCACACGTTGGCGGAAGTGTTCGACGACATGCAGCGGGTGGCGGACGCACTGGACCTGAGCGGTGAAGGAGAGGAGTTGGTGGCGGGGCTCCAGTATCGTCTGCGGAGCATCCCCCGTCCCCACTTCCCCACGTCCCCACGCCTTCTGGTCGTCGAGTGGACCGATCCTCCATACGTCGCCGGGCACTGGGTGCCGGAGCTCGTCGCCGCCGCGGGTGGAACTGACGTCGGATCAATTCCGGGCGACCATTCGCGCGCTCGTCCCTGGAAGGATTTGCGGGCCCTTGCGCCCGACGTGATTGTCGTCAGTTTGTGCGGCTTCGACGTGCCGCGCGCGAAGCGCGAAGGGGCGCAGGTGCGTGACCCCGATGGACGCGCTCTGCTCGACGGACGGACGTTCTACCTCGACGGCAACGCATACACGTCACGACCGGGTCCGCGGCTAGTCGACGCCGCGGAGCTGATCGCGAAACAGATTGGCGGCTAGGAATGCTCGTTGTGGTTGGCCTCATCGCCGGCCTGCTGGTGCAAACCCCGCCTCCCCACCCTCCCCCGCGCGACACGCTGCACATCCTCGCGGTGGGAGACATCAACCTTGGCCGCAAACTCGCGAAAGACCATCTCGAGAAGGGAGACACGCTCTACCCCTTCCGTGAAGTCCTCGACACCTTCGCCACCGCCGATCTGCTCTTCGGGAATCTCGAGAGTCCCATCGCCCCCGACGCGCACCTGGTGGAATCGCAGGGCATCAAGTTCACGGCACCACTCCTCGCTGCTACTGCACTCGCGCGAGCCGGCTTCACCATCGTCTCGACCGCGAACAACCACGCGTGGGATGGCGGCGAGGGTGGTGTGGCGCAGACCATGAACCGGCTCTCGGAGCGGGGAGTGCGGTTCGTGGGGTCGGGGTACGGGCGGGCGATGGCCGAGCAACCGGTGATCGTGGAGCGACACGGATGGCGGGTCGCGTTCTTCGCGGTGACCCGCGCCTGGAACCCGGCCCCTGACGACTTCTACGGCCACCCGGGGTCCCGGTACGTCGCCTGGGGAGATCCCAACTGGCTCTACCCCGCGATCAAGGCGCTCAAGGCCAGCGGGACGGTCGACCTCGTGATCGTCAGCGTCCATGGCGGGACCGAGTACAAGCCGGAACCCAAGCCTTCCTACCAGCATTTTCTGGAGGGCCTGGCCGACGCGGGGGCCGATCTGGTGCTGGCCCACCACCCCCATGTGCTTCAACCAGTGGTGTTTAGGCACGGCACGCCAATCGTCCAATCTCTCGGTAACTTCGTGTTCTCTCAGGACCAGCCGTGGACCCGGCTGGGAGCCATTTTGAGGATCACGGTTGCGCCGAACCATCGGATGGCGGTCCACGCCATACCCGTGCATGCCGGATACCAGGTCACCTTTGCCGAAGGTGCCGCGGCTGACAGCGTGCGAGCGCGGCTCCGAGTTTCAACCTCGAACAGGACTACGCCCTAATGACGCAAGCTTCCGTCGGTTTCCTGAAGCGCCTCCTCGATACCCCGGGTCCGTCCGGATTCGAATCGGGACCAGCCCGCCTTTGGCGGGACGAAGTGAAGGCGTTCGCCGACCAGGTCGAGAGCGATGTGCGCGGCAACACCATCGCGGCGATCAACCCAAAGGGTCAGCCGCGCCTCATGTTCGCTGGGCACATCGACGAAATCGGCGTGCAGATCACGCATATCGACGATGACGGCTACTGCTATTTCGCCGGCATCGGCGGTTGGGATCCGCAGGTGCTCGTGGGCCAGCGGATCACGCTCCTGGGCAGGAATGGTTCCGTGCTCGGCGTCGTCGGCAAGAAGGCGATTCATCTGATGAAGCCAGAGGAGCGGGACAAGGTCTCCAAGATCACCGACCTGTGGATCGACATCGGGGCGGCGGGCCGGGAAGAAGCCCAGGCACGCGTCCGCGTCGGCGATCCGGGCGTCCTCGCCACCGACGTGAAGGAGTTCCCGAACGGACGCATCGTCTCGCGGAGCATCGACAACCGCATCGGCGCGTACGTGGTGGCCGAGGCGCTGCGGCTCCTCGCCCAGGACCGGCCGAAGCACGCGGCGGTTTTTGCGGTCGCGACCACGCAGGAGGAGATCGCCTGGACCGGTGGGGGCGCGCGGACCAGCGCGGTCGCGCTCGACCCGCAGGTCGCGCTCGTGGTGGATGTCACACACGCGACGGACTATCCCGGAGCCGAAAAGAAGACCGCCGGCGATCACAAGCTCGGCGGCGGCGTGGTCCTGTCGCGCGGATCGGCGACCAACCCGAAGGTGTTCGATCTCCTGGTCGAATGCGCGGAAGCGAACAAGATCCCCTTCACGCTCCAGGCGGCGCCGCACGACACGGGAACCGACGCCGACGCCATCTACAACGCCCATCGCGGCGTGGCCACCGGGCTGGTCTCGGTGCCGAACCGCTACATGCACAGTCCCAATGAAATGGTGGCGATGACGGATCTGGAGCGGGCGGCACAGCTGCTGGCGATCTTCGCGCGGAAGCTCACGAAGGAAACTAGCTTTGTCCTTTAGGGTCGTCCTTTGATTTCCTGAACGGCCGCCTGCGCGGCCGCCTTGATTTGCTTGTCCGAGTCGTTCAACAGGTTCTGGAGAATCCCGAGCGCCGCCGGCGTGGCCGCAAGACGCAGGGCTTCGATGGCGGCGAGCCGGAGCCCCACCGGCTTTTTGCTGAAGAACCCGCCCGCGGACTGCGCCAGCTTGATCAGCGCCTGCACCGCATCCGGACTGCCGATCCGACCCAACGCCAGAATCAGCTCGCGCGAGACTTCGAGATCCTTCTCCTCATCGAGGGCCACGACGAGCGGCATCGCGAGCGCGTTCGCTCTCCGGCCCCCGACGCCCAGTGCCGCCTGCGTGCGGACCTCGGGTGACGGATCGCGCAGGGCGCGGCGCAGGGGCTCCACCACCGAGCGCGTCCCGATCTTCGCGAGCGACAGGGCGACCGCTTTCCGGACCCGCACGTCGTCATGGTCGATCTTCTTGGCCAGCGCCGGCACCGCGTCCTCGAGCCCCATCTCCCCGATCAGCTCGGCGACGTTGCGCACCACGAACCATTGCGGGTGGCCCATCATGTTGATGAGCTGGCTGCCCGCCTCTTTCATCCGGGCCAGGACGTCGAACGCCCGCCGGCGTTCCGCGACCGTCGGAGACTCCGCGAGCCGCTCCAGGAGGATTTCGACGGCGTCTCCGCCGCCCCGCTGCAGCGCGAGCTCGGAGTCGGCCGCGTATCTCGGCGCATCGAGCAGCTCCATCAGAATGGTGAAGAGCGGCTTCGTATACATGCGCTTCAGCGCGATGCCGTATTGGCGCCGCGGCCCCGCGTCCGTCACCAGGCGCTCCACGCGCACGACACCCGCGACGATCCGGAGCGCTTCCTCCTGGCGCTTCGCCTTGACCGCCGCGTCGAGCTTCTCCCCCAGCAAGACGAGCGTATCGCCCGCGGAAGGCAGGTCCGCGCCCTGCTCGAGGCGCGCCAGCAGGTCGTCCACACCGGACGGAACGCCGCGGCGCGGCCCGGATGGCGGTCCCGACTGCGACGGCGAGTACTGTGGATCGGGCGTCGCGCGGGGCGGCATGCGCGGATCGAGTGCCCCGGGGGGCGCTTCGACCGCGCGCGACAAAGACTCCGAGGGCCGACGCGCGGGCTCCGGCATCTCCTCGAGACTCCCCTGCAGAATCCCCTCGACCCCGAGGTCGGGCTCAGGAGCCTTGGCCTCCGGCGGAGGAGGTGGCGGCGGGGGTGGGGGTGGTGGGGGCGGCGGAGGCGGCGGCAGCTCCTCTTCCTTTTCTTCAAAGAGCCGCGCGATTTCCACCGTCACACGCTTGGTCCCGGTCGACTCCAGCTTCTTGGGTACATCATCCCCACTCGGCTCGTCGGCGAGCGTCTTGAGGAGATTGAAGACTTCGGCGGGAGGCGCATCCGACGGCAGGGAAATCTCCTTCACCTGATGCTTCGCCAAGCGGTCCACCAGGCTGTTGTACATCACCCCTTCGAGCACGATGCCGTTGATCGAGAGCTTCCCCTCTTCGGCTCGGAGCACGACCGGAGACAGACGCAGCAGGCCCATGAGGGCCCGCAGCTCCATCTTCTGGGAATCCTTCGCGCCCGGATCTCGAAAGAGCTCCACGGCGCGGGCAAGGTGGGTGGCGAAGGTCTGAGGTGACAGCATCAGGGCTCGCCCAATCTAGACGGGCGCCCAAACACCGGCAACGCGCCGCTCCCCAAAGTGCCCAGGTCTCGCGAGATTACGGCATGAGCACCGCCTTCGATGCCCGCGGCGTCGTCCGCGCCCTGCGCGCCGCGCACCTGCACGACCGCCCGCGCGTCGACCTGCTGCGTGAGGCCTGCGAGCGGATCCGCGCGTGGGGTCCCCCTTTTACTTCGGTGTACGCGTACATGCTGCACGGGGAGTCTCTCGTGCTCGAAGCGTTCGCGGGGCGGGACACCGAGCACACGAAGATCGCGGTGGGAGTGGGCGTCTGCGGGACCGCCGTCGCCGAGGGTGAGGACCAGAACGTCCAGGACGTGTCGGCGGTGGGGAACTACCTCGCCTGCAACCTCTACACGAAATCCGAGCTCGTGGTGCTGATCCGGCGCGGGGCCGCCATTCTGGGCCAGATCGACATCGATTCCGATGTCCCTGCCGGATTCGGTGACGCGGAGCACGCCGCCGTCCGCGAAGTCGCGGACGCGCTCGCGGTCCTCCTCTAGTCCTCTCCGGCCGGACTCTCGGTCTCGGCCCCCTCGCCTTCAGGCTGCACGAGCTCCAGGCGCTTGTCGCGCGCGTTGTGATCGAGGATCCCCGCGTACCGCCCCCACTCGATCACGGTCCGCAGCACCATCGAGGCCTTGCTGAACGGAAGCATGATGGTGAGGTCCGCGAGCACCTCGTCGTCGTCCAGAACCCTCCCCTCGGCCTCCTGCAGCATCATCACGATCCGCGCGAAGAGCGGATGCTCCTCCACCCGTGCCCGGACGATCGGCGTGCGGTCGGCGGTATCCGCGGCTACCAGGTTCCGCCCTGCCGGCGTCAGCTTGACCAACTCACCGGGCGTTTCCACCCAGCCGAGCTGTTCCGCCGCGCGCACCACCGACGTCATGCGGTCGTAGTCCACCGCGAGCTGCTCCGCGATGTCGAACACCGACCCGCTCTCCTGATTGCGCGTCGCCAGATGGTCGAGGAGACCGAGCACCTCCGGCACGTGCACCCGCGGGAAGCCCACCAGCCGCGACGCGACCCCCGGGGCCGCCGGCCGCTCGCCCTCCGGCAGCAGCGTCGCCGTCAGAATGGCGTGCAGCCGGTCCACCATCGCCTGGAAGGCGGAGGATCGCGGGTCGCGGGGATACGGGAGCGCGTTGTCGAGAACCTCGCGGATGTGCCCGGGGTTCGTTCCGAAGACCACCACGCGCCCGGCCAGAAATACCGCCTCGTCCACGCTGTGCGTCACGACGATGATGGTGGAGACACCCGTCTGGGGATCCTGCCAGAGCTCCGTCACCTGCGACCGCAGGTTTTCCGCCGTGAGCGCGTCGAGCGCGCCGAACGGCTCGTCCATGAACAGGATCTCGGGCTCGACGGCGAGCGCGCGCGCGAACCCCACGCGCTGCTTCATTCCGCCGGACAGCTCGCGCGGGTAGGCCTGCTCGAAGCCGGAGAGCCCCACGAGCTCGACGGCGTGTGCCACGGCGGCGCGGTCGGACGGCTTCAAATCGCCCCGGCCGACTTCCAGCCCCATCGCGACGTTCTGCTCGACGGTGAGCCAGGGGAGCAGCGCGAACGACTGAAAGACCATCGCCGCGGTCGCCAGGACACCGTCGACCGGCTTGCCGCGGTAGGTGACCGAGCCGCCGGCGGGGCGCGCCAATCCCGCGAGGATCCGCATCAGCGTGCTCTTGCCGCACCCCGACGGGCCGACGAAGGCGACGATTTCCCGTTCTTTCACAGTGAGACTGACGTCCCGGAGCGCTTCGAACTCGCCGGCATTCGGCAGCCGGTACTTCTGCGTGACGTGCTGCGCATCGAGCAGGATCTGTGGGGGCGTCCCGGCCGTCGTCATTGCGTGACCCCGAATCTCGTCTGGGCATGAACGGCGGCGGGCCGCCACACCAGGCGGTTCCACCCGACGACGATGATGCTCATCAGGGTAATGCCACCCGCAAGGAGCGGGAAGTCGGCCCGTGCGGTGGCATCCGAAATCAGACTCCCCAACCCGAGGGTGGTCCGGAGCGACCCGCCGGCGCTGATGTATTCAGAAACGATGGACGCGTTCCAGGCACCACCCGCCGCGGTCACCCACCCG
>Ga0134126_10013002_pt1 | contig 10509 bp, 9 predicted proteins | sample KB31752_FD_96881 | JGI IMG/M metagenome (GOLD analysis project Ga0134126, IMG submission 96881) | Terrestrial soil microbial communities with excess Nitrogen fertilizer from Kellogg Biological Station, Michigan, USA - KB3-175-2 | ecosystem: Environmental > Terrestrial > Soil > Unclassified ...
CGCCGCGATCGGCGCCAGCTCACGCAGCTCCTTGAGCGCCAAGGCTTTCAACATCGCGATTCTCCGTGGCAAAAATGGGCAGCGAACGGCGCGGCCCGCGAGTGTATTCGATGAAGGCATCTTCCAAGTTCAATTCGATCACGTCGATGGCCCGCGGCTCGAGCGCTTCGCACGCCTGCCGCTGCTCGTCGCCGTAGCCGACCACGATCAACTCCAGATTCGCTCCCGCCTGGCGACTGCTGACTAGCCCGCGGCAGCCAGGGAACGCGGGCGGAGTGCGGCCGAACTGCAACACGATCTTCCGCACCGACTCCTTGAACGCGTCGGTCGGGCAATCGACCCTGAGCACGCCGTCGACCAGGATGCCGATGCGGTCGGCCACGCGCTCGACGTCGCCCAGGATGTGGGAACTGAAGAGGATCGTCCGCCCGCGGCGCTGAATGACCTGGATCAGCGATTCCAAAAACTCTCGCCGCACCACGGTGTCGAGGCCGAGCGTTGGGTCGTCGAGGATCAATAACTCGGGGTCGGGCGCCACGGCCAAGGCCAGCGAGAGCTGCGCCCGCTGGCCGTTCGACAGCCGGCGGATTTTGCCGCGGCGTGGCAGGGCGAAGTGGTCGAGAATCTGCTCCAGCAACTGGTCGTTCCAGGTCGGGTAAAACGCACGGGCGAAGCGGGCCATCTCGCCGACCGTCATCCAACGATAGAGCGGATGCCCTTCGGCCAGGTAGGCGATCCGCGCCCGGGCGGCCGGCGCGAGCCCGGCGACGTCTTCGCCCAGCACGAAGGCCTTGCCCGAGTCGGGGCGGACCATGCCGGTGAGCATTTTGATCGTGGTGCTCTTGCCGGCTCCGTTGCGGCCCAGAAAGCCGTAGACGCTGCCTTGCGGCACGCGCAGGTCGAGCGAATCGACCACCGCTCGGCGGCCGTAATACTTGGTCAGGCGTTGCGTGAAGATGGCGTCGCTCATCAGACGTGGCTCCATTGAAACTGGCCGGCCCGCTCGGCGACCGCCGCCACGACCTCTTCCGCCGAAAGGCCGAGATAGACCGCCTCGGTCAGAAAGCGGTCGAGCAACTCTTCGAGCCGTTCCTTGCGGGCGCGCTTCGTCAGCTCGGCCTTCGGTTCGGCGACGAACGCGCCCAGCCCTTGCCGCGTGTGGAGCACCCCCTCGCGTTCCAGTTCGGTATAGACGCGGGCGATCGTGTTGGGATTGACGACAAGCGTCCGCGACAAATCGCGCACCGAGGGGAGTTGCTCGCCGGGCCGCAAACGGCCGCGAGCCACGGCCTCGCGAATCTGCTCGCCGAGCTGGCGGTAAATCGGCAAACGGCTGGAAGGATCGACCGAGAATTCCATAATGCCTCGCGAACTGTACTAATAGTAATAGTACAGATAGGCGAAGTCAAGCGGCGGTCTGCGATTTTTTTATGGGGAGAGCTTTTTAGCCTTTTTTAGCCACGGATGAAACACGGATCGAACACGGATGAATCGGAAGGATTCGGGAGTCGATTCTCTCCAAAAATCCGCGGCCAGGGAGATAGCAAACCTCAAACGCGCGTACGGAAGTTCCACGTCGTCCGATCCGTGTTTTATCCGTGTTTCATCCGTGGCTTATGAAAAATCCCCACCCTGGCCGGCGGGTACTCGCGGACGTCCCACTCTGCTGCCTCGGGCAAGGCGTCGAAGTCGAAGCGCGCGTCGCTCTCGACGGCGAACAGGCTGCCGCCGGGGGCCGCGGCGAACAGCTTGCCAATCAAATCGAGCATGTCGTCGCGCCGCGAGACGTAGAACTCGAATGGCGGCGAACAAAATACGACCCAGGGAGTCGCTTCGGCCTCCGGCCCCAGTTTCACGCCGCGGCGAAAGTGAATGAACGTGTCGGCGGCCATCACCCGTGCGGAATCGGCCAGGCCGAGCGTCGCCGTATTGCGGCGGATCACCTCGGCGCTGGGGAAATGTTGTTCGAGAAACAAGGCCCGCGAGGCGCCGCGGCTCAAAGCTTCCAGCCCCAAGGCCCCGGTGCCGGCGAACAGGTCGATGACGAACTTGCCCGCCACGTCGGGGCCGAGCAGATTGAAGACAGCTTCTCGCACGCGGTCTTTCATGGGCCGCGTGCGCGGATCGCCGCTATATTCCAACTTCCGTCCGCGGTGGACGCCGCCGATGATCCGCAGCGCGGCGGGCGGCGCGTCGGTCGGCCCTTTCGCTCCGGCGCCCGTCTTGGCGCGATCTGGCTCGTTCGGGCGGCGAACCTTTGCGGCGTCGGATTTGCGATTCGGTTTACGATTCAAATCTATTCGCCAAACTTGGCCGCCTTCAATCCTTCTTCGACGATCGCCTGCGGCTGTTGATCCGCGGGCGCCTGCAAGCGAATGCTTTCAGTGAGTTTCGTCCCCTTGTTTTCCGTCGTTCCGCCCGTGACGAGCAAAAACCGGTCTTCCCTTACGCCCGCGTCGATGTTCACGATGGGATTGGCATCAGCCGTGAATTTCGCTTCTGCCAGCGGAAGCCAGCGGCGATCGAGCGTTTGAATCCAGCCGGCGCCGAAACGCGCCGAACGCGTTTGAGTCGCCGAAACGCGATTCCGCCGGAAATCTTCGATGAAGGCGTAATAGCCTCGCAAGCGCTCTCCGCGCGTGGGCGTCGAAAAGGTCGCGAGATGCTTCCACTGCCGGCTCTCCGGCAGATAGAGGCAAGCCGCATACTCGGTCCGATCGCCCGCCAGTCGGGCCGCGACCAGCAAGCGGTAGGTCTCACCGGTTTTCCATTCGTAGTCGAAGAACGATTGGCCGCCGGTCCCTTCGTTGCCGAACCGGCCGACGCGGACGCCTTCGCCCTGAAACAGCAGCTTGACGCGCTGGCTCTCGGGCGTCGCAGCAGGGTCGTTTTGGTCGCCTGGCTCCCAAACCGAAAAGATCGCCAGCTTCTTGCCGTTGGCCAATTCTTGCAGGCCGAAGTAACCTCGGCTGAAGCCGCAGGCCATGAAGTAGCTGCCGGGCGCCGAGCGGTCGATCGTCAACTCGTTGTAGAACGCCGCGCCTTCGGGCGCCTTGTATTGCAAATGCACCGAGCGGCAAGCGATGCCCTTCAGCGATTCGTCGCCGCGCGCGACGCTCGCGGGAGAAATCGCAAGCAGGGCGGCGATCCAGGCGGGGACTCCGAGCGAGGTGATTCTGAACGGCATGAAGATCGAAGTCGTCTTGGGTGAAGAAAAGGGGATAAGCATGCTCAAACGCCTGCTCGACTCCGCGCTTCGAGCTCGACTGCCGTTCGCCTGCTCAAATCCCGTCGCGCCGAGCGATTGCTGGACATGAGCCCTTATCCCCTTTTTCAGCCTTTTTCAGCACTCGCTACGAATCTCCAAAATCTCGAATTTCATCGTGCCTGCCGGGACGGGAATCTCCACTTTGTCGCCGACCTTCTTGCCGACCAAACCTTGGGCCAACGGGCTGGTGATCAGGATCTTGCCCGCGTCGTAATCTTCCTCGCCGGCGCCGACCAGCGTGAACTCTTCCTTGTCGCCGAAATCGAGATCCTTGACGATCACCGTGCAGCCGAAGACCACTTCGTCCTTGGGCAGCGTCGAAGCATCGACCAGCCGGGCCCGGCTCAACTTGTCGCGGAGCAAGTTGATCTTGGCCTGCAACAGACCTTGCGACTCGCGGGCGCCGTGGTACTCGGCATTTTCCTTGAGATCGCCGGCGCTGCGCGCCTCGGCGATCCGCTCGGCCACCTTGGGCATATCGACTTCTTCCATCTGCTTGAGTTCGGCCATCAGTTTGTCGTAGCCGGTGCGGCTCATCGGAATGACGTCGGACATGGCTCTAGCTTCCCCACGCGAAAAAAGAAAACAGGCGCGGTCTCCGCTGCGGAGGCCGCGCCAATCGAACTATTCTGTGCGCGCCCGAGCGGACTGTAAAGTGCGGTCGCTCGTCGTTTCATATCGCCCGCTTGTCATGGCGCCGCCCTCTCGCCCGCCGGCCGGACCGTCACTTCGACCCCCCTGGAGTGCGATCCTCCGGCAAGTACAACAAACGGCCGCAGCTTTGACAGGCGACGATCCGCCCCATCAGCAGCGAGTTGAAAACGTTCGCCGTGATTTGATGATGGCAGCCGCCGCAGACCTCGCCCTCGACCTGGGCCATGGCGTCGGAGCCTTTGCTGTTGACGAAGCGGTGATATGCGTCGCGGAAATCGTCGGGCAGCGAGGACTCGACTTTTTTCAACTCGGCTTCCAACCTTGCGACGTCGCCCGCGAGCAAGCCCTGCTGATCGCGAACCTGCCCTTGCGATTTGCTCAATTCCTCGCGCCCCTTGGTCAGTTTCTGCTCGGCCTCGGCGACAAGCGGGGCGAAGGCGTCGATTTTCTCCATGGCTTCGAGAATTTCGTCGGCCAACACGCTGTTGGCCATTTCGTCGGCGGCGATTTGGTCTTTGAGCGCCTGGTATTCGCGATTGCTGTTGGCCGCGTTCAGCTTGGCCTTCAGGTCGAGGATCTTGCTCTCCCCGCTCTTCAGCAAGAGTTGGCGCTGATCGGTCGCCACGCGGGCCGTCTTGACGTCGGCCTTGAGCTGGGCCAACTCGCCCTCCAGCCGCGCGATGTTGGCCTCGCGCGCTTTGATCTGCTTAGGGCCCCGATCGAGCCGCTCTCGCAGGTCGCTCAACTGGCGATGAATGCGATGCAGCTCGCGCAGCACCCCGGCGGTAACGGACATAGGTAGGTTGGCTCCCGTTGGAGTTTGCTGAATAGGAAGCAGGTCATGATACCACGAGCGAACCTACCTATCATAAAAAAACCGCTGGTCGTTTGACCAGCGGCGAGGGGAGTTTTCGAGCAGGACGGCGGATTGCCGCGCAGGTTGCCGGGCGGGGGGACAAGAGCGCTTGCCCGATCTAACTGGCGATGCCTTCCAAAAAGCCTTCCAGTTGCTTGCTGCGCACCGGATGCTGCAGCTTGCGGACGGCCTTGGCTTCGATCTGCCGCACGCGTTCGCGGGTGACTTTGAAGATGCGGCCCACCTCTTCCAAGGTATAGGTATAGCCGTCGCCCAGCCCATATCGCAGCCGGATGATTTCGCGCTCGCGGAAGGTCAGCGTTTTCAGCAAGTTTTCGATTTTCTCGCGCAACATGCACTGCGAAGCCGCGCGCAGCGGGCTTTGCGTGCCGCTGTCTTCGATGAACTCGCCGAACGCGCTGTCCTCGCTCTCGCCGACCGGGCGGTCGAGGCTGACCGGATGTCGCCCGATATTCAGCACGCGGCGCGTTTCCTCGATGCTGATATCGGCCGCCACGGCGGTTTCCTCGGTGGTCGGCTCGCGGCCCAGTTCCTGCAACAGCCGTTTCGACACGTTCCGCAGCCGCGACAGGACGTCGATCATGTGGACGGGAATGCGGATCGTCCGCGCCTGGTCGGCGATGGCCCGCGTGATGGCTTGCCGGATCCACCAAGTGGCGTAGGTCGAAAACTTGTAGCCGCGGCGATACTCGTACTTATCGACGGCCCGCATCAGTCCGGTGTTGCCTTCCTGAATCAAATCCAAAAAGCTCAAGCCGCGGTTGCGGTACTTCTTGGCGATCGACACGACCAGCCGCAAGTTGCCGCCGGAAAGCTCTCGCTTGGCCCGCTCGTAGTCCTGGTACTGCGTGCGCATCGTCTGGCAGCGGCGCAGCAGGCTCACCGGGCTTTCCATCGTCAGCAAAACCAGGTCGCGCAGCTCTTTCCGCAAATTGGCGCGCTCGTCCTTGGCGGCGGTGTTCTCGGCCAGGCGATCGAGCCGTTGTTGCAGATGCGCCATGCGCTGGACGATTTCCTCCAGCTCGCGCATCATCGGCTGCACGCGGCGCGTGCGGAGGCTCAACTCTTCGACCAAGGTCAGGGCCTTGCGGCGCCGCAACAGGAAGCGGTTTCGGGCGGCAATCCGCCGCTCGCGAGGAAGTTTTTTGCTGACCACCTGGCGGAAATCGCGGCGATTCTGCTCCAGCAGGTGCTGCAGCGTGCGCAGATTGTGCGGCATCCGCGCCATGATTTGTTCTTTGGTCAACCGCTCGGTCAGCGAGACCTTGATCGTGCGGTCGAAGGGCAACGCGCCGGAATGCACTTTTTCCAGCGTGGCGATCGTGGCCTGCATGGCGTAATCGCAGCCCAGCACCGTGCGGCGGAATCGCTTGCGCGTGACTTCGATCTTCTTGGCCAGCGAAATCTCTTGCTCGCGCGTGAGCAGCGGAATCACCGCCATCTGCGTGAGATACATCCGCACCGGGTCGTCGCTCCACTTGGCGACGTCGTCGGCGAGCGAGGGGCGAGCGCTCTCTTCGTGCGGCGAATCGTCCTCGCAATACCCGTCGTCGAAGCGCTCGTCGCGGCGGCCGTTCTCGTTTCGCGCGTCGAGCCGTTTGTCGTCGCGGCGCCGCGCGGCCTGCGGCGCGGGATCGGCGAACGACGGTTCGGGCGGTTCGTTCACCAGTTCGATGCCCTGTTCTTCCAGGGCCGTCAACAGGCTATCGAGCTTGTCGGGGTTGACGGCTTCATCGGGCAGATAGTCGTTGACCTGATCGTAGGTCAAGTAACCTTGGGCCTTGCCCGTCGCGACCAATTCCGAAAGATCTTTGTCCGAATGGTCCACCTGGTTTCCCTCCCACGCCGAACGGCGCGCTACAGACAACCGAATTATGGTTCGCCGACCTGCGGAATCAAGGGTCTTGGTCGACGAACCAACCGGGCGAGAGCATCCTTACCCATCCGTGGGTGCGGAAATGCCTTGCCGGCGACGTTTCCTCTCAATGATGTCGAGCAATGCGTCGAGTCCTTCTTCTTCGCTGGCCGGCCGGTTAGCTTCCCTACGCCGTGCGCGGCTGCGCTGCTCCTCGCGGTGGTCTCTCAGAACGGCCAATAGACCGCCCAGGGCCGCGGCCAAATCCATAGGCTTTTTGGCCTGGCGCCCTTCGTCGAGTTCAACTAACAGCGTTTTAAGCTGTGGGTCGTCGATCTCCAATAGCAACCGATCCAGGTCCGGTTCTCGTCCTCGGTCGGCCAGTTCGCAACAGCGGGCGAACACGGCCCGGAGGCGCGGCGAGCGGATTTCCGCCGGCGTCAGTTCCGCGCGGACCTGGCCCAGAAATTGCGGCTCTGAAACGACCAACTCCAACAATTCGCGGTGCGCAAGATCGTACTTGTCGGTCTCCGCGGGTTCGGGCGGCAACGGCGCCGGGCCGGTCGATGCCGCCGCAAGTCGTTTGTCGCTTGGCGAATCGGCTTGCGGCAAGTTCGCGGAGCCGGCTCGATCGGATGTCGAGCGAGCTTTCCGCCGCAGGTCGGCCAATCGCTTTCGCACGCTTTCTTCGCCCACGCCAAGGCGATGGGCCAGGCGATGCAATATTTGGTCTTCTTTGAGCCGGGCGGCGCTGGTGCTTCCGGCGGCCAACCGCGGGGCCTTGGCCAGCGTGGCGAGCATTTGTTCGAGCGCACGGTTGATCTCATGCGTGCCGCTGTCGGAGTTCAGCCCTGCGGTGACCTGGCGAAACTTGTGCTCGACGGCGTCGACCGCCCCTTCGAGCAGTTTGCCGAACGCTTCAGGCCCGGCTTTGAGCAGGAAATCGGCCGGATCAAGATCGTCGGGCAGCGTCAGAACCTGCAAATCGACCTGTTCGGCGACGAACAATTCGAGAATCTGATCGGTGCGGCGGCGCCCCGCCTCATCGCCATCCAAGACGAGCAGAATCCGGTCGGCGAAGCGCCGCAGCAGCTTGATATGCCGTTCTCCCAAGGCGGTGCCCAGCACGGCCACGGCATGAGGAAAACCGCACTGCTGCGCAATCAGGCAGTCGGTGTAGCCCTCCATGACCATCGCCAGCTTCCCTTTGCCGATCGCATCCTTGGCCAAGTCGAGACCGTAGAGCATCTGGCTCTTGGAAAACAGCGGCGTTTCGGGCGAATTGATGTATTTCGCCCCTTCGGCGTTGCCGGCGCCCGGCAACAACCGGCCCCCCAAGGCGACCGGGCGGCCCTGCACGTCGCGAATCGAAAACAACACCCGGCCGCGGAAGCGGTCGTAATGCCCCGGCCCGTTGGGCCGCTTGATCGTCAGGCCGATCGTCTCGAGCACCTTGGGCGTGAACCTCGTTTGCCGGGCTTGGCCAAGGATCCAATCCCAAGCCTCGGGCGAATAGCCGAGATGAAACCGCTCGATGCTCTCGGGCGTGACGCCGCGCTCGGCCAAGTATTGGCGGGCCGGCCGGGCCTCGTCCGAGCGCAGCAGGCAATCGTGAAACTGCTGCTCGGCCCAGGCCATCGCCTGATACAGCAGGTGCTTGTCCTGCGACGGGCCGCCGCGGGCGCCGAGCGAAACGCCGGCCCGCTCGGCCAACATCGCCAGCGCCTCAGGGAACGACACGTTCTCCTGCTTCATCACGAAGCTGAAAATGTCGCCGCCGATGCCGCACACCCAGCACTTGAACGACTGGCGTTCCGGGTTGACCTGCAAGCTAGGGCGGGAGTCGTTGTGCCAAGGGCAGAGGCCCTTATAGGCGCGCCCCTCGCGCCGCAGCGGCACATATTGCCCGACGAGATCGACGATATCGACCGCCTGCTTGACCAGTTCCTTGGCGCCGTCGGAATTCGACCCGAAAGACACCGGAAACTCCTCAATCGCCGCGCGGAACCGTTCAAGCGGCGGGATTATAGATTTGGGGTAAAACGGGGTCAATCGCAACTACCGCCGTCGCCGCGGTTGCGGGAGTTCGTCTTCCGCCGGGCGTTCGGTCGTGGTCACGTCGAGCGTCAGTTCTTTCCCGTCGCGAATGACGATCACCTTGACCGTGGCGCCCACGTCAGTCCGCGCAACCAGCAGCGGCAGTTCGGCGGCGTCGAGCACCTTTTGGCCGTTCCACTGGACGATCACGTCGCCTGCCTCAAGGCCGGCCTTGTCGGCGGGCGAACCTGCCAGGACCTTGGCGATCAATGCGCCGCTGGCCTTGGGCAGTCCGAGTTTCTTGGCCAGCGCCTCGTCGACCGCCTGCATTTCCACGCCCAGCCAACCGCGCGAGACTTTGCCGTGTTTCTTGAGATGCTCGTACACGTCCTTTGCCACTTTGCTGGGAATGGCGAAGGTGATGCCTTGAAACGCCTGGCCGACGATCGCCGTCGTGATGCCGACCAGCTTGCCTTCGATATCCAAGAGCGGCCCGCCGCTGTTGCCCGGATTGACCGCCGCGTCGGTCTGCAAGAAATCTTGATACGCGGTTCCGTTGACGCCGCGGCGCTGCTTGGCGCTGACGATGCCGGAGGTCACCGTGCGATCGAGGCCGTAGGGATTGCCCACGGCCAGCACCCAGTCGCCCACCTCCAATCGCTCGCTGTCGCCCCAGGCGATGCTCGCCAGATCTCCGGCGTTCACGCGCAACACGGCCAGATCCGTGGCCACGTCGAAGCCGACCACGCCGACGTCGTCTCCGGCGATGACGCGGCCGTCGCTCAGGCGCACGAGAATCGCGTCGGCGCCGCGGACGACGTGGTAGTTGGTCAGCACGTAACCGTCCTCGGCGTCGACGATCACGCCCGAGCCTTGGCCCTCCAAATAGCGCTGTCCTCTGCGGCCGAATTGCAAGTCCCAACCGTCGGCGGGCAGCACGCGCCCGCCGCCTTCGGCTTGCACGGTATCAATATGCACGACGCACGGTCCGGCGAGCTTGGCCACGTCGCGAAAGGCGCGTGACGTATCGGAAAGTTTGACCAGTTCGGCGCCCTTGCCCAGCCGCTCCAAATCTTCGGCGGCGGCGTCGGAGCGGGCCCGCAACTGCCCGCGCGTGATCGAGTATTGAACCTTCTCGGCCAGGTACGGCAGCACCAGGCCGAGGCACAGCGCGGCCAAGATCCACAGCAGCGTTGGCAGCCGCCGAGCCGAGGGCGGACGATAAGCGGGCGTCGTGTAGATGGGTTCCTGCATGCGATCGACTTTCTTAAGCTGGGCCAGAAAGCGGCGCCGCAAGGAAAACGAAGCAGCCAAATCCTTGCTCGCGGCGTTATTATAAATTACGGGCTGCCGTCCGAATACCCACCGCTCGCAATCCAGATGGCGCATTCTCGATCGCAACGCTCTCGTTCGGCGTCTGGCCAGCCTGCCTCGGCGTTTTTTCCCGCGGCCGAGTTGGCTTCGCCCGACGGATTGATCGGCGTGGGGGGCGAACTGACGCCAGAATGGTTGCTGGACGCCTATCGCCACGGCATTTTCCCGTGGCCTTTCAATGACGAGCAATTGGCTTGGTGGTCGCCCGATCCGCGCGCGATTATCGAGATCGACGGCCTGCACATTTCGCGCCGCCTGGCGCGAACCTTGCGCGGCGGGCAGTTTCAGGTCAGTTGCGATCGGGCCTTCGCCGACGTGATCGAAGGCTGCGCCACCGCGCAGCGCCGTCGCTTTGCAACCTGGCTGACGCCGGAGATGAGCGCCGCCTACAAACATCTGCACGAGCTAGGCCATGCGCACAGCATCGAGGTCTGGCGCGACGGC